>Ga0180219_1001023_pt1 | contig 19503 bp, 20 predicted proteins | sample eDN3rd30CBELigMG_FD_151338 | JGI IMG/M metagenome (GOLD analysis project Ga0180219, IMG submission 151338) | Enriched Miracle-Growth compost microbial communities from Emeryville, California, USA - eDNA 3rd pass 30_C BE-Lig MG (version 2)... ...
GGCCGATGCCGTCCGGCTGGAATTGCCGCCTGGTGCGCGCGCGCCGGATGCGCCGGGGCTGACGGTGCTCATCCGTCTGGACGGGCCGGCGCCATGACGGGGCCGGCCGTGGAGATCGCCCTCGATGCCCGCGCCGAACTGGGCGAGGGGCCGCGCTGGCATGGCGGCGAGGAGCGACTCTACTGGGTTGATATCCATCGCAATGAACTGCACCGCTTCGATCCGGTGAGCGGGCGCGATGAGATGCGGCGCTTCGGCCAACCCGTCGGTTGCTTCGCTTTCCGGCGCTGTGGCGGGCTGGTGCTGGGGATGAAGGACGGGCTGGCATTGCTCGATCATTGGGCGGGCGATCCGGTTCCCTTTGGCGATCAACCTTTCGCTGGCGAGCCGGACCTGCGGTGCAACGACGGGCGAACCGATCCGGCCGGGCGCTTCTGGATAGGCAGCGTCAACACCGCCAAAAGCGCGCGGAATGCGGCGCTTTATCGGGTGGCGGCGGACGGTCGCTGGACGCTGCTGGAAAACGATATGCTGACCTGCAACGGCGCGGCATTCGATGCGGAGGGCCGTGCGTTCCGCCATGCCGATACACCAAGCCATGCGCTGCGCGGCTATGATGTCGATCTCGCAACGGGCGCGTTATCCGGCCGGCGGATCATCCACCAGTTTGCGCAAGGGACGGGCCGACCGGACGGCGGATCGTTCGATGCGGCGGGCTGCTACTGGAGCGCGCTGTTCGATGGCGGGCGCGTGGTGCGCCTGTCGCCCGAGGGGAAGATTCTGCAAACGGTTGCGCTGCCGGTGAGCCGGCCGACGATGATCGTGTTCGGCGGGCCGGATCTGCGCACGGCTTACGTCACCAGCGCGCGCGCCGGCTTGTCTCAGGAGACGCTGGCGGATCAGCCGCACGCGGGAGCGATCTTTGCTTTCCACGTTGATGTGCCGGGCCTGCCGGAGTTACCCTTCGGCGGCTGAGGACAGGGCAGCCCAATAGCGGCGCCCTCAGGCTTCACAGGAGAGTGCTTCCGGCGTCGAAGTTGCCCCGTGAGAGGTCAGCTATCCCGATGATAGCCGGCACGAACGAGACTATGAACTGACCTGTTTCCCTCTTATCCGCTGCGCCGGATCGTCCGCGTGGCGCGCGAGACGAATAACGGGTGCATCGACGTCTCGGCGACCTGGGCGAGCGGCAGGGCGGTGTCGCAGCGGGCGCATTGCGCCATCGTCCGCCCGATCAGCCAGTGCGTGCCGGCACAGCCAGGGCAGTAATTGAGCGTGCCGGGGTGGTAATTGAGCGCATAATGAGTGGCGATGGCGAGGCTGCTGGCCGGTGGCGGCACAGACGGTTGCCATTGGGTGGCGTGCGGGTGGTGAGGCATGAACAGTCCCCTTCCTTTCTTCGCAACGAGCGAGAGTCCGGGCGGTTCCCGGGCTTGGACGGGCCTGCCCCGATACGGGACGATGGCGTCATCCCACAGCTGGCTTGACGGTGCGCTGTTATAATTTTATGATGATATCATAATTAATGGGAGGTCCGCCATGAATGCTTCCTCGTCATCACCCGCGACCGCCGCTCCTGCCGGGCGCGGGGCCCTGCTTTTCGCTTCCCGGGAAGCGGCCGCAAAAACCTTGAGCGGCTATGCAATGCTGCTGGTGCTGGTGGCACTGTTGCTTCTCACGGTGCTTGCCTTCCTGCTGGCGCTGGCATTCGCCAGGCCGTTCCTCGCCGGCTGCGCCTGCTGGGTGGGCGGTATCCTGTTCGTGGGAATTCTCACCGGCTTCTACATGCTGCAACCCAATCAGTCCGTGGCGATCACCCTGTTTGGCGCCTATCGCGGCACGGACCGGACGACCGGCTTGCGCTGGGTGTGGCCGTGGATGCGGCGCATCAAGGTTTCCGTGCGCGCCAACAACATGGTGTCCGAGAAGCTCAAGGTGAACGATCTGCGCGGCAACCCGATCGAGATCGCGGCACAGATCGTGTGGCGCGTGACCGACACGGCGCAGGCGCTATTCGACGTGGAGGATTACAAGGCGTTCGTCATCGTGCAGACCGAGGCGGCGGTGCGCGCCATCGGCTCGCGCTACGCCTATGACGATCTGGAGCATCACGAGGAGGTGACGCTGCGCGGCAACCATGAGATCGTGAACAGCGAACTGCGCGAGGCGCTGATCGCCCGGCTGGAGGTGGCGGGCATCACCGTGGACGAATGTGGCCTCACCCATCTCGCCTATGCGCCGGAGATTGCCGGGGCGATGCTCCGTCGCCAGCAGGCGCAGGCCGTGGTCGCCGCGCGGCAGAAGCTGGTGGAAGGCGCCGTAGGCATGGTGGAGATGGCGCTGGACCAGCTCAGCCAGAAGAATGTCGTCGAGCTGGACGATGAGCGCCGCGCCGCCATGGTGTCCAACCTGATGGTCGTGCTCTGCGGCGAGCGCGAGACGCAGCCGGTGGTCAACGCCGGCTCGCTCTACCAGTAGGCGCGCCCGCGCGGCGATCATCCGGTGAGCGAGGCCCCCAAGAAACCGTTCGCGCTGCGGCTCGACCCCGCGCTTTATGACGCGCTGCAACGCTGCGCGGCGGGTGAGCTGCGCAGCGTCAACGCCCAGATCGAGCTGATGCTGCGCGAGGGGCTGGGCAAGCGCGGCGTCAAGCTCGCCCCGCCGGCCATGCGGCGGCGCGGGCGGCCGCCCAAGGGGGATGGGATGAAGGACGAGGGGGAGGAGTGAGATGATGGCATCGGCATTGATCGGTTCGGCCGCGCTGGCAATGACGGCCCTGGCCGGCGCGGGGAGCGCAGCTGCCGAGGAGATCGAGGCGCCCGGCCCGCAAGGGGCATTGCACGGCACGCTGCTGCCGCCGGCCAAAGGCGGGCCGCTGCTGCTCATCATCCCCGGATCGGGGCCGACCGACCGTGACGGCAATAATCCCGCCGGCCTGCGGGCGGCCTCCTACCGCCTGCTGGCTGAGGCGCTTGCGGCGCGCGGCATTGGCTCGGTGCGGATCGACAAGCGCGGCATGTTCGCCAGCGCCGGCGCGGGGGACCCCAACGCCGTGACGATCGCCGCTTATGCCGATGACGTCCGCAGTTGGGTCGCCGCTATCAGGGCGAAGACGGGCGCTTCATGCATCTGGCTCGCCGGCCATAGCGAGGGCGGGCTGGTTGCGCTCGCCGCCGCGCAGCCGGGGACTATGGAGGGCTTGTGCGGCGTCATCCTGATGAGCACGGCGGGGCGTCCGCTGGGCGCCGTGATGCGCGAGCAGCTCAAGGCTAATCCCGCCAATGCGCCGATTCTCGATCAGGCGCTGGGCGCGCTGGACCGGCTGGAGAAGCAAGAGAGCGTCGATGTGAGCGGGCTGCATCCGGCGTTGCAGGCGCTGTTCGCGCCGCAGGTGCAGCCCTATCTCATGGACATGCTGGTGCGCGATCCCGTCCCGCTCGCCACGCGGATCGCGCTGCCCATGCTGATCGTGCAGGGCGATCGGGATTTGCAGGTCAGCCTGGCTGATGCCGAGGCGCTGCACGCCGCGCAGCCCAACGCGCGGCTCGCCATTCTGCCCGGCATCACGCACGCGCTGAAGCATGTCGCAGGTGACGACCGCGCCGCGAACATGGCGACCTATACCGACCCGGCCCTGCCGATCGCGCCGGAGACGGTGGCCGCCATCGCCGATTTCGTCACGAGTCCCGCTGAGGGGAAGGAGCCGCGCTGATGCCCCGCAAGACCCCTGAGGGCGCCGCCTGGTTCTCGCCCAAGCGCTACGGCTATGGTGCGAGCCTGCCGACCCGCTGGCAGGGCTGGGCGGTGCTCGGCGGCTATGGCGCGGTGGTGGCGTTGGTCGTCTGGCTGGCGCAAAAGCCGGACCCGCTCGCGCAGATCGGCGCGGGAGTGTTGATGTTCGCCGCGACGCTGGCGCTGGTCGCGATCACTCGCCGGCACACGCGCGGCGGCTGGCGATGGCGCTGGGGCGAGAAGGATTGAGGTTTGCGGTTGAGGCGCGTGGCGTGGGCGATGCCTCGCTTCAATCAATCAAGTGGTGTGCTCCTGCTTCGCCGGGTGTAAGGGCAAGGCGGGAGCGGCCGACGAACCCCCTCCAGGAAAATTCCCGCCCCCGCCCTCGCAACCGGCGGGGGGTGGCGCTATAAGCGCGGCCATGTCCGTTCCGGTCCAGATGAGTCCCTGCCATGTCCGATCATAATCCCGGTCTGCGCCCCTGGCGCGACATTACGCGGCGTGAGTGTCGCCAGATCATGGTGGGCAATGTGCCGGTGGGCGGCGGCGCGCCGGTAACGGTGCAGACGATGACCAACACGCCGACCTCGGACGTGAAGGCGACCGTCGACCAGATCCGCCGCTGCGAGGAAGTCGGGGTGGACCTGATCCGCGTCTCCTGCCCGGACGTGGAGTCGACGGCGGCGCTCAAGCAGATCGTCCGCGCGGCGCGGGTGCCGATCATCGCTGACATTCACTTCCACTACAAGCGCGCGCTGGAGGCGGCGGATGCCGGCGCGGCGTGCCTGCGCATCAACCCCGGCAACATCGGCAGCGAGGCGCGCGTCAAGGAGGTGGTGGACGCGGCCAAGGCCAATGGCTGCGCGATCCGCATCGGCGTCAATGCCGGCAGTCTGGAGAAGGACCTGCTGGAGAAATATGCCGAGCCGTGCCCCGAGGCGCTGGTGGAGAGCGCGCTCGACCATATCAAGCTGCTCCAGGACCAGGATTTCCACGATTATAAGGTCGCGGTGAAGGCGAGCGACGTGTTCCTCGCGGTCGCGGCCTATATGCAGTTGGCCGAGGCGGTGGATTGCCCGCTGCACCTCGGCATCACCGAGGCGGGCGGGCTGATCGGCGGCACGGTCAAGAGTTCGATCGGCATCGGCAACCTGCTCTGGGCCGGTATCGGCGACACCATCCGCGTCTCCCTCTCCGCCGAACCGGAGGAAGAGGTCCGCGTCGGCTACGAGATCTTGAAGGCGCTCGGCATCCGCACGCGCGGGGTGCGCGTCGTTTCCTGCCCCAGCTGCGCACGGCAGGGCTTCGACGTGATCCGCACCGTGCAGGCGCTGGAAGAACGCCTCCAGCATATCAACACGCCGCTCTCGCTCTCCGTGCTCGGCTGCGTCGTCAACGGGCCGGGCGAGGCGCGCGAGACGGATATCGGCATTACCGGCGGCGGCCACGGCAAGCATATGGTCTATCTCTCCGGCGTGACCGACCATCATGTGCAGGATGCCGATATGGTCGATCATATCGTCCGGCTGGTCGAGGCCAAGGCAGCGGAGATCGAGGCGGCGAACGCGGCGGCGGAGGCGGGCAAGCCCGACGCGGTGGCGGCGGAATAGGGCGCGCGTGATGGCGGATTTGCGGGAGCGGCTCGGCCTCGCGCTGCCGATCGTGCAGGCGCCGATGGCGGGCACGGCGACGCCGGACCTGGCGGCGGCCGTCTCCAACGCCGGCGCGCTCGGCTCGCTGGGGCTGGGATCGAGCGACGCGGCGGGCGCCCGCGCGATAATCGACGCGCTGCAAGGGCGCACCAACCGGGCGTTCAACGTCAACCTGTTCGCGCATCGGCGCGATGAGAAGAATGCGGCGGCCGAGGCAGCCTGGCTGGAGGCGCTGGCACCGACGTTCGCGCGCTTTGGCGCGACGCCGCCGACCAGTCTTCAGCCGGTCTATCGCAGTCTCGCCGAGGACGATGCGATGATGGCGCTGCTCATCGCGCGCGCGCCGCCGGTCGTCAGCCTGCATTTCGGCCTGCTCGACGCGGAGCGGACGGCTGCGCTCAAGGGCGCCGGTTGCCTGCTGTTCGCCACGGTGACGAGCCTCGATGAAGCGCGGGCGGCGAAGCGCGCGGGCATCGACGTGCTGGTCGCGCAGGGAATCGAAGCGGGCGGCCATCGCGGCATCTTCGACCCCGCCGCACCCGACGATGCGCTGGGGACGATGGCGCTCACCCGGCTGCTGGTCGCCAGGGCGGAGCTGCCGGTGATCGCAGCCGGCGGCATCATGGACGGCCACGGCATCCGCGCGGTGCTGGATCTGGGCGCGGTCGCCGCGCAACTCGGCACGGCGTTCGTTGCCTGCCCGGAGAGCAATGCCGATGCCGCCTATCGCGCCGCACTGATGAGCGCTGCGGCCGAGCATACGGTGATGACCAGCGCCATCTCCGGCCGCCCCGCGCGCTGCCTTGCCAACCGCTTCACCGCGTTGGGGGCGGATATCGCGCTGCCGACGCCTGGTTATCCGATGACCTATGACGCCGGCAAGGCGCTGATCGCCGCGGCTAAGGCGGCGGGCGAGACTGGCTACGGCGCGCAATGGGCGGGCCAGGGCGCTCCGCTGGCGCGCGCGCTACCGGCCGCCGAACTGGTGGCGACGCTGGCGCGGGAGATGGCGGCGGCTTGAGGGGCGCGATGCTGCGCCCTCAAGTCCCAGCCGTTAACATCTTGCCGAAACATCCATCCACAGCGCGATTCCATTGGGAAAACAGGGACTCTTGACGGCGAGTCCGTGAAAGAGGATTGTCCGCAGCGGAACATTCCGAGCACGCGCGCATAGAGCGCTCGCTCGCAAGCAGCGGAGACGAACGCGCATGGCAGGCCGGGCCACGGTCAACCGGACACCCGAATGGCAGGCGATGCTCCGCCGCAGCCTCATTCGCATCAGCACCTTTGCCGGCGCGGTGGGCCTCTATGCGCTTGCCTTGTTCCTGCTGCTGGCGATGCTGAGCTACAAGGCGAGTGACGGTGCCCTCAACACGGCGGCCGGAACCGGCGCGCGCAACCTGATGGGCACGGCCGGCGCCTGGGCGGCGGACCTGCTCTACACGCTGGGCGGCATCGCGGCGTTGCTGCTGCTGCCCCTCATCCTCGTGACGGCCCGGCGCCTGTGGGCGGATCAGGATATGGGCGGCTGGCAGGGGCAGGTCGCCAAATGCTGCGGCGGCATCGTGCTGATCGGCACTGCGCTCTGGTTGCTCCAGCCCGAGCCGTTGATCGGCCTGCCGGCGCGGTGGGGCGGCGTGATCGGTTTTCTCGCCGCCAATGGCCTCACTGCGCTCACGGTCAAGCTCGGCACGCCGGTGGATCGCTGGGTGCAGTGGCTGCTGCTGGCGATCAGCCTTGGCGCCGGCCTGTGGCTGTGGGTGCGCAGCCTGGCGCTGGAGAAGCCGCTTTGGCACCTGGCCCGGCCGGCGGTGCCGCCGCTCCCCGGCCTTGGCGCGCTGCGCCGCGCCTTTGCGCGCCGCGCTGACGAGCCGGTTTCCGCGACCGAAGAGCGCGCCGCCGCGCGCGAGGCGGAGCCGCGCCGGCCGGTCGATACCGCGCCCCGCCCGCCGATCACCATTCAGGCGCCCAATGCCAATGCCGTTCCCAAGGCGTTCGGCCCCGTCTCCGGCCAGAGCGACCTGTTTGGCAATGATGCGCTGCCTTCGCCCGAATTGCTGGCGCCGGCGACAGAGGCGGCCACCAACAAACTCGATCGGCCGGGGCTGGAGCGCAACGCGCGGTTGCTGGAGAGCGTGCTCGACGATTTCCATGTGAAGGGCGCGATCACGGAGGTGCGGCCCGGCCCGGTCGTCACCATGTATGAGCTGGAGCCGGCGCCGGGCATCAAGGCCAGCCGCGTCATCCAGCTTGCCGACGACATCGCGCGCAACATGTCCGCGCTCTCGGCGCGCGTCGCCACCATTCCGGGGCGCACGGTGATCGGCATCGAGCTGCCCAATGCCAACCGTGAATCCGTGGTGCTGCATCAGCTCATCACCAGCAGCGCCTTCGCCGAATCGAAGGCGCCGTTGCCGATCATCCTCGGCAAGAACATCTTCGGCGAGCCGGTGATCGCGGACCTCGCCGCCATGCCGCACCTGCTGGTGGCGGGCACCACCGGATCGGGCAAGTCGGTGGGCCTCAACGCCATGATCCTCTCGCTGCTCTACCGGCTGACGCCGGACGAACTGCGGCTCATCATGATCGACCCCAAGATGCTGGAACTCAGCATCTACGACAATATTCCGCACCTTCTCTCGCCGGTCGTCACCGAGCCGGCCAAGGCGATCCGCGCGCTCAAATGGGCGGTGGAGCAGATGGAGGACCGCTACCGGATGATGGCCGCCATCGGCGTGCGCAACCTCGCCAACTATAACGAGAAGGTGCGCGCCGCCCGCGCCAAGGGCAAGCCGCTCGGCCGCCGCGTGCAGATCGGCTTCGATGAGCAGACCCGTCAGCCCGTCTATGAGGATGAGGAGCTGGATTATCAGCCGCTGCCGCAGATCGTGGTTGTGGTCGACGAGCTGGCCGACCTGATGATGACGGCGGGCAAGGAGGTCGAGTTCCTCATCCAGCGGCTGGCGCAGAAGGCGCGGGCGGCGGGCATTCACCTGATCCTGGCGACGCAGCGCCCCTCGGTGGATGTCATCACCGGCGTCATCAAGGCCAATCTGCCGACGCGGATCAGCTTCTTCGTCACCAGCAAGATCGACAGCCGCACGATCCTCGGCGAGCAGGGCGCCGAGCAACTGCTGGGCAAGGGCGACATGCTCTATATGGCGAGCGGCAAGGGCCTGACCCGCGTGCATGGTCCGTTCGTCAGCGATGATGAGGTGCGCGCCGTGGCCGACCATTGGCGCGGCAAGGGGCAGCCCGATTATATCTCCGCCGTCACTGAGGAGCCGGAGGACGGCAGCTTCGCGCTCGATGGCGTGGACCTGGGCGATGACAGCGCCGACGCCCGCCAGTTCCGCAAGGCTTGCCAGCTCGTGTTCGAGAGCCAGAAGGCTTCGACCAGCTGGCTCCAGCGCCAGATGCGCATCGGTTATAACAGCGCCGCCCGCCTTATCGAGCGGATGGAGGAGGAAGGGCTGGTCGGCCCGCCCAACCATGTCGGCCGCCGCGAGGTGCTGCGCGATGAAATGGGCAATCCGAAGTAACAGGCCGAAGTAACCGGCTGGCGGCCTCGCGCCCATATTGAAGCCGCGTTGCGACTGATGGCGCATGGCAGGAGGCAGGTCGATGGCGATGTCCGATACGCCGGCACCCGATAGCACGGCGGCGCGGGTCGCGCTCTGGCGTGCGCTCCATGTCCAGTGCGATCCGCCGCCACATGTGCTTGCCGATGAGGTCGGCTTCCGGCTGCTCGCGCCGGCGGATGGCTGGCGTGACCGACCGGACATGGATCTGGCCGGCACGCGCCCGTTCCGTGCCTCGATCGTCGCGCGCGCTCGTTTTATCGAGGATCTGGTGATTGAGCGTGTGGCGCAAGGCGTGCGGCAATATGTGCTGCTGGGCGCCGGGCTGGACAGCTTCGCCCAGCGGCGGGTGGGGCCTGCCACCGGCCTCACCATTTTCGAGGTGGATCGCCCCGGGCCGCAGGCGTGGAAGCGGCAGCGCCTCATGGACCTCGGGTTCGGCGTGCCGGACTGGCTGCGGCTGGTGCCGGTTGATTTCGAGGCGGGCGAGGACTGGGAGGACCGGCTCGTCGCCAGCGGGTTCGACAGGGGGCAGCCGGCGGTCGTCACGTCAACGGGTGTCAGCATGTATCTGACCAGGGAGGCGACCATGGCCACCTTTCGCCAGATGGCGCGGCTGGCGCCGGGGTCGGTCTTCGCCATGACCTTCCTGCTGCCGCTGGAGCTTGCGGACCCGGTTGTCCGGCCGGGGCTGGCCATGGCGGAGAAAGGCGCGCGTGCCAGCGGCACGCCGTTCATCAGCTTCTTCCTGCCCGCGGATATCACCGCCCTTGCCCGTGAGGCCGGCTTTGCCGAGGTGCGGCATATATCAGCGGCTACGCTTGCCGAGCGCTACTTTGCCGGCCGGAGCGATGGGCTGCGTCCGCCGAGCAATGCCGAGGAGCTGCTGATCGCTTGCACCTGACCTGGGTGGCGCTCGAGCGATACAGTCGCGTCGGGCTACTCCGTCTCGCCCTCCTGCTCACCGTGGTGGGGCGGCGTTTCAGTGCAGGCGAGCGTTCAGGGATGTTCCGGCAGGCAACCGAAGCCATTTTTGAGCCGTGAGGCGCGCTCCGCCATCATTGGCACCGAGGCAAGGACGCGCTTGTGCGCGTCATCATCCGTATAGCGGACCAGCGCCATCCAGTTGATGCCGGCAAGGTCACTCTGGCAACTCGCCAGATCGCGCCCTTCGACATAGCGGCACGAGCAGGCCATGCGCGCGCCCAGCCCCGCCGCAAGATCGGCGCGGCGCTGCCAGCCCGACCAGCTGACCGCGACATAGAAGGCGAGCAGCGCCAACGGCACCCACAGCAACCGCCGCGCGGCGCGAGTCGCGATCCTGAAATCCCCTTTCATGGTTGCGCTGATAGGGTGAGCGCGCGGCAAGATCAAAAGGATCGCGACGGAGGCTTTGCGACGAGTGTGATGACCGCATGATCTCAAGCGGGCGCCGTGGATCGAGCAAGGATGAACCGGGCGCGTCCGCTTCGCTCGACAAGAACGGACAGGTTAGGCCTCGCCACCGCCCGCACGATCCGGGTGTCCTTTGCCGCCGGGCATGATAGGGCGCCGCCATGAGGATCGTCATGCTCTGCCGCTGGCTCGGTGTTATCGCCGGCACCGCCCTGCTCGCGGGGGCGAGCGCCTCGCAGCAGCCGGTGCCCTCGCGCTATGTTGCACTGGCGGACAGCGTGGGCGTCTCCACCCAGGCGCTGCGGGAAGCGATCGATCCGCTGTTCGATACGGCGGCGGAGCCAGCAATCGGTGAAACGCGCGCGCTCCTCATTCTGCGTCATGGCGAGGTTGTCGCCGAGCGCTACGCACCGGGCTACGGGCCGCAGAGCCGCTTTCCCTCCTGGTCTGCCGCCAAGACGGTGACGGGGCTGCTCGCCGGCATCATGGTTTCGGACGGGCGACTGGCGCTCGACGATCCCGCGCCGGTGCCGGCCTGGCACCAGCCGGGCGATCCGCGCGGGGCGATCACCCTGCGCGAACTGTTGCAGATGCGCGCCGGCCTGCGCAACGAGGAACAATGGCAACCAGCGGGGCAGAGCGATACGCTCGATATGCTGGTGGGCGAGGGCGCGCGCGATCAGGCTGCGTTCGCCATCGGCAAGCCTCTGGTCTATCCGCGCGGCCAGCGTTTCGCCGATAGCAGCGCGACCAGCATGATCCTCACCGGCATCATGACCGATCTGCTCACGCCGAGCCGCGACCCGCAGGTGCGGCGTGACGCGATGGCGCGCTTCATCGCCGCGCGCTTCACCGGGCCGCTCGGCCTCGCCAGCTTCGTGCCCGAATATGATGAGAGCGGCACGCTGCTCGGCGCGGCGATGATGCATATGACGGCGCGCGATTATGCGCGTATCGGCGAGTTCATCCGTCGGCGCGGCAATCTTGATGGGCGGCAGATCGTCTCGGACAAATGGTTCGACCTGATGACGGCGCCCTCGCCTGCCAACCCGGCCTATGGCATGCACATCTGGCTCAACCGCGCGAGCGGGCAGACCCTGCTGTTCCCCGGCGAGGCACTGCCCACGCTGATGGCGGCGGCCGGGCAGCGCGGCCAATATGTGCTGATTTCGCCCGAGCAGGGTCTGGTCGTCGTCCGTCTCGGTGTGACGCGCGAGGCGGATATGGATGCGCTGCGAACCGCTCTGGCGCGGCTGATAAGGCGGTTCCCGGTCTGAGAGGGGAGCAGCTTTGCGGGGCTAAAGACGATCTCTGTGTTCCAGCGGCGAGCAGGGCGGTAAGAAGCGGGCACTCTTGATCTGGAGTGTGCGATGACCTTTCGGTTCCTTCTCAATGGCTTTGCCGCGCTGGCCCTGTGCGCGGCTGCAACGCAAGCCAGCGCCGCCCGCGCGCCGCGCCTGTCCGTCGCCAGCCTCGACAAGCTGCCCCAGCCGCTGCCGCTCCCCTATGACGAGAAGGCCAATGCCGATCGGCAGGTTGCCGCCGCCAAGGCGCGTGCGGCGAAGGAGGGCAAGAAGCTGCTCCTCGACCTGGGCGGCAACTGGTGCCCCGATTGCCGCGTGCTGGCCGGCGTGCTGCACTTGCCGGAGGTCCGCGCCTTCATCGACAGGCATTATGTGCTGGTCATGGTGGATGTCGGCCATTTCGACAAGAATGCGCAGGTCGTGCGGCCCTATGGCGTGACCAGCCTCAAAGGCGTGCCGGCGCTGCTGGTGGTCGACCCCAAGAGCAACAAACTGCTGAACCGCGACCATTTGTTCGCCCTCGCCGACGCGCGGCGCATGACACCGCAAGCGCTGGCCGACTGGCTGGCGCAGTGGGTGTAGGCGGAGCGGGGTTAGAGCATGTCCCGGACCAGGATCTCATATTCCTTGTTGTCCGCATTTTCCGAACCGTCAGGTGAATCCACCTGACTTGAAAATGGTTTGCCCTTCCCAAAAAACGACCGGGTTTCCGGAAAACGTCGACCCTTAGGATTCAGCCGCCAGCCTGCCCGTCACAGCACGCCAATGTTGTGCAGCCATTGCCTGACCTGTCCCGGCCACTCCGTCGTGATCGGGTCGGCTGTCGACCGCATTCCAAAGGCATGACCGCCCTTGGCGTAAACGCGCAAATCAACTGGCACACCCGCATCGTTCAGCGCCAACGCATAAGCCATCGGCTGTCGAATATCGTCCATGTCATCATTCATGGCGTGAAGGATCAGCGTCGGCGGCGCTTTGGCGCTGATTTTCACCCAGGGTTGCAGGTCGAGGCTGTTCCTGCCCTTGCTGTTGTCCAGCATGCGGGCTGTATAGGCGATGATCGCGAAGTCGGGCCGCGGCGATTGCTGGTCGGCGGCATCGGTGATGGGATAGGTGCGGTCTTCCGTATTGCTCATCGCAGCCGCGAGATAGGCACCGGCTGAAAAGCCGATGACGCCGATCTTGTGCGGATCAATCTCGTAGTCAGCGGCGCGTTGCCGCAGCAATCCCATCGCGCGTTGGGCATCTTCCAGCGCTAACAGCACCTCTGGCCGCTGCTGCTTGCCGTTAACCCTCGGCCATACTTGCGGAACCCGGTATTTCAGCATGGCGCAGGTCATGCCCTGCTGAACCACCCAGTCGCAGATTTCCGTGCCTTCCAGATCGGTCGCTACAACTGTGAATCCGCCGCCCGGCAAGACCAGCATGGTCGCGCCGGTGTTGTGCCCCTTCGGTTTGTAGAGGGTCATGGTCGGCCGGGTCACATAGCTTACCCACCGCCATTTTCGTCCTGCGACAAGTCCCGTGCCGTTGCCGGTCGCCTCAGGTTGATCCCCGGTGTCGGGCTTGGCGAGGGGAATGCTTGCGGGCCATAATGGCATCTGCACGCCTCCGGCTGTCGCTTGCCATATGCCCTCTCGTTCCTCCTTGGGAACCTTGACGTCGGCCGGTGGGCTTTGCGTCTGGCTGGCCTGACCACAAGCCCCGCCGATGATGCCGATTGCAAGAAGCGAGGGCACGACGAACCGAAGCAGCGACAATCGACCTCTCCTCATTTGAGAATGCAACACATGCTTTATGACCGGCTCGGTTGCAGGAGTTGAGGTTAGCAATCGTCGCCCGTTACGCAAGCCGACACCGTCCCGAAACGCACGGCAGCATCTATCTGACTGCCCGAGGGACGCGAAGAAACGGGCGCGTCTTGGCCATACCGAGCGTCGGGTTTCGGGATAAGCCGCGCTCAATCGAGCGGCATCACCGCCGGGTTGCCGATGAACGGGACGTGCGTAGGCTCGACCTGAGCGAAGGGGAGGTTCGTCATTGTGGAGGCTCCTTGACGAGATCGGCGAGCACATTGCGCTCGGCGATGGGGTCGTCGCTGTCCACCTGCCCGATCGGGTCGGTATGGATGAGCAACTCCACCTCGGGGAAGGCCGCGTGCAGCCGGGCCTCCAGCGCCTCCATGACGGTATGTGCCTGCGCGACGGTCATGGCGGGGTCGACCCAGATGTGGAATTGCGCGAAATCATGCACGCCGCTGCTGCGCGTGCGCAGATCGTGGATGCCCCTGAAGCCGGGGTCGCGGCCCGGCTGGCCGGCGGCGGCGGCGAGGAAGCGCTCGCGCTTCTCTTGCGGCCATTCCTTGTCCATCAGCTGGTCGATGGCGTGGGTGGCGGTGCGCCACGCGCTCAATATCAGCCAGACGCCGATGGCGAGGCCGAACAGCGCATCCGCGCCGTGCAGATGGAGCAGCGATTCGAGCAGCAGCGCCGCGATCACCGAGGCATTGAGGGCCAGATCGCTGCGGTAATGGAGATTGTCTGCGCGGATCGCGACCGAGCCGGTCAGCCGGACGATGCGCGCCTGATAGCCGACCAGCACCACGGTCAGCACCATGGCGATCAGCGAGACGCCGACGCCATATTCGATCGCGGCCGGCTCGCCTCCGCCGCTGACACGCTGCGCCGAACGCACGATGATGCCGAGCGCGGCGGCGCTGATGAGCGCAACCTGGAACAAGGCGGCCAGCGCCTCTGCCTTGCCGTGGCCGAAGCGGTGATGGCGATCGGCCGGCTGGGCGGCGACACGCACCGCGACAAGCGTGACGAGGCTGGCGACGAAGTCCAGCCCGGTATCCGCCAGCGATCCGAGCATGGCGATCGAGCCTGTGCGCCAGACAGCGTAGCTTTTGAGCGCGGCAAGGATCAGCGCGACGCCGACCGAGGCAATGGCTGCCCGGCGGTTGAGCGCGCCGGCCAGCGCCAGACGATCCGTGGACGCTGGGGCCTGCGTCACGGGAACAGCATGCCCGCGTTCCAGCCGCCGGCGCCATCCGCCTCATAGACGGTGCGCTCGTGCAGGCGATGGGCGCGGTCCAGCCAGAATTCGATGCGCGCGGGCGTGACGCGGAAGCCGGACCAGTGCGGTGGGCGCGGCACCGGTTGGCCTTCGTAACGGGCGGCAACCTCGGCAAAGCGTGCCTCGAATGTCGCACGGTCGGCCAGTGGGCGCGACTGGTCTGAGGCCCAGGCGCCGAGTTGCGAATCGCGCGAGCGGGTGGCGAAATAAGCGTCCGCCGTGGCATCGTCGACCTGGCTCACCGGCCCCTCGATGCGGATCTGCCGGCGCAGCGACTTCCAGTGGAACAGCAGGGCAGCGTGCGGATTGGCGAGAATTTCACCCGCCTTGCGCCCCTCGAAGTTGGTGTAGAAAATGAAGCCATCCGGCCCATGGCCCTTGAGCAGCACCATGCGCACCGAAGGGTGGCCGCGCCGATCCGCCGTCGCCAGCGCCATGGCGTTGGCGTCGTTCGGCTCGCTGGCGCGGGCCTGCGCGAACCACGTGTCGAACAGGGCGAAGGGATCGTCGGTGGTGGTGGTTGCGGGCGGAATGCTGTCGGTCAGGCTTGTCATGGCGGCTGCTCTAGAGCATTTTCGCGCCGCGCGGAACTGCCCGTCCCGCGCCATTCATGCACGGTCAAGGCTGATCGGCCTAGGCGGGCATAGGGTGGCATCATACCCATGCCGAAGGAGCCGCCATGTCCATTTGCCGCTTGACCTCCGTTGCCGTGCTGATCGCCGCGCTTGCCGCGACCACACCGGCGACTGCCCAGCCGGGCTGGGGGCGTTCTGGCTGGGGCGCGTCTCCTTATGGCGGCTGGGGCGCCTCGCGTATGCCAGCGCGCAGCACGGCGCGGGACAGCCGGGAAGAGCGGGTGGACGCCGCGCATTTCGTCGCGGACGATGCCGGCGATGCGCTGGGCCACGGCCCGATTGCGGTGGTTGCGGCGCCGGAGGATGGCGGCGCGGCCCAGACGCCGGGCGACCGCGCTTATTATGAGGCGGCGGTGATCGATCAACTCGTCAAGGCCGGCTACGATACCAGGACATCCGATCCCGAGGGCGGTCAGGTCGCCGAGTTGCGGATCGTCCGCGAGATGCTGGTGCCGCAGGAGGAAAAGCGCAAGCCGGTGAGCGGCGAGGCGATGGTCGGCGTCTCCAATCGCGGCACGATGACCGGCATGGCCATCGCCGTCGATCTCAGCAAGCCGAAGAAGGCGCTTATCTCCACCAGATTGGAGGCGCGCCTGCGCGACCGGGCGACCGGCAAGGCGTTATGGGAAGGCCGCGCCGAGATCGCCACACGAGAGGGCGATTCCAAATGGAGCGACCAGGCTATAGCCGGGCGCCTGGCGGCGGCCTTGTTCGCGAATTTCCCTGACCCATCCGATGATCGCGTCGCCAGCCGTTAGAGCATTTTCAAGTCGGATGGGCATATCTGACGGCTCGGAAAATGCGGAAAACGGAGATTGCCAGAGCATATGCTCTAGGCACAGGCACTTGCGGCGGCTCGTCATAATCGCCAGATGAAGGCCACGGCGCGCCGCGCCGCCAACAGATGGTGACAATGGGGCATGGCTGATCCTTATTCTTTGCTGGGGGTGCCGCGTGGAGCGGACGAGGCGGCGATCAAGTCCGCCTATCGCAAGCTCGCCAAGCAGCTTCACCCGGATCGGAACAAGGACAATCCCAAGGCGGCCGAGCGCTTCAGCGAGGTGACGCGCGCTTACGATCTGCTCTCCGACAAGGACAAGCGCGCGCAATTTGACCGCGGCGAGATCGATGCGGAGGGCAACCCCACCCATCCCTTCGGCTATGGTCAGGCCGGCGGTCATGGCTATGCCGGTGCGGGCGCCGGGCCGGGCGGGTTCGAGTTCAACGCCGGAAGCGCGGACTTTGGCGATATTTTCGAGGGGCTGTTCGGCGGTGGCCGGCGCGGCGGCGGGTTCGGCGGACGCGGCGCACCGCCGCCCCAGCGTGGCGCCAATGTCAGCTATCGCCTCTCCGTGCCTTTTGTTGACGCCGCGACGCTGGCGCCGCAGCGCATCACGCTGGCGGACGGCAAGACGATCGACCTCAAGCTTCCGGCTGGCGTGGAGAGCGGCACGCAGATGAAGCTCGGCGGCAAGGGCCAGCCCGGCCCCGGCGGCGCGGGCGATGCCATCGTCACCATCGAGGTGGCGGCGCATCCTTTCTACAAGCGTGAGGATGACAATGTGCGGCTCGATCTGCCGATCAGCCTCAACGAAGCCGTTGCCGGCGCGCGCGTGAAAGTCCCCACTGTGGACGGGCCGGTGATGCTGGCGGTGCCGGCGGGCGCTCGCTCGGGGCAGACGCTGCGCCTCAAGGGCAAGGGCTTCACGCGCAAGCGCGGCGGGCGCGGCGATCAGCTCGTCACCCTGCTGATCGACGTGCCCGGCGACGATGCCGCGCTCAAAAGCTTCATCGAAGGCTGGCAGGACACGCGGCCGCTGCGGAGCAATCTGGGGGTCTGAAGCCGATCCCGTCCTGCGCTCGCATACCGCACTTCGACTTATGGTCGTTGGGGCGGGGCTGGGCCGAGTCCCATCAGATTTCGGGGCTGGCGGAGTTGGCCGGTCCGGCCTCGTCGCAGCCTGCCCTCTATCGTCTGCCCCCGTGACAGCGCTTCCGCTTCGCCTATAACCCGTTCGAGGCCCGGCCGCCGGAGAGGCGGACTCGCCGGCCCGATCGAGGAGAGGATGCGTGAAGGGACGGTATCTGTCGCCGCCGGTCGATGACCGGCTGATCTGGGACGCCTGGCTGAGCTATCACAACCTGCCCACGGTGCTGGCGGCGGACGAGGTCGGTCTGTTCGATGCACTGGCGGAGGGGCTGCTGCCCATCGAGGTGCTGGCCGGGCGCTGCAACGTGAATGCCCGCGCGCTGGGGGTGGTCAACAGCTTGCTGTGTGCGCTGGGCCTGCTGGTGCGGCGGGGCGGGCGCTACGGGCTGACGCCGGTCAGCCGGCACTATCTGGTGAAGGCCAGCGATTTCTATTGGGGGGCGCTGCTTGTCGGCTTCCGTCAGTCGACTCCGTCGACGGAGTTGATCATCGCCGCACTGGCGCCGGACGCGCAGCATGAGGGCGGCGAGAACGCCAGGGGCTGGGAGGCGGGCGAGATTCCCGCCGAGCGGGCGCGGCATATCGCGGCGTTCATGCATGCGCATAGCTGCGCCGCGGCGATCGGCGCGGCCCGCCATCCGGTGTTCGGTGAGGTGAAGCGCCTGCTGGACATCGGCGGCGGATCGGGCGTGTTCCCCATCGCCATGGCGCAGCGCTGGCCGCATCTGCGCGGCACGATCATGGACCTTGGTACCATGTGCGACGCGGCGCTGCATTATATCCGGGAGGCAGAGGTGGCGGACCGGGTGGATACGCTGGCGGTGGACATGTTCCGCCAGCCCTGGCCCACCGGCTATGATGCGCTCTTCTTTTCCAACGTGTTCCATGACTGGAATGACGAGACTTGCCTCCTGCTTGCGCGCAAGGCGTTCGACGCGCTGCCGTCGGGCGGGCGCATCCTGCTGCACGAGGCGCTGGTCGACGATAATCTCGATGGCCCGGCGACGGTGGCGAGTTTCTCCCTCCTGATGCTCTATGGCACCCAAGGGCAGCAGCGCGCCCTGCCGGAGCTGGAAGTCCTGCTGGATGAGGCCGGTTTCGCCGATTGCGAGGCGCATGCCACCTGCGGCTATTATTCGCTGACGATTGCCCGCAAGCCCTGAGGACGGGCTGCACATATTGCACCCGCAGGCGATTCCCTCCGGCGCCAAAGCGCTTTAGAGTGCCCGGCGATGCTCCGTTCGTCCCCCGAAACGCCCGAAGCGCGGCGCCATCGGCTCAAGGACCGGCGCGCGCGGTTGCAGGCGGAGATCGAACGGAGCCGGATCGGCATGCGCGTGCTCGCGGTGTTGCGGCGCGTGGCGATGGGCGTCTATGCGGACGGGTTCATCCATGCCGGTAATCTGGCCTATCTCACGCTTGTCTCGCTTTTCCCGTTCTTCATCCTCGCCGCAGCCACGGCGCAATTGCTCGGCCAGACCCGCGCCGGGCTGGAGACGGTCAACGGGTTCCTGCTCACCGTGCCGCCGGGCGTGGCCAATGTGCTGCGCCCCGCCATCACTGACGTATTGACCGCGCGCACCGGCAACCTGTTGTGGATCGGCGCGCTGGTGGGACTATGGACGGTAGGCAGCCTGATCGAGACGATCCGGGATATATTGCGCCGCGCTTATGGGACGAAATCGACCCAGCCGTTCTGGCATTATCGGCTGCGCGCCATGGGGTTGATTATCGTGAGCGTGCTGGGCGCGCTGGTGGCTCTCTCGCTGCAGGTGCTGCTGATAACGGCCGAGGCGCTGATCGCGCGGTTCCTGCCCTTTGCCGACGTCGCGCTCGCGTTTCTGGCGGCGACACGCTTCGTGCCCACGGCCATTCTCTTCCTCGCGCTCTATTTCATGTTTCTGGCGCTGACGCCCAGTCGCTATCGCGGTCCGCCCTTCCCGAAATGGCCCGGTGCGCTGTTCACCGCGTTCTGGTGGTATGGTACGACGTGGCTGTTGCCGATGTTCCTCGCCAACCTTGCCAATTACAACCTCACCTATGGCGGTCTGGCGGGTGCGATGATAACGCTCATTTTTTTCTTCGTGATCGGACTTGGCATGGTAATTGGCGCCGAACTCAATGCGGCGCTGGCCGAGTTTCCCGATGATGGGGAGCCAGCGAAAGAGACGGAGGAACAGCCGACATGACCGGCCT
>Ga0180219_1001025_pt1 | contig 19499 bp, 14 predicted proteins | sample eDN3rd30CBELigMG_FD_151338 | JGI IMG/M metagenome (GOLD analysis project Ga0180219, IMG submission 151338) | Enriched Miracle-Growth compost microbial communities from Emeryville, California, USA - eDNA 3rd pass 30_C BE-Lig MG (version 2)... ...
GCGGGGGTGGTGGTGGAGGTGGCGGTGGCGGTGGCGGTGACGGCCGCGCCGTCGGTTCCGCCCGGCGCGCCCAGCAGCGAATGCGCGGCGGCAGAGCCGGTCGCGACGACGACCCGGCGCGCGGCGATGCCCTCGCCGTCGACGGTGCGCACGCGCAGTCCCGCCCCCGCGACGGAGTCAGAGCCGGAACCGGAGACAGGGTCAGAGCCGAAGGCCGTGCCGCCGGCATCCTGTCGCCCCACCGCGTCCGACGTGATCTCCGCAACAGTGACGCCGGTGCGGATGATCGCGCCGTGCCGCTGCGCGGCCTCGGCCACGGCGGCGGCGAGCCGCCACACGCCGCCGGCGATGCCGGCGACGGCCGCACCGGCGCGCTGCGCACTCGCCACGGCGGCAGCTGCATCGAGCAGCGAACCGCGCTCCTGGAACTGCTGCCACAGTGCGGGGTGCAGCCGGGACAGCCGGGCGGCGGAGGCGGGCTGCGAGTACACGCTCCGGCACAGCGGGTCGACCAGTAGGCGGGTGAGAGTCTCACCGCAGCGCTCGGTGACGAGGTCGGCCAGCGACGGCTCGGCCCCCGTGCGGGGCGGCAGGTCGCGTTCGGCGGCGACCCGGTCCGCGGCCGCGGCGCCCAGGATGCGCACCACATCCGCGGCGTGCGGATCGGCCGGGATGCCGAGGACGGTGCGCTTCGGCAGCGGTGCGCGCAGCACCCCGCCGTCGCCGAGTGCGACCAGGTGGGCGCCGCCGGGTGTCGGGGCGACCTGCTGCAGCTCCAGCCCGGCATCCGCGATGAGATCGGTCACGCCGGACGTGCGCGTCGCGAACGACTCCGCGCCCACATCGACGATGACGGGTCCGTCGGGCCCGCGCAGCTGGGCGCTGCGAAGCATGCCGCCGACCCGGTCGGAGGCCTCGAGCACCTCGACGCGCAGGCCCGCGCGAGCCGCGTCGTGTGCGATGACGAGCCCCGCGATGCCGCCGCCGATGACGACGAGATCGCGTGCGGTCACGGCGCTCGCCACCCGTGCACAGTGCGCACGACCTCGCCCAGCACGTCGGGATCGGTGTCCTTGGGCACACCGTGGCCGAGGTTGAACACGTGTGCGCGCGCGGCGAGCCCCTCGGTGAGCACGCGCTCGGCGGCCGCCGTGCGCACCGGCGCGGGGGCGAACAGCAACGCCGGGTCGAGGTTGCCCTGCACGGTGAGATCCCGGCCGATGCGGCGCACGGCCTCGTCGAGCGGAACGCGGTCGTCGATGCCGACGGCATCCACATCGACCGACGCCATGTCGGCCAGCAGCTCGCCCGTGCCGACGCCGAAGTGGATGAGCGGGATGCGCTCGCCGCCGGCCGGTGCGGGCACGCGCCGGGCCACCTCGAGCGCCGCGGCAGAGGCCGGCAGCACGGCGCGGCGATAGGTCTGCGGCGCCAGGGAACCCGCCCACGAGTCGAACAGCTGCCCGGCACTGGCGCCGGCCTCGAGCTGAAGCGCCAGGAAGGTGCCGGTGACCTCGGCCAGCCAGGCGGTGAGGTCGGCCCAGGCGGCCGGGTCGGAGTGGATGAGACTGCGCGCGGCGAGGTGGTCCTTCGAGGGACCGCCCTCGACGAGGTACGCGGCCAGCGTGAACGGCGCCCCGGCGAAACCGATGAGGGGCAGCGGCTCGCCGCGCCGGTCCGATTCCTCGGCCAGCAGCGCGGTCGTGCGCTGCACGGCATCCACGATCGACGCGCCGTTCGCACGCACGCCGGCCGGGTCGATCGCGGTGATCCGCGCGATGTCGGCGGGAGTGCGCAGCGGCTCGGCGAACACCGGTCCACGACCGGGCGCGATCTCGACGTCGACGCCCAGCAGCGCGAGCGGGACGATGATGTCGCTGAAGAACACCGCCGCGTCCACACCGTGCCGGCGCACCGGCTGCAGCGTGATCTCGGCCGCCGTCGCCGGCGTCAGGCAGGCGTCGAGCATGCTGCCGGTGCGGCGCAGGGCGCGATACTCGGGCAGCGAGCGGCCCGCCTGGCGCATGAACCAGACCGGGGTGATCTCCGGGCGGTCGCCGCGCAGCGCGCGCACCAGCCGAGAAGCCTCGGTGCCGTGCGCGACGAGGGGGTGCGACGAGGAGAGGGATACAGGGGAAGTCGTAGACGTGATGATCGGCTCCGCGATTGAGTTAATCGTTATACTACCCATGAATCACAGGGGGTCCCGCCGCACATGCTCGTCTGCCTCACCGCGCACCAGCGCACGACGCCGCTGGAATCGCTGGAGCGCCTCTCCGTCGTCGGCGACGCCATCGCTCCCCGCCTGACCGGCGCGCACGACGCCATCCGGGGCGCCGTGGTCCTGGCCACCTGCAACCGGTTCGAGGCCTACTTCGATCTGGCCGACGACGAGGGCACGACCTCGCCGATCCCGGCGATGGATGCCGCGATGGAGCAGCTCGCGGAACTGGCCGGGCTGCCGTTCCGCGACCTCCGCGACACCGTCGACTTCGCGCACGGCAATCGCGTGGCCCGGCACCTGTTCTCGGTCGCCTCGGGACTCGACTCGGTCGCCGTCGGCGAGGATGAGATCGCCGGACAGGTGCGCCGCGCGCTCGACAGCGCCCGGCGCGACGGACAGACGACGCCATCGCTGGAGCACCTGTTCCAGCGGGCGACGGAGACTTCGCGCGCGGTGAAGAACTCGACGCAGTTGGGCGAGTCGGGTCGTTCCCTCGTGCGCCTGGCTATCGAGCTGGCCGGCGCCCACGTCGAGGACTGGGCCGCTGCCCGCGTGCTGCTGGTCGGCAGTGGCCGATACGCCGCGGCCTCCCTCGCCGCGCTGCGCGCCGTGGGCGCGACCGACATCCGGGTGCACTCCCGCTCGGGACGCCGACGGTTCGCCGATCAGGAGCAGCTCACCGTCGTCGACCGCGCCGCGTACCCCGCCGAGGCGGCAGCCGCGGACGTCATCCTCACCTGCACCGCGACATCCGGTGCCTACGCGCTGACGGCCGCCGATCACGCCGCGGCGCGATCGGGCGCTGCGGCCGTCCGGCCGCAGATCATCATCGACCTGGGGATGCCGCGCAACGTCGACCCCGGCATCCGCGCGCTGCCCGGCGTCGAACTGCTCGATCTGGAGACGATCCGGGTGCAGGCGCCGATCGACGAGACCGAGACGCTCGATCAGGCCCATCGCATCGTGGAGACCGCCGCGCAGCGGCACGCCGCGGCACGGCGCGTGCACGAGGTCTCCCCCGCCGTGGTCGCGCTGCGCGCGCACGTGCAGGACGTGTTGGACAGCGAGATCGCGCGTAGCGCCGACCCCGAGGTCGAGGCGGCGCTGCGACACTTCTCCGGCGTGCTGCTGCACGGACTCATCGCTCGCGGGCACTCGCTGGCCTCCACGGGCGCCGGCGCGGCGTGGGCCGAGGCCGTACGCACCGTGCTGCCGTCCACGACGGTCGCCGGGACTGCTCCGGCGCCCTCGGGGTCGGGCTCGGGCTCGGAGCCGGCCTGATGGGCCGCCCGGTCACACTGCGCGATGTCGCGCAACGCGCGGGCGTGTCCACCGCGGCGACGAGCCAGGCGCTCAACGACCGCGGGAGCCTTCGGCCCGAGACCAGGGAGCGCATCAAAGCCGCCGCCGCCGAACTCGGCTACGCCCCCAACAAGAACGCCGCCGCATTGCGCGGCGGACGCACGCGCTCCGTGGGCTTCGTGATGGCCGAGAGCACCGCAGAGGATGGGCGCCGCGCCCTCATGCGCACGCGCCAGCTGAACGCGTTGGTCGCCGCGGCTGCCCGGCACGCGTTCACCGTCACGGTGCTGCCCGACTCGCGCCCCGACCTGCTGCCGGGGGCCCAGATCGACGTCCTGTACTTCCCCGACCCGGCCGACGACCGTGCGCTGCTGCGCGCGGCGGGCGCCCGCGGGATGCCGGTCGTCGCCGGAGATCTGTACATCGCGGGGTCGGTGGGCTTGAGCATCCGCACCGGATACGACGACGCCGTGCGCGCCGGACTCGATCTGCTGGCCGATGCCGGCGCCGCGCGCATCGGATTCCTCGTGGATGAGAGCGAGGTGCCACGCGATCACATCGGCGAGAGCGCCTATCTGGCGTGGTCCACGGTGCGCGGCCGCGAGCCGTTGGTCGCCCGCGTCGACCCGGGACGGCGGCGCCTGGCGCGCGCGGTCCGCGAGCTGCTGGATGCCGGTGCCGACGCGATCTTCGCGTACTGCGAGGACGGGCCGGAGATCTACGTGCAGCTGGAGGCGACCGACCACGTGATCCCTCGCGACCTGCAGCTGGTGGCGCTGTGCACGACGGACTGCGCTCTGAACACGCGGCTGGGCGTCACGCACGTGTGCGTGCATCCGGAGATGTCGGCCGAGGCGATGTTCGAGGGCCTCGGCGACCTGGACGGCGACGGCCCGCGCGTGATCGACCTGCCCTGGGAGGTCGTGCCGGGATCCACGACGCGGCCTCCGCAGGCGGTCCGTGTTCGAGCCTTCGACCCTTCGACAAGCTCAGGGACCGGTCGGTGACCCCTCGACAAGCTCAGGGACCGGTCGGTGACCCCTCGACAAGCTCGAGGTCGCGGCGGGGCGAGCGTCAGTCGGTGAAGGGGCCGTAGACCTCGAGGGTGTTGGCGGCGAGCTGCGCGCACAGCTCGTTGACCTCGATGCCCAGTTCCGCGGCCATGAAGCGCACGGTGACCGGGATCAGATACGGCGCGTTGGGCCGGCCGCGGTGCGGCGTGGGCGTCAGGAACGGCGCGTCGGTCTCGACGAGGATCCGCTCCCGCGGCGTCACCGCGAGCGCATCGCGCAGGCTCTGCGCGTTCTTGAACGTGACGTTGCCGGCGAAGCTCAGCCAATAGCCGCGATCGGCGCTGTAGCGTGCCATGTCGGCATCCCCGGAGAAGCAGTGGAAGACGGTCCGCTCCGGCGCACCCACCCGCTCGAGGGTTTTCAGGACGTCGTCATGCGCATCGCGGTCGTGGATCTGCATCGCGATGCCGTGCTTCTTGGCGAGGGCGATGTGCGCCTCGAAGCTCGTGAACTGAGCGGGCAGGCCATCGGCGTCGGTGCGGAAGAAATCGAGCCCGGTCTCGCCGATCGCGCGCACGCGCGGCTGCGCGGCGAGCTCGTCGATCACAGCGAGGGCCTCCTCGAGCATGCCGTTGGCGGCATATGCCGGCGCCTCGTTGGGATGGATGGCGACCGCGGCGAGCACGCGAGGGTGGGATGCCGCCGCGTGCGCGGACCAGCGGCTCGACTCGATGTCGCCGCCGGCCTGGACGACACCGATCACGCCGACCTCCCCGGCGCGGGTGAGCTGGTCGTCGAGCGAGCGCGGCTCGTCGCCGTCGGAGATCTCCAGGTGGCAGTGGTTGTCGTACACGGCCACCGCCAGCGGTTCCGGCGGCGCGGGCCAGCGGACGTCGCGCGAGCCGTCGTTGTGACGCTCGCGGACGTAGGCCGACGGATCGGCGGCCGGGGACGAGCCGGGGACCGGGGAGTCCGTCACGCCTGCTCCACGCGCGGGAACAGCGGGGCGAGGCCGTTCACGCTGGTGCCGGGCGTGAGCTGACCCCACCGACCGGCGTCGCGGATCGGCTGGTCGGCGAGGCGGCCGGGGGCGCCGAGCGCGGCCCACAGCGTTCCGGTGGACTCCGGCATGATCGGCGAGAGCAGCACCGCGAGGGCGCGCAGACCCTCGGCGCACGTGTACAGAACCGTGCCCAGGCGCGCGCGCTGCGCGTCGTCCTTGGCGAGCGCCCACGGCGCGTTCTCGGTGATGTAGCCGTTGAGGGCGTCGACGATCGTCCAGATCGCACTGATCGCCTCATCGGGACGGAACCGCTCCATGGCGGCATCCGCGTCACGGGCGGCATCGGCGACGATGCGCTGGATCTCCAGGTCGATCTCGGCGTACTCCGCGGCGGGCGGCACGACGCCCTCGTAGTACTTCTCGATCATCGCGGTGGTGCGCGAGGCGAGGTTGCCGAAGCCGTTGGCGAGCTCAGCCTGATACCGGGCAGACAGGTCCTCCCAGGAGAACGAGCCGTCCTGACCGAAGGCGATCGCCGACAGGAAGTAGAACCGGTAGGCGTCGGAGCCGAACACATCGGTGATCTCGGTGGGGGCGATGCCGGTGAGCTTCGACTTGGACATCTTCTCGCCGCCGACGAGCAGCCAGCCGTGCGCGAAGACGCCGCGCGGCACATCGAGACCGAGCGCCATGAGCATCGCCGGCCAGATCACGGCGTGGAAGCGGAGGATGTCCTTGCCGACGACATGGTAGGCGGGCCAGCGGCGGGCGAACTGCTCCGGGTCGTCGCCGTACCCGACGGCGGTCGCGTAGTTGAGCAACGCGTCCACCCACACGTAGATGACGTGGCTCGAGTCCCACGGCACCTGGATGCCCCAGTCGAACGCGGAGCGGGAGATGGAGAGGTCCTTCAGGCCGCTGCGGACGAACGAGACGACCTCGTTGCGCGCCGACTCGGGGCGCACGAAGTCGGGAACCGTCTTGTAGAGCTCGAGCAGCTTGTCGCTGAACTCGCTGAGCTTGAAGAAGTAGTTCTTCTCCTGCAGCAGCTCGAGCGGCTTGGAGTGGATGGCGCAGACCTTGAGACCCTCGAACGCCCCCGTGCCGTCGACGATCTCCGACTCGGGCTTGAACTCCTCGCAGCCGACGCAGTACAGCGCCTCGTACTCCCCCGCGTAGATGTAGCCGCGGTCGAACAGTGCCTGGACGAACTGCTGCACGCGCTCCTCATGGCGCGGCTGCGTCGTGCGGATGAAGTCGTCGTTGGCGACATCGAGGGTCTTCAGCAGCGGGAACCAGGACTCCTCGACGAGCTTGTCGACCCACTCCTGCGGCGTGACGCCGTTGGCCGCCGCGGCACGGAGCATCTTCTGACCGTGCTCGTCGGTGCCGGTGAGCATCCAGGTGTCGTCACCGGCCTGCCGGTGCCAGCGCGCGAGGGTGTCCACGGCCACCGTCGTGTACCCGTGTCCGATGTGCGGCAGGTCGGACGGGTAGTAGATCGGGGTCGTGATGTAGAAGGAGTCGCCGTTGGTCACCCGTCGATTCTAGGCGGCTGTGCGCGGGCGCCCCTCGTCCGTGACATCGTCACAATCCGATGTCGCCGCGGCACTCCGGCGGGCAGCTCAGGCGGTGTCGCGGATGACGAGCGTGGTCGGCAGCACGACGGGCTCCCGGGGCACACCGTTGATGACGTCGAGCAGCATCTCGACCATCGTCGCGCTGATCTGCGGCCACGGCTGCCGCACCGTGGTGAGCGCAGGGTTCTGCGTCTCCGCGAGACCCGAGTCGTCGAATCCGGCGACCGCGACGTCCTCGGGCACACGCCGGCCGGCGCGACGCAGGGCGGCGACCGCGCCGACGGCGATGATGTCGCTGGCCGCGAACACCGCGTCGATGTCGGGAGCGCGCTCCAGGAGCCGCGTCATCGCGGCATCCCCCGTGCCCTGTTCGTAACTGCCCTGCTCCACCAGATCCGGGTCGAACAGATCGCCCATCTCCTCCTGGAAGCCCACCAGCCGGAACCGGCCGCCGGGAGTGTCGTTGGGGCCGGTGATCAGCGCAATCCTGCGATGACCGCGTTCGAGCAGATACCGCGTCATCATCCGCGCCGACCCCACCTCGTCCACCGAGACGTTCGGCACCGACGCGGCGTCGCCGAGCGGGATGCCCGTGCACACCGTGGGGACGCCGGCCGCGATCAGCGACGACAGCAGCGAGTCCGATTCATGCGACGACACCAGCAGGACGCCGTCCACGTGCCCCGCCCGCACATAGCGCTCCACGTTCGCCTGCTCTGCCGCGCTGTCGGCGATCAACAGCACGAGCGTCATCGACCGCTCGGCCAGCGCCTCGGTCGCCCCGCGCAGCAGCAGCGCGAACGTCGGATCGGAGAACAGCAGGTGCTGCGGCTCGGTGAGCAGGAACGCCAGCGAGTTCGCACGCCCCGTCGCGAGGCTGCGCGCCGCGTGGTTGGCGGTGTAGCCGGTCTGGCGGATCGCATCCTCCACCGCCGATCGCGCCTCGGGCGAGACCCAGTGACCGCCGTTGATGACGCGCGACACCGTCCCATAGGAGACGCCGGCGACGCGTGCGACATCGCGGATCGTCGGCTTCCGGTTGACCTCGGCGGATTCCACGGAGCGACTCTACCTTTCTTCCGGTGCCGGCCTGCGGTCGGCGGTGACGCACACGCTACCGTGGTCGGACCACATTCTGTAACCGGTCACAGTTGGGTAACAAGGTATACCCACGATCGCGCAGCGCCAATAGACTGGCCCTCACGCTGTGACCGGTCACAGTCTCGAATCGGACAACGAGGAACCCGAAGCGATGAGCTCCACTCCGCCGCTCGCCATCGATGGCATCGCCTATGGCGGCGACTACACGCCCGAGCAGTGGCCGCGCGCCACCTGGCGCGAGGACGTCGCGCTGATGCGTGAAGCCGGCGTCAACCTGGTCAGCGTCGGCATCTTCGCCTGGGCGCTGCTCGAGGTTCGTGAGGGCGAGTTCGACTTCACCTGGCTCGACGAGGTCATCGGACTGCTGCACGAGAACGGCATCGCCGTCGACCTCGGCACCCCTACCGCCTCTCCCCCCGCGTGGTTCTTCGCGAACCACCCCGACGCCCGCGCGGTCACCCGAGACGGTGTCCCCCTCGGCTTCGGCGCCCGCGGCATGGGCTCCCCTTCCTCACCCGCCTACCGCGAGGCGGCCGTCCGCATCGCCACCGCGCTCGCCAAGCGCTACGGCGACCACCCGGCCGTCGTCCTGTGGCACGTGCACAACGAGTACGGCGTGCCCGTCGGCGAGGACTACTCCGACCACGCCGTCCGCGCCTGGCGACTCTGGCTGCAGGATCGCTATGGCTCTCTCGACGCGCTCAACGCGGCGTGGGGCACCACCTTCTGGGGCCAGCACTACGGCGAGTGGGCGCACATCGGCGCTCCGGCCGCGGCGCCCAGCGTCGTCAACCCCGCGCAGCGTCTGGATTTCGCCCGGTTCACCGACCATCAGCTGCGCGCGTGCTTCATCGCCGAGCGCGACGCCATCCGCGCGCACAGCGACCGGCCGATCACGACCAACTTCATGGCGAACCAGCACCACGGCTGCGACCTGTGGGCGTGGGCGCGCGAGGTGGACGTCGTCTCCGACGACCACTATCTGTGGGCTGCGGACGAGGAGGGCGAGATCGGCCTCGCCATCGCCGCGGACCTCACCCGCTCGGTCGCCGGCGGCGCCCCGTGGATCCTCATGGAGCACTCCACCTCCGCCGTCAACTGGCAGCCGCGCAACGTCGCCAAGCGACCCGGCGAGATGGCCCGCAACTCGCTCTCGCACCTCGGGCGCGGCGCCGACGGCATCCTCTTCTTCCAGTGGCGCGCCTCCCGCTCGGGTGCCGAGAAGTTCCACTCCGCGATGCTGCCGCACGCCGGCACCTCGTCGCGGGTGTTCCGCGAGGTCGCCGACCTCGGCGCGAAGCTCGGTCGGCTCGACGAGGTGCGCGGCTCGCGCGTCCACGCCGATGTCGCGATCCTCTGGGACTTCGAGTCGTTCTGGGCACAGGACCTCGAATGGCGCCCCAGCGAGGACCTCAGTCACGACGAGCGCATCCGCGCCTATTACGAGCTGCTGTGGCGCGACGGCATCACCGTCGACTTCGCTCTGCCTGGCCACGACCTGTCGCGCTACACGCTCGTCATCGCCCCCGCGCAGTACCTGCTGAGTGCGAAGGATGCCGGGAACCTCAACGACTATGTGGCAGGCGGCGGCACCTTGGTCGTGTCCTACTTCTCCGGCGTCGTCGACGAGCACGACGCCGTCCACGCGGGCGGGTTCGGCGCCCCGCTGGAGCCGGCGCTGGGCGTTCGCGTGGAGGAGCACCTGCCGTTGCGCGCGGGCGAGACGGCATCCATCGACCTCGACGGAACCGCCTACCCGGCCGACGTGTGGCAGGAGGATCTCGTGGTCACCACCGCCCAGATCCGCGCCACGTACACGTCCGGCCCTGCCGCGGGAGAACCCGCCGTGACGCGCAACGCGCACGGCGCGGGCGTCGGCTGGTACGTCAGCACCCGGCCGGATGCCGCGGGACTGCGCGCCATCATGAACGCGGCGTACGCCGACGCCGGCATCGCCCCCGCGGGCTGGCCCGCCGGCGTCGAGGCGATCACCCGACACGGCGACGAGGCCGACTACCTCGTCGCGATCAACCACGGAACCGAGATGGTTTCGTTGCAGACTTCGGGCTTCGACCTGCTGACGCAGGAGGAGATCGGGGGCAAGCTGGTGCTGGCCGGAGGCGACGTCGCCGTCGTCCGCCGGTCACACACAGCCGAGGGGGGTGGTCATTGACAGACCGCTTCCCCGCGGGGGCACCCGCGAACCAGCACTGAGAGAAACACCCGTCGCGGCTGACCGGTCGTGACGCCCCTTTGGAAGGAAAATCCATGCGAAAGATGGGTATCGGGATCGCCGCATTGGCGACATCCACCCTGCTGCTCGCCGGTTGCGGCGGCAGCTCCACCCCGACGGACACCGACAGCGAGACCGACGAGGCCATCGACGCCAGCGGCGTCACCCTCACGATCTGGACCGACGCGAACCGCGCCCCCGCGATCGAAGCGGCGGCGAAGACGTTCGAAGAGGAGACGGGCGGCAAGATCGATCTCGTCCAGAAGAACTTCGAGGACATCCGCGCCGACTTCATCAACCAGGTGCCCACCGGCAACGGTCCGGACATCACGGTCGGCGCGCACGACTTCCTCGGCTCGTTCGTCGAAGCCGGTGTCATCGACACCGTCGACCTCGGCGATGCGGCCGACCAGCTCGAGCAGGTCGCGATCGACGCGTTCACCTACGACGGCCAGGTCTACGGCTTCCCGTACGCCCTCGAGTCGATCGCGCTCATCCAGAACACCGACCTCGTCGGCGAGGACGCCCCCGCGACGTGGGACGACATGATCGCCGCCGGCACCGAGTCGGGTGCGGAGCGGCCGTTCGTCATCAACACGGCGGGTCAGACCGGTGACGCCTACACGATGTACGGCTTCCAGACGTCGTTCGGCGCCCCCGTGTTCGTCCAGGACGCCTCGGGCTCGTACACGAGCGAGGTCGGCATGGGCGGCGACGCCGGCACGGCATTCGCCGAGTGGCTCGGCGAGAACGGCGAGACCGGCACCGGCTACATCTCGACGACGATCGACTACGACATCAACAACGAGCTGTTCGCGTCGGGCAAGGCCGCGTACACGATCCAGGGCCCGTGGGCGATCGAGACGCTCACCGCTCAGGGCGTGAACATCAAGGTCAACCCGATCCCGTCCGCCGGTGGCGAGACCGCCGCGCCGTTCGTGGGCGTGCAGGGCTTCTACGTCAGCTCGCAGAGCGCCAACGCTCTGGTCGCCCAGCAGTTCCTGACGCACTACCTGGCCACCGACGAGGCCCAGCAGGCGCTGTACGACGCCGACCCGCGTCTGCCCGCCTGGAAGTCGGTCGCCGAGAAGGTCGCCGACGACCCGGTCGTCGCGGGCTTCCTGGCCTCGGCCGCCAACGGCGTGCCGCAGCCCTCCATCCCCGAGATGGGTTCGGTCTGGGAGCTGTGGAACACGGCACAGGTTCAGATCATCAAGGGTGCCGACCCGGCGTCGACGTGGACCACGATGGTGTCCGACGTCGAGTCCGCGATCGGCTGACAATCCCGGTCCGGGCGTGGGACGATGCTCCCACGCCCGGACCGTCCGTCCCCGCAGAAGGAGACATGAAGAGATGACGAACCCGCAGGGCACAACCCTCGAGGCGGCACCGCCGAGCCCGACCGATCCTCAGCCGCCCCTCAGTGAGCCGCACGGCCGGCGCTGGAACGGTCTCGGATGGGGCTTCCTCGTGAAGCTCGCCATCATGGCCGTCATCAACGCCTTCGGCGTGATGGGCATCATCGCCGCCTTCCAGGCTGAGGCGTGGCTCATCCTCGGCGCTGCCGTGCTGCTGCTGGTCGCCGCCGACCTCGTCTACTTCACCAAGAAGGCGCTCCCGCTGAAGTACCTCCTGCCGGGGCTCGCCTTCCTCCTGATCTTCCAGGTCTTCGTCTTCGCCTATACGGCGTACATCGCCTTCACCAACTACGGCTCGGGCCACGTCGGCTCCATGGAGCAGGCCGCGCAGGCTGCCGTCATCCAGGGAGAACGGCGCGTCGACGACTCGCCGCGCTTCCCCCTCTCGATCGTCGAACGCGGCGGCGAGTACGGCCTCGCGATCGTCGACGACGGCGAGATCAAGGCGGGCTCGGCCGACCAGGTGCTCGAGGTCGTCGGACAGACCGACAGCACGAGCGCACCGAAGGAGGTTCCCGGCTGGAACGTCCTGACGATCAACCAGGTGCTCGCCGTCCAGAGCGAGATCACGTCGTTGCGCGTTCCGATCTCCGACGACCCGAATGACGGCTCGCTGCGGACGCGCGATGGCACCACGGCATCCGTCTACCTCTCCACCATGGTGTGGGATGCCGACGCGCAGACCGTCACGGACACCACGAGCGGCACCGTCTACCACGCGACAGACCGCGGCCTGTTCACCTCCGACGACGGCCAGAGTCTCACGACAGGCTGGGTCGTCAACGTCGGATTCGCCAACTTCGTGCAGCTGTTCACCGATCCGACGATGCTCGAGCCACTCGCGCTCGTGACGGTGTGGACGTTCGCCTGGGCGTTCCTGTCGGTCGCCGTCCCGTTCGCGCTGGGGCTCGTGCTGGCCATCATCTACAACGACGAGCGCATCCGCGGTCGCAAGATCCTACGGACGCTGTTCATCCTCCCGTACGCGTTCCCCGCCTTCATGTCCGCACTGCTGTGGAGCGGCATGTTCAACGCCGAGTTCGGTGTCGTCAACCAGCTCTTCTTCGGCGGCGCGAGCATCGACTGGCTGGGCGACCCATGGCTGGCGCGCGGCGCCGTGCTCTTCGTCAACGTCTGGCTGACGTTCCCGTACTTCTTCCTCGTCTGCACCGGCGCGATCCAGGCGCTCCCCGCCGACGCGCTGGAGGCCGCCTCGATCGACGGTGCGGGACGGTTCCGGCAGCTGCGGTCGATCATCCTGCCGCTGGTGTTCGTCGCGACCGCGCCCCTGCTGATCTCGTCGTTCGCGTTCAGCTTCAACAACTTCACGATCATCTACCTGTTCAACAGCGGCGGCCCGACGATCCCGGGCGCGCCCTACACGCTGGGCTACACCGACATCCTGATCTCCGCGATCTGGGACATCTCCGGCGTCAACGGCGGGCGCGCCAACTACGGGCTCGCGAGCGCTCTGTCGATCATCGTGTTCATCGTCGTCGCGGCGATCTCCGCGCTGGCATTCCGCCAGACCAAGAAGCTCGAGGAGTACCAGTGATGTCTGCACCGACCCACACCTCCACAGCCCGCGACGCGAAGGCCGAGGTGCATCTCGACAGCAGTCGCCGCAGCGCGGTGCGCAAGCGCTGGGCGCTCGAAGTCGGCTGGAAGTACCTGCTGGCGGTCGTCGTCATCTTCTATGCCGTGTTCCCGCTCGTGTACGTGCTGTCGGCGTCGCTGAATCCGCGCGGGAACCTCGCGGCCAGCAACAGTCTGTTCAGTGCCGTCGACCTGGCGAACTACGCCGCGCTCGCGGACACACGGTACTGGACCTGGTACGCGAACACGCTCATCATCGGCGTCGCGGCGGCGATCGGCGCGGTGCTCATGGGCGCTGCCGCTGCGTACGCGTTCTCCCGCTTCCGTTTCACCGGACGGCGCACCGGCCTGACCACGCTGCTGGTCATCCAGATGTTCCCCCAGGCGCTTGCCTTCGTGGCGATCTTCCTCATGCTGCTCGCGCTGGGCGACGTGTTCCCCGCGCTCGGCATCGACTCGAAGATCGCCCTGATCTGCATCTACCTGGGTGGCGCGCTGGGCGTGAACACGTTCCTCATGTACGGGTTCTTCAACACGATCCCGCAGGAGCTCGATGAGTCTGCGAAGATCGACGGCGCCTCGCACGCGCAGATCTTCTGGACGATCATCATGCCGCTGGTCACCCCGATCCTCGCGGTCGTCGGCCTGCTCGCGTTCATCGCCTCGTTCGGCGACTACATCATCTCCAAGATCGTGCTCGTCTCCGAGTCGAACTGGACGCTCGCCGTCGGCATGTACCAGTGGGTGTCGAACCAGCTCGCCAGCAACTGGGGTCTGTTCGCGGCGGGCGCCGTGCTCGCGTCGATCCCCGTGCTCGTACTGTTCCTCACCCTGCAGCGCTACATCGTCGGGGGGCTGACCGCCGGGTCGGTCAAGGGCTGACGCGGAGCGTCGGGGCGACCCCTCGACAGGCTCGGGGACCGGGCGTTCAGGCTCGCTGCGCGAGCGCTGCCTGGTAGAGGTCGCGGGAGCTGAGACCGGTCTGCGCGGACACCTCGGCGGCGGCGTCCTTGAGGCGTGCGCCGTCGGCCACCAGGCGCAGCACATGTGCGACGGCATCCTCCGCGGACACCTCACGCGCAGCGGCGCCGGCGACCACGATCACGATCTCGCCGCGTACGCCGTCCGCCGCCCACGCGGCGAGCGCGCCGAGTCCATCGCGGACGACCTCCTCGTGCAGCTTGGTCAGTTCACGGCACACGGCAGCCGAACGCTCCGCGCCGAACGCGTCGGCCATGGCTGTCAGGGTCTCGGCCACACGTGATGGCCCCTCGAAGAAGACCATCGTGCGCGGCTCGGATGCCAGCGCCTGCAGGGCGCGGCGGCGCTCCCCCGGCTTGCGCGGCGGAAAGCCCTCGAAGGTGAAGCGGTCGGTGGGCAGCCCCGCGACGGCGAGTGCCGTCAGCACGGCACTCGGTCCCGGAATGACGGTGACCGCGACACCGCGCGCCGCTGCCTCCGCCACCAGGCCGTAACCGGGGTCGCTGACCGTCGGCATCCCCGCATCGGAGAGCACGAGCAGGTCCTGCTCCCGGGCGAGCTCGACCAGCTCTCCGGCGCGCTGCTTCTCGTTGTGGTCGTGCAGGGCCAGCAGCCGCGGCCGGTTCTGCACGCCGAGCGCCTGCAGCAGTCGCTGCGTCGTCCGGGTGTCCTCGGCTGCGATGACGGTCGCGTCGTCCAGGGCCTGCCGCAGACGCGGCGACGCGTCGCCCAGGTTCCCGATCGGCGTCGCAGCGAGGATGATCACCGCCCCAGCATAGGCTGGAGCCCGTGACGACGACCGCCCCGCCGCTGCTGCCTGCCGACCGGCCGTCCCGCTACGACCTGTGGCGCGCACGGATCGCGGGCGAGCCCCGCCTGCAGCGACTCTACGGCTGGCTCGCTCCGCTTCTGGTGACCCTGCTGGCCGCTGTGCTGCGACTGCAGAACCTCGGTCATCCCCATGCCCTCGTCTTCGACGAGACGTACTACGTCAAGGATGCCTGGAGCCAGTGGAACCTCGGCTTCGCCGCGACCTGGCCCGAGGGCGCCGACGAGAGCTTCGCCGCCGGCGACACCGACATCTTCACGACGACCGGCAGCTTCGTGGTGCACCCGCCGCTGGGCAAGTACCTCATCGGCCTCGGCATGTGGCTGTTCGGTGCGGATTCGGCCTTCGGCTGGCGCGTGATGACGGCGCTGGTGGGCACCGCCTGCGTCCTGGTGCTGTACCTCCTGGCCCGCAGCCTCACCGGGTCGATCCCGTTCGCCACGCTGACCGCGCTGTTCCTGGCCATCGACGGCCTCGGCATCGTCATGAGCCGCGTATCTCTGCTCGACGGCCACCTGACGCTGTTCACGCTGCTCGCCTTCTGGTTCGTCGTCCTCGATCGGCGCCGGCATCTGTCCCGCGTCGCGGAGGGCGTGCACGTCCGCTGGCGCGACGGGGATCCGCCGTCCTGGGGGCCGGTGCTGTGGAACCGTCCCTGGGTGATCGCGGCGGGAGCGGCAGCGGGAGCGGCGACGGCGGTGAAGTGGTCGGGTGTGTGGGTCCTCGCCGCCCTGGGCCTGTACCTCGTGGTCACCGACGCGCTGGAGCGCCGCCGCCGCGGGGTCGGCTATTGGCCGATGGATGCCGTCCGCCAAGGCGCGGCGACGTTCCTGCTCCTGGTGCCGGTGGCGCTGCTGGTCTATCTCGCCTCCTGGACCGGGTGGCTGCTCAGCGACGGCGGCTACGACCGTCACTCCGCCGACGCGAACCCGGCGACCGGACTGTTCAGCTGGGTGCCGCTGTCGTTGCAGAGCCTGTGGCATTACCACCAGACCATCTACGCGTCGATGACGGGCATCACCTCCGAGCACGGCTACATGAGTCCGGCGTGGCAGTGGCCGATGCTGTGGCGCCCGACGTCGATGTGGGCCTACGCGACCGCCGACGGCCAGGAAGGCTGCGCAGGCGGGGTGAACGGATGTCTGGAGATCCTGTACAGCATGCCGAACCCGCTGCTGTGGTACGCGAGCATCGTCGCCATGGTGTGGCTCGTCTACCGCTTCGCGGTGCGGCGCGACTGGCGGCACGCGGTCGTCCTCGTCGGCATCGCGTCGACCTGGCTGCCCTGGCTGGCCTACCCCGAGCGCACGGTGTTCCAGTTCTACACGGTCCTCATCTACCCGTTCCTGCTGCTGGCGCTCGTGTTCGCCCTGCGGGAGATCTCCGGTGCGACGAGCGCAGACCCGGTGCGCCGGATGACCGGGCAGCGCATCGTGCTCGTGTTCGTCGCCGTCGTGGTGCTGTTGTCGGCCTTCTGGTACCCGCTCTGGTCAGCCATGCAGATCCCGTACGAGTTCTACCGGCTGCACAACTGGCTGATCGGCTGGATCTAGCCGGGGAACTCATGGCACCCCTTTAGGCTTAGGGCGTGTTCTCGTACGCCGCGCCCCGTGTCAGCGCCGGCGCCGGCTACGCGATGGTGTCCGACCGGTACCTCGCGCTCCTCGGTGCCGCCGCGGGTGTGGAGCGCGCCCTGGTGCTCTGGGGCGCCATCGGCGACGACGGCACGGACCTGGACGACCTGGTCGCCGCGGCGGCTGACACGCCCGACGCGGCGATCGTCGAGCTCGTCGACGCGGGGTCACGCGAGATGCGAGTCGTCGTCCGCGGAGAGGCTGCCGCCCGGCTCGCCGGAGGCGGTGCCGAGAAGCGCCGTTCCGACGTGGATGCCGTCGGCGACGCGGACGGACAGGGGCAGTGGCAGCGGCGCACTGCGCGCGGGATCACGGGGCTCGAGCTGCGGCTGAGCGAGACGGATGCCGACGCGCAGATGCTCCCGTTCGGCCGCGGAGTCGTGCGTTCCTCGCTCCTGCGCTGGGGCGCGCCGGTGCCGACCGATGCACCGGGCGAGGCGCCCGCGCCGCTGGAGACGCGTGCGATCGACCGCCTGCCGTATCCGGGCGCCCGTGCCGACGCCGAGCCGATCGACGACGACACCACCCTCTCCGTGCGGCATGCCCGACAGCCGGTGCTGCGCGTCGGCGACGATCGCATCGTCCCGCTGGATCTGCCGGTCGTGCTGGGGCGCGCACTCCGGCCGGCCGCGCATCCCGGCGCGCGCCTGGTCACGCTGCCCTCGCCGCACCGGGAGATCTCCGGCACCCACCTCGAGCTCCGGCGAGAAGGCGAGCAGCTGCACGCGCGTGACCTCGACTCGACCAACGGCACGATCGTGCGCGACGCCGACGGCGCCACCACGTTGCTGCGTCACGGCGCCGACGCCCTGCTGGCGGTGGGCGCCGTCCTGGACCTCGGCGACGACGTCATCGTCCGCTTCGAGCGGGAGGCGTGAATGGCATCCCGTCTTCCCTCCGCTCCCCCTGTCCTCGGCGGCTTCACCTATGTGCGCCCCCTGGGCACCGGCGGGTTCGCCGACGTGTTCCTGTTCGAGCAGAATCTGCCGCGCCGCCCGGTCGCGGTGAAGGTGCTGCTCAAGGACATCGTCGATGAGGGTCTGCTGCGGATGTTCAACGCCGAGGCCGACGTGATGGCGCGGCTCAGCTCGCATCCGTCCATCCTCACGATCTATGAGGCCAGCATCTCCGCCGACGGGCGCCCGTACCTGGTCATGGAGTACTGCCCGACGTCGCTGACCAATCGGTACCGGCGCGAGGAGATGCCGGTCGCCGAGGTGCTGCAGATCGGCGTGAAGATCGCCTCTGCGCTCGAGACCGCGCACCGTTCGGGTCTGCTGCACCGGGACATCAAGCCGTCCAATATCCTCGTCACGACGTTCGGCTCTCCCGTGCTCAGCGACTTCGGCATCGCCGCGGCCGTCAGCGGACGCACCGGCGCCGACGAGGTGTTCGCGATGTCGGTGCCCTGGAGCGCGCCGGAGATCGTCGACGAGAAGGTGCCGGGGTCGATCGCCGCCGAGGTGTGGAGTCTCGGCGCGACGGTCTATTCGCTGCTGGCCGGGCGCAGCCCGTTCGAGCGCTCCGGCAGCGGGCAGAACTCCCGCGAGCAGCTCAAGGCGCGCATCCGGCGCGCCGCGTATCGTCCGGTCGAGCGTCCCGACGTGCCGGCGCAGCTGGAGAGCGTGCTCGCACGGGCGATGGCCAAGGATCCGGTCGCCCGGCAGGCATCGGCCGCCGAGTTCGCGCACGATCTCCAGGTCGTGCAGCACGAGCTGGGTCTCGCCCCCACGCCCACCGAGATCGCGGTCGACGAGTGGGCCACCGCCGGCGCCGCCATCGACTTCGCCGACGATCGGCTGCGCGGGCCGAGCCGGCCGGCCGTGGAGTACGCGTCGCGTCGCCCCGTGCGCGCTCCCGCCGCACCCACTCGACGCGCGCCGGACGACGGCACGGTCCTCGCCGGTTCCGAGCCGGCGCCGCGCCGCCGGCTCGCCCCGCTGCTGATCCTCATCGCGTCGGGCATCGCGGTGCTCGGTGCCGGCGGCGTCGCAGTGGCGCTGCTGCTGGGCGGGGGCGGCTGAGATGGCGAACGCCGAGGCCCGCCGACCGCGCACGAGCACGATCATCGGAGCATCCGCCGTGGCCGTCATCGCCGGGCTGGTGACCACTCTCGCCGTCGTATGGCCCGGTTTCGAGGCGCAGCAGACCCCGCTGGACGACGGCACGCTCTGGGCGGTGCAGACCGGTGCCGGCGACGGCTACGCGCGGGTGAACCTCGAGCTCGGCGAGCTGGACACCGTGAAGACCGCGGAGAACGCGAGCGCGATCGCCCAGACCGCCGACGCGCTGTTCGTCTTCGCCGATGCCGGCACGCAGTTCGCGGACGTCGACCTGGCCGCCCCGGCCGATCTCACCGCCACGAGCGAGGATGCGTTCGAGCGCACCCCGACCGGCACCGAGCAGATCGCGGCCGCCGGCGACTTCCTCGCGTTCCGGACCGATGCCGGGGGCGTCTACGCGGCGACGCTGTCCGGCGGCGGGGCGACCGTGACCGTCGACCCGTACGCCGACGTCGAGGTCGCCGAGGGCGAGGAGCGACCGCGGTTCGTCGCGACGGCTGTCGCGATCGACGAGGCGGGGGT
>Ga0180219_1001027_pt1 | contig 19485 bp, 16 predicted proteins | sample eDN3rd30CBELigMG_FD_151338 | JGI IMG/M metagenome (GOLD analysis project Ga0180219, IMG submission 151338) | Enriched Miracle-Growth compost microbial communities from Emeryville, California, USA - eDNA 3rd pass 30_C BE-Lig MG (version 2)... ...
TTGTGGCTGGAGAATTTCCTCAAGGATTATCGCGCCACCGTCCTCATCATCAGTCACGAGCGCGATTTGCTCAACAATGTGGTGGACCATATCCTCCATCTGGAGAATGGTCGAATCACCCTGTATCCAGGGGGTTACGACGCGTTTGAGCGGCAGCGTAGCGAGCGGCTCGCGCAACTCGAGGCGGCGCGCGAGAAGCAGGCGACCCAGCGCGCCAAGTTGCAGGATTATATTGCCCGCAACAGCGCGCGGGCGAGCACCGCCAAACAGGCCCAGTCGCGCGCCAAGGCGCTGGCCCGCATGCAGCCGATCGCGGCGGCGGTGGAAGACCCCAGCCTGGCGTTCGACTTCCCCGATCCGCAACCGCTGCGCCCACCGCTCATCACGCTGGATATGGCGGCGGTCGGCTATGAGGGCACGCCGGTTCTCCAGCTCCTCAACCTGCGGATCGACCCGGACGACCGCGTCGCCCTGCTCGGCCGCAACGGCAACGGCAAGACCACGCTCGCCCGGCTGCTCGCCGGCCAGCTCCCGGCGCTAGAGGGGGCGATGACCGCCTCGGGCAAGATGAACGTCGGCTATTTCACCCAATATCAGGTGGAGGAACTGGACGTCGGCGATACGCCGCTGGAGCATATGACGCGGACGATGAAGGGCGCGACGCCGGGCGCGGTGCGCGCGCAGCTCGGCCGCTTCGGTTTTTCGGGCGAGCGGGCGACGCAGAAGGTCGGATCGCTCTCCGGCGGCGAACGCGCACGACTGGCGCTGGCGCTCATCACCCGCGATGCGCCGCATCTGCTGATCCTCGACGAACCGACCAACCACCTCGACGTCGACGCGCGCGAGGCGCTGGTGCAGGCGCTCAACAGCTATAGCGGCGCGGTGGTGATCGTCAGCCACGACCGCCACATGATCGGCCTCGTCGCCGACCGGCTGGTGCTGGTCGATGGCGGTCACGCACAGCCTTATGACGGCTCGCTGGAGGATTATACCGATTTCGTGCTGGGGCGCGGCGCCAGTGCCGGCGCGCGCGAGGGCGCCGGCAAGAGCGACCGCAAGGCCGACCGCCGAGCCGCTGCGCAGGCCCGCGAGCGCTACAAGACCCTGCAGGCGGACGTGAAGAAGGCGGAAAAGACGCTCGCCGACCTCACCGCAACCCGCTCACGCATCGACCGCGCCATGTTCGATCCCGCCTCCGCCGGACCGGAGGAGAAGGATCGCACGATGAGCGAACTCATGCAGCGCCGCGCCAAGCTGGAGGATGCGATCGAAACGGCCGAGCAAAACTGGATGGCCGCAAGCGAGGCGCTGGAGCAGCTCGACCCGGCCTGAGGGAGGCGCCTGGGAGGTCAAACCCTTGCACTTGGAGTTTGTCCTGTTCCGATTGAACCTCCGTTGTGCTCCTGCCTTCGCAGGAGCACGGAACGCGTCTTATGCGAGCGGGCGTTGGGATTTTGCGAGGTTCTGCAAAATTCTGTGAAAGTCGGGGACCCGCGCTTTCAGGACCGGCCGGGCTGCGCCTACCCCGTCCCTACGAACAGCGCGGCCAGATCGGCGGGCACGCGCATCAGCCGGTGGCTCTCCAGATCGACCATGGCCCATGTGGTGCGGGCGGCGACCTTCACCTTGCCGTCCGGCCCGCTGAACTCGACGATGCGGTCGAAACGGGCGCCGCGGGGCGGGTCCGGCACCCAGGTGCGCGCCGTCACCGTCTCGCCCGCGCCGACATTGCCACGATAGTCGATCTCGTGCCGGGTCACGACCCATGCGTAGAGACGCTGAGCCTCCGCCGGGGCGAGCGCCTGCCAGTGCGCCGTGGCGATCGCCTCCATCCAGCGCACCCAGACAGCGTTGTTGACATGCCCCATGATGTCGATGTCCGTCGGCTCGGCGACGATGGGCATGGTGAAGACGCCGCTCATGGGAGGTCCCGTGCTCCGGTGCGGCGTCCGCGTGTCATTCCTCCACGCCCATCTGCCAGAGAATGAAGGCGAACTCCTCGGCGGTTTCGCGCAGCGACTCCCAGCGGCCGGACTTGCCGCCGTGGCCAGCTTCCATGTTGGTCTTGAGCAGCAACAGCGTATCGTCCGTCCGCGTGGCGCGCAGTCGGGCGACCCATTTGGCCGGCTCCCAATAAGTGACGCGCGGATCATTGAGACCCGCCGTCACCAGCATCGGCGGATAGGGCTGGGCTTTCACATTGTCGTAGGGCGAGTAGCTGGCGATCAGGTCGTAGGCGGCGACATCCTCGATAGGGTTGCCCCATTCCGGCCATTCGCCCGGCGTCAGCGGCAGCGTCTCGTCCAGCATGGTGTTGAGCACGTCGACGAAGGGGACGTGCGCCACGACGGCGCCCCATAGCTCCGGATCGGAGTTGACGATGGCGCCCATCAGTTCGCCGCCTGCCGAGCCGCCCGAGGTCGCGATGCGGCCCGCGCCGGTATAGCCGCGCTCGATGAGACCGCGCGCCACGTCCACGAAATCGTTGAACGTGTTGGTGCGCCGTTCCAGCTTGCCGGCCTTGTACCACTCCTGCCCGAGATCGTCGCCGCCGCGGATATGGGCGATGGCGAAGGCGAAGCCGCGGTCGACGAGGCTGAGCCGCGAGGTGCCGAAGCCCGGCTCGATGGCGATACCGTAGGCGCCATAGCCGTAGAGATAGAGCGGCCGCGAGCCGTCCATCGGGAAGTCGCGGCGGTGGAGGATGGAGACGGGGATGAGCGTGCCGTCGCGCGCCGGGATCATCAGCCGCTCGCTGGCATAGAGCGCGGGATCGAAGCCGGAGGGGATCTCCTGCACCTTGAGGATCTCGCGGTGGCCGTCCGCCAGCGTGTAATCGAAGATCGTTTCGGGCGAGATCATCGATTCGTAGCTGATGCGCAGCTTGGTCACGTCATATTCGGGGTTGTCGTCCAGCCCGGCGACGTAGCTGGCCTCAGGAAAATCGAGGCGCCTGGGCGTGTTGGTAGCGTAGTCGCGGATCTCGATCTGGTCGAGGCCGTCCTCGCGGCCTTCAGTGACGTAGAAGCTTTTGAACAACGAAACGTCGGTCAAGTAGAAGCGGTCGGAGGGAGCCAGCACCTGCTCCCACCGATCCGGCGTCTCGATCCGCGCGCGGACGAGGCGGAAATTGGGGTGGGTGTCATTGGTGCGGATGTAGAGCCAGCCCTCGTGCTCATCCACGTCATATTCGCGCTCGGGTACACGGGCGGAGACGAGGATAGGCTCGGCTGTAGGATCACCAGCCGGCACCAGCCGCACCTCGCTGGTGACGTGATCGCCGGTGGCGATGACAATCCAGTTCTCCGCGCAGGTGAGGCCGACCGAGACGCGGAAGCCCTCGTCCGCCTCGTGAAAGAGCATCACATCGTCCGCCGCCGCCGTGCCGAGGCGATGGAGCATCGCGCGGTCGGTGCGCCACTGGGCGTTGGCGGGCGCATAGACGAGCGCGCTGTCGTCGCTGGTCCAGACCAGCGCGGACAGCACGTCCGGGATCACGTCCGGCAGCATCTCGCCGGTGGTGAGGTCGCGGATGCGGACGGTGTAGCGCTCCGATCCGTTGTCGTCGACCGCATAGGCCAGCAGCCGGTCGTCGTTGGAGATGGCGACGGCGCCGAGCCGGAAATAATCCTTGCCCGCCGCCAGCGCCGGCTCATCGACGATCAGTTCGTCGGCCGAGCTGTCCTCCGCCGCGCCGACCCGGCGGCGCCAGTGGCGGCGATATTGTTCGCCAGCCTCGAAGCTGCTCCAATAGACGAAGGCGCCGTCCTTCTGCGGCACCGAGCGGTCATCCTCCCTGATGCGCGCCTTCATCTCCGTGAACAGCCGGTCGACCAGCGGCTTGCGGGCGCCCATCTGCCCCTCGAAATAGCTGTTCTCGGCCTTGAGATAGGCGAGCACGTCCGGATCGGTCACGTTGGGATAGCCGGGGTCGCGCAGCCACGCCCATGGGTCCTCCAGCGCGCGGCCGTGATGGGTGGTCTGGTGGGGGCGTTGCGCCGCGCGCGGCGGCTGGGCTGTGTCGGTCATCGCGCCGAGATAGGCGCCTGCGCCGCGCGGCTCAATGGCGTTGCGTGACGGGTGTGGGCCGATCAGCCCGGCCCGTCATAATCGGCGGTCACATCCTGCTTGGTGCCGGCGAGCCGCACGACGCTGCGCCCCTCGATGATGGGCATGGCGGACAGGCGCATCCAGCGCCGCTCGCCATCGGGCCGACGGATCTGCGCATCCAGCGTGAAGCCGCGGCCATGCTTGATGGCATAGGCGCGCAGAGCCTCCATCTGAAGGCGCGACTCCGGCAGGTAGAGCGAGACGGTCAGCGCGCGCTCCAGAGGCTCCCCCTCGGGCAGACCGAACAAGGCGTGGACGGCGGGCGACCAGTCCAGCGCCTCATCGGCCAGCCGGCAGGTCCAGAGGCCGATGGGTGCGGCCATGCCGGCCTGCTCAGCCAGCGCCGGGCGGAGCAGCGCCGGCATGCGCTCGGCCGCTTCATAGAGGGGCCAGCTATGCGTGAGGGCGAGCGATTGAAGCACGAGTCCGGTCCCGTTCCTGATCCCCTGGGGCTTACCGGCCCCGCCATCAAGGAGTCGTCGGGGGCATCCCCCGCTTCCCCCTCGTTTCCATGGAAACAGCATAAGCCATGGCCGCTGGCAAGCGACTGCAAAAAGCTTATGTTGGCGACAGGAAATCAATCAGGATCGCTACCCATGTCCAGTCACGAAGACCGCCTCAAGGCCCTGCGCGCGCAATTGCAGCGGCAGGCGCTGGATGGCTTCGTCGTCCCGCTTACCGACGAGCATCTCTCCGAATATGTCGGCGCTTATGCCCAGCGCCTCGCCTGGCTGACCGGCTTCCTCGGCTCGGCCGGGAGCGCGGTGGTATTGCCGGAGGAAGCCGCCATCTTCGTGGACGGGCGCTATACGCTCCAGGTGCGCGATCAGGTGGACGGCGCGCATTGGCACTATGAGAGCGTGCCGCAGACCAGCGTGGCGACATGGCTGGGTGCCCATGCGCCGGCCGGCGCGCGGATTGGCTACGACCCCTGGCTGCACACGCGGCGCTGGGTGGAGGAGGCGACCAGGGCGCTCGCCCGGCAGGGCGCGAGCCTCGTGCCGGTGGAGACCAACCCGGTCGACGCGGTGTGGACCGACCGGCCCGAACCAAGCAAGGCGCATCTGGTGCCGCATGAGGAGCGCTACGCCGGCAAGGCCAGCGCCGCCAAGCGCGCGGACATGATCGCGTGGATGCAGGCCGAAGGGCTGGACGCGACGGTGCTGACCGCGCTCGATTCGATCGCCTGGACCTTTAACATTCGCGGCGCAGACGTGTCCCGCACGCCGGTCGCGCTCGCTTATGCCTTGCTCCATGCCGATGGGCGGGCGGAATTGTTCGTCGACCCCGCCAAGATCGATGCGGATGTGCGCGCCCATCTCGGCAATGCGGTGACGATCCGCGACCGGGCGGAGTTCACCGCCGCGCTGCATGACCTCGCCGGGCAGACCGTGGCGGTCGACCCCGAGCGGGCGGTCGCGGCGATCTTCGAGGCGCTGGACAAGGCCGGCGCGACGATCCGCACGCTGCGCGACCCCGCCGTGCTGCCCAAGGCGGTGAAGAACGCCACCGAGGTCGCCGGCCACAAGGCCGCGCAGGCGCGCGACGGCGCGGCGCTCTCCCGCTTCCTCCACTGGCTCTCGGTGGAAGGGTCGAAGGGGAGCGAAAGCGAGCTGAGTGTGGCCGACCGTCTCCAGCGCTTCCGCGAGGAGACCGGCGCGCTGGTCGACCTCAGCTTCGACACCATCGCCGGCTCCGGGCCGAACGGCGCCATTGTCCATTATAAGGCGAGCGAGGAGACGAGCCGCCCGGTGGAAAGCGGCACGCTGCTGCTGGTCGATTCGGGCGGGCAATATCGCGACGGGACGACCGACATCACCCGCACCATGGCGATCGGCACGCCGACCGACGCGATGCGCCGCGACTTCACACTGGTGCTCAAGGGCCATATCGCGCTCGCCCGCGCGCAGTTCCCCGCCGGCACGCGCGGCAGCCAGCTCGACGTGCTGGCGCGGCAATTCCTGTGGGCGCAGGGGCTGGATTATGCGCACGGCACCGGCCACGGCGTCGGCAGCTTCCTCTCCGTGCATGAGGGGCCGCAACGCATCGCCACCTTCGGCGGCGGCGACGAGCCGTTGCAGGCGGGCATGATCCTCTCCAACGAGCCGGGCTATTACAAGACCGGCGCCTACGGCATCCGCATCGAGAATCTGGTGCTGGTGGTGGCGCGCGAGATCGAAGGGGCGGAGAAGCCTTTCCTCGGCTTCGAGACGCTGAGCCATGCGCCGATCGACCGGGCGCTGATCGCCGTGGACAAGCTGACCGACACGGAGCGCGCGTGGGTGGACGCCTATCATGCCAAGACGCTGGCGATTGTCGGGCCGCAGCTGGAGGGCGCGGCGAAGGCGTGGCTGGAGCAGGCCTGCGCGCCGCTGTGAAGATGGACGCGGATGGCGCACACACTTAGGCTCGGCCGTTCTCCTGCGAAAGCAGGAGTCCAGGGCGATAAGGACCTGCCGCTGGGCCCTGGGCTCCTGCTTTCGCAGGAGAACACCATCTTTCTAAGGAGTAGGACTTCTCCCTGAGTTGAGGAACCGAACGCCTCTCAGCCCCGCCCCATGCGCCGGTCCAGCCAGACCAGCACGAGGCCAGCGAGGAGGAAGCCGGCGGCAATGCCGAGCGCGTTCACAAACACTTGCGCCCAGCCGAGTTGGTTCACGTCGATGAACGGATAGGCATAGCGCCCATCCTCCGCCGCGCGCGCCAGCGCATAGGGCAGATAAGCGAGCGGCAGCAGCGCCCAACGCACCGGATCGCCCCAGGAGAGACCGCCCCTCGGCGCGAACAGCAGCCAGAACAGGAAGGTGAGTGGCGGCATCACATAATGGAGGAGGATGTTGGCGACATTGGCGCCGCTGCCGGGCGTCGCGATCCCTCGTAGCAGCAGCACATAGACGATGCCGACGAGCGCCATGGCCAGGGTGACGCAGCCAAGGACGCGCGGCCGGGCCATCATGCGGACACCGAGCACAAGCCCCACCATGACCACCACCGTCAGGCCGTTGGCGATGATGGTGAAGAAGCGCAACATCGACCAGAGCGCCGCGCCGGGCGAGCCGGCCACCTCCCACGAGGCGCCAAACTGGATGCCGAGGCCGGCGATACCGACCAGCGCCACCAGCCCGGCGGCAGCGCGCGTTCGCGAGGCAGGGATCGTCATGCGGGCACCTCCCATCGGCGCAGTGCGGAGGCGGCTCCCGGCTGGACCGGACGTGCGAGCGATCCGAGAATCACGCAGCGTTCTCCATGACCCGGCGCGCAATGGAGCGCAACGCAATCAGGGCCTGTGAACAGCGCCCGCGCGGGAAGCGCATGAGGCGAGCACCGGCCCATCCTATGTCTGGCAGCTTGGGCAATAGAAGGTCGAGCGACCCGAATCGACCCGCCGGCGCACGGTGCCGCCACACGGGCAGACCTCCCCCTCGCGGCCATAGACGCGCCAGTCCTTCGCGAAATAGCCCAGCTCGCCATCCGGCCGGGCATAATCGCGCAGGGTGGAACCGCCCGCCGCGATGGCCGCGCGCAGCACGGTGCGGATCGCCTCGATCAGTCGCACCAGCCGCGCCTTGCCGATCCGCCCTGCCTCCCGCGTCGGTGCGATGCCGGCAATATTGAGCGCCTCGCACACATAGATGTTGCCGAGGCCGGCGACGGTGCGCTGATCGAGCAGCATCGCCTTGATCGGCGCGACACGGCCGGCGAGCGCGCGGGCGAGATGATCGGCCGTGAAATCATCGCCCAGCGGCTCCGGCCCGAGCGTGAGGAAGGCCGGATAGGCGGCCAGCCCGGCGCTCTCGACAAGGTGGACGAAGCCGAACCGGCGCGGATCGTGCAGGGCGAGGCGGTGCTGCTCCGTCTCCACCAGCAGATGATCATGCTTGCCGATCTCCGCCGGATCGATCCGCCAGCGGCCGGACATGCCGAGGTGGAAGATCATCGTGTCGCCGCGATCCGTCTCGATCAGCCCATATTTGGCGCGGCGGCCAAGCCCGGTGACGGTGGCCCCGGTGAGGCGCTGCCGCAGGTCCGCCGGGAAGGGGAAGCGCAAATCCGCACGGCGCGGTTCGACCAGCGTGAGCCGCGCATGATCCAGCACGGTGCGCAGGCCGGCGACGGTGGTTTCGACTTCGGGAAGTTCGGGCATCGCCCCTCAATAGGGAGCGCGAGGCCTCGCGCCAACCGGGATCAGAGCCAGAGCTGCCAGGGCAGGATCAGCGGGCTGGCGAGCAGCAACGCAAGGCCGAGCATCAGCCGCCGCTTGCCGGATGGTGAAATCTCCTCCGGCACGAGGCCATCCGGCCGCGCCCAGAAGAACGGGCAGGCCAGCAGCGCCAGCAGGCCAAGCACGGCCGCGACCGCCTCGCCGCCCGGAAAGCCGCCATCGACCCGCAGGGCAAGGCCCGCGAGCGCGAAGGCAATGGTGAAGGTCCACATCAGAAGGCGCATGCCGGTCCCGGTCCACAAGTCCTGCTTAGGACGGCCGAAGGGGCGGCATCTTTAGGCGCATTCCGCATTCATCCCGGACGGTCTGCAACTGGCGATTCTGCGCGTTTCCGGTGCGCATGGACCCAAAGTCCATTGCGCTTCGGGTGCGATCGTCCACATTTTGCTCCTTCCATAGCCCGCAAATTCGGCTCGCCCCCACCGAATGTCGATCCACTCTAGGCAGGCGCGGCCCGCTCCGGCATGGAGGCGCGCATGAGCCAAGCCGACGACATCGCCCTCGCGCACCGCCTCGCCGATGCGGCGGGGGCCACGATCCGCCCTTTCTTCCGCGCGCCTTATGCGATCGAGGACAAGGCCGACGCCTCCCCCGTGACCGAGGCCGACCGCGCCGCCGAACTGGCGATGCGCGCGCTGATCGAAGCCGAGCGGCCGCAGGACGGCATCATCGGCGAGGAATATGGGGCCATACGCCCGGAAGCGGCGCGGCAATGGGTACTCGATCCCGTCGACGGCACACGCAGCTTCATCGCGGGGCGGCCGATCTTCGGCACGCTGATCGCGCTGATGCAGGATGGCTGGCCGGTGCTGGGCATGATCGACCAGCCGATCAATGGTGAGCGCTGGGTCGGCGCGGTGGGGCTGGCGACCAGCTTCAATGGCAAGCCCGCCGCCACCCGCCGCTGCCGCGCGCTCGATCAGGCGATCCTCGCCACCACCGGGCCGCAATATTTCCCCGGCCACACCGCCGAGCATTTCTCCATTCTCGCCGGCCAGTGCCGCGACACCATCTGGGGCGGCGACTGCTATAATTACGCGCTGCTGGCGAGCGGCCATGTCGACATCGTGGTCGAAGCCGGCCTCAAGCTGCACGACCTCGCCGCGCTGGTGCCGATCGTGGAAGGCGCCGGCGGGCGCATGTGCGACTGGTCCGGCGAGCCGCTGACCGACGCCAGCGACGGCCATGTCATCGCCGTCGGCGACCCCGCCCGGCTGGACGACGTGATCGAGGCGCTGGCCTGCCACGGGACGCATCACGAGCATTGATACGGCGAGGCGGCAGACGCGCCCTTGCCCCAGCGCGCACCCGCTTCAGTCCACCCACCTTGTTCCCGTGAAGGCTAAGTCCAAAGACAGAAAAGCCGCGTTCAGGCACCTTGGGTTCCTGTTTGCGCAGGAGCAGCTTTTCCTCCCGGGCAGGCAATTGCTTCTAAAGCACGACGAGGCCCACCCGTCCCTACCGCCACACCACCGCGCCCTGCGCAGCGTAGAACTGCACGGCGGATGGCTCCAGCCGCGCCTCCAGCTTGCCACGCAGCGCGCGCTTCTCGCCGTCGACCAGCATGTCGAGCCGGTTGTGCGTCGCCTCCAGCACCAGCGCCTTGTGGCGGCCGAGCCGCTCGGACGGGCCATCACGGAAATCGCCCTGCAACCAGGCGAGGCCGTGCTTGAACAGGTCCGCCGCGCTATCGGCGAGGATGCCGTAAGCCTCAATGCCCGCCTCCGACGGTTCCAGGTAGATGGCCGGGAACTGCGCCTCCTGTCCCGCGATGCGCACGCCCGACTCGTCCAGCGTGGCGCCCAACGCGCGGGGCACGCTGCCGGCGAGCGCGGCGAAATCGAGATTGCGCATATCCTCGCGCACATCGCCCCACAGCGCGGTCGGTCCGGCGACGATGCCGGCATAGGCCGTGACGTCGCCCGCGCGGATCATCGGCACGCGCAGCCGCTTGCCTTCGCCCGCCAGCCAGCTCCGCGCGATGTCCGGCGCGGTCCTGTCGCCGTGGAGGGCGCCGGAAAGCAGGTTCATGGTGCCGCCGGGCAGCACGAGCAGCGTGCCATCCCAGCCCGCCAGCGCATCGGCCGCCGCGCTGATCGAGCCATCGCCGCTCAGGATGACGATGAGGTCCAGCCCCTCGGCCCGTGCCGCATCGGCGCTCGGCAGATCCTCCTCGCCCAGCGCCAGCGTGCGGCCGAACGGTTGGCCGGCATCGGCAAACAACGCCTCCAGCTCCGCGACCAGCGCCTCGCCATAGCTGCCGCTGCGCGGGTTGGTGATGAACAGGCTTCTCGTCATCGTAACATCCTCCAGGTGGCCAAAAGCCCGTTTGTCCCAGTCTCGCCCCTTGAGCCAGCGGGAGCGACGCGCTAGGACGCCCCCCATCATACGACGCGCCATCTGCCGCGCGCCATGCCAGGGATGTGTCGCGATGGCCGAATTTTTACTCCCCGCCAACAGTGCCGTGCGCAAGAAGGGCGCGGTCCACAAGGCTGCCGGCGAGGCCGAACACGTCAAGAGCTTCAAAGTCTATCGCTACGATCCCGATTCGGGCGAGAATCCGCGCTACGACACGTTCGAGATCGATCTGGACGAGTGCGGCCCGATGGTTCTGGACGCGCTTATCAAGATGAAGGGCGAGCAGGATTCGTCGCTCACCTTCCGCCGCTCCTGCCGCGAGGGCATTTGCGGTTCCTGCGCGATGAACATCAACGGCAAGAACGGCCTCGCCTGCACCACCGCGATCGAGGATTGCAAGGGCGAAGTGCGGATCACGCCGCTGCCGCACATGGAAGTCATCAAGGACCTCGTGCCGGACTTCACCCATTTCTACGCGCAATACAGCTCGATCAAGCCCTGGCTGCAAACGGTGACGCCGCCGCCCAGCGGCAAGGAGCGGCTGCAAAGCCCGGAAGATCGCGCCAAGCTGGACGGGCTCTATGAGTGCATCCTGTGCGCCTGCTGCTCGACGAGTTGCCCGAGCTACTGGTGGAACTCGGACAAGTTCCTCGGCCCGGCGATCCTGCTGCAAGCCTATCGCTGGCTGGCGGACAGCCGCGACGAATATACCGGCGAGCGCCTGGACGAACTGGAAGACCCCTTCCGGCTCTATCGCTGCCACACCATCATGAACTGCTCCAATGTCTGCCCCAAGGGCCTCTCGCCCGCCAAGGCCATTGCCGAAACCAAGAAGATGATGGTCGAACGGGCCATCTGATGCGCAGCCCTGTGCCGCCCCCGGCGGCGCTCCCTGCCCCCTGCATAGTCTCCCGGGCGGCATGACCACCGTCATCGCCCGTTATGACGCGCTGGTCGCGGCCGGCGAGTTGAAACCGGACGCGGAGCAGCGCGCGGCGGCCCTGCGCCTCACCCAATTGCAGCAGGCGCTCGAAGCCGCTCCCCGGCGCGGATCGGTGCTGTGGCGGATGCTCCGCAAGTCACCGGAGCCGGTGCGCGGCGTATACATGTGGGGCGGCGTCGGGCGCGGCAAGTCGATGCTGATGGACCTACTGCGCGATTGCCTGGACGGCACCGCCAAGCGGCGCACCCATTTCCACGAGTTCATGCTGGACGTGCATGCCCGCCTGCGCGCGGCGCGAGAGAGCGAGAGCGGCGACCCGATCCCGCCCGTCGCCAGCGCTATCGCGGCGGAGGCGCGGGTGCTGCTGTTCGATGAGATGGTGGTGAACAACATGGCGGACGCGGCGATCATGTCCCGCCTGTTCACCACTCTGCTCGATTCGGGCGTGACGCTGGTCGCCACCTCCAACCGCGCGCCGGACGATCTCTACAAGGATGGACTGAACCGCGAGCTGTTCCTGCCCTTCATCGCGCTGCTTGAGGAGCGGCTGGACGTGCTGCCCCTGAACGGCCCGACCGACTATCGGCTCGACCGGCTGGGCGACGCAAACACCTGGCACACCCCCAATGACGAGGCGACCACGGCGGCGCTGCGCGACATCTTCTTCCGCCTGACCGACTATCCGCCCGAGGACAGCGCCCATGTGCCGAGCGAAGAGCTGGCGGTCCCCGGCGGGCGCACGCTGCATGTGCCCAAATCACTGAAGGGCGTCGCCGTCTTTTCCTTCAAGCGGCTATGCGGCGAGGCGCGCGGCGCGAGCGATTATCTCGCCATCGCGCGGCGCTTCCACACGGTCATCATCGTCGGCATCCCGGTGCTGGGACCAGAAAACCGCAACGAGGCAGCGCGATTCGTGACGCTGATCGACGCGCTATACGAGCATAAGGTGAAGCTCGTCGCCGGTGCCGAGGCGGAGCCGGCCGCCCTCTACCCGGAGGGTGACGGCCGGTTCGAGTTCGAGCGCACCGTCTCGCGCCTGATGGAAATGCAATCGCTGGATTATCTGGCACTTGGTCACGGCGCACACGCGGCTTGACGCAATATTAGGACCGATTGGATAAAGCCGCGCGACAAGCCGGCCCGAATGGTGTTGGTCACGATCGGCCGATCCGGGCATGATGGCCAGCGAGACGGATGGACCAGACGAACCGCAACCGGGTGGACCGGAAGACAGGGAGCAACGTGGGACAAGGCGACATGAACATCCGGCGCTTCCGCCTCGCCGCGGCGCTGGTGCTCCTCATCCTGGCAATCGGCGCGATCGTCTTCGCGCGGGCGCAGAACGTCTGGGTGGATGAAAGCACCCAGCTTTCCGGCATGACGCTCACACCCGGGCCGCTGATGGGCTGGCTCTCCGGCACGCTGACCATGCCGTTCGGTGTCCCGGCGGACCGGATGCCACCGCTCAGCTATCTGCTCGACATGCCGGTCTGGCGCCTGTCGGGCGGCAGCGTGCTGGCGATGCGCCTCTACCATGCCGTTTTGGTGGGCGGCGGCATCCTCCTCCTGATGCTCGCCATGGCGCGTCGATTCGGCCCGCGCAGCGCTTTGCTGGCGGGCCTGTTCCTGGTGCTCTCACCCAAGCTGGTCGACATTGCGGTCGAGATTCGTGCCTATCCCTTGTTCCTGGCAATCACCTGCGCGCAGGTGGCGCTGCTGGTCCGTGGCGAGGTGGCCACGCGGCCCCGGCGGCTGGCGCTGTTCCTGCTGCTCGGCCTGGCCAGCGCCTATACGCATTTCTTCGGCGTGGTGGCGACGTCGGCGCTGTTCGTGGCTGCTTTCATCGACGCGCCGACGATCCGCACCGCCGCCCGCGCCCTGGCGGGTTATGTGCTGTTCCTGATCCTCTGCATCGGCCTCCTGCCGTTCATCAGCGGCGCGGCCACGATCACCAATAGCGCGGCGCCGCCACCTGCGCCCGGCCTCGGCGCCATCGCCACCTTTATCGGACAGACGCTGGGCAGCGCCGTGCTGCTGGTCAATCCGGTCATCGCCGGCCTGTTCTTCGCCGGCACCGGGCTGCTGCTGCTGAGCGGCGCCATCGGCCTCGCGCGGCTGTTCGCTCGCCACGGTCTCGACCTGCGGCATGAGCCGGCCGCGGGCATGGCGCTCGCCCTGCTCGCCGGCTTCGTCGTGGTGGTCGCCGCAGCTTATGTACTCAGCGGCTTCAGCACGCTCTCGCCCCGCTACAATATCTGGATGATGCCACCGCTGGCGGTGCTGCTGGCGCTCTGTGCGGATGGCCTGCTGACCCCGGATGGCAAGGGTCTGCGCCTCGTCCGGCTGGGCGCGCTGGCGCTGGCGGGCATTGGCGCCGTGTGGGGGCAGGCCTGGTTCCTCTCCCGCGCCGATCTGTTCATCCACGGCCCTTCGCGCGCGCTGGAGGCGCTGCTGGAGCAAGCCGGGCCGAATACCGCGATCCTCCACGCGACCGAGCATTGGGGCTGGGCCGGCTTCCCGCTCAGCTGGGCGCATGGGCGCGCGCTCGATCAATGGCTGCTGAGCGCGGACGGTCGCTCCGCCACGCGCATCCGCTTCGGCCAGCCGCTGGGCAAGCCGGAGCCGCTGAGTGCGCTGGCCCCCTATCAGGGCCTGCTGGTCAACCGCGTCGACGTGAAGACCTACCGCGATCTGCGGCAGGTCGGGAGCGCCGCGCTTGCCCCGGCGCCCGCCGCCGCGCGACCACTGGCACCCCACCTCGCCGCTACCGGCTGGCAAGGCAGCGAAATTTTAGTCAAGCCCGGCTATTACGCCCTGACCGCCCAACTCTACCGCAAGCGCCCCGCCCCCAACGGCGCGCCCTGACAGACGGATGAACCATTGACCGGCATGATGCTCCCCGCCCAACTCGCTATCGTGGTGCCGACCTTCAACGAGCGGCAGAACGTGCCCCTGCTCGTCGAACTGGTCGACAAGGCCCTGCCCGGCATTCCCTGGGAAATCGTCTTCGTCGACGATGATTCGCCCGATGAGACGGCGGATGCGGCGCGCGCGCTCGCCCTCTCCGATCCGCGCGTGCGCATTCTCCAGCGCTACGGTCGGCGCGGCCTCTCCAGCGCGTGCGTGGAGGGCATATTGGCGACCGCCGCGCCCTATGTGGCGATCATGGATGCCGACCTCCAGCATGACGAGACGATCCTGAGCGCCATGTATGAGCGCATCCGCCAGGACGATGTCGATCTGGTGGTGGGCAGCCGCTATGTCGAGGGCGGCGGCATGGGCGAGTGGAGCGAGAGCCGGCAGAAGATGAGCCGCTTTGCCACCAGGCTGGCGCTGCGCCTCACCAAGACGCCGATCTCGGACCCGATGAGCGGCTTCATGATGATGCGCCGCGATGCCTTCATGCGCTCGCTGCCGCATCTCTCCACCGTGGGCTTCAAGATTCTGCTCGATATCGCGGCGAGCGCGCCGACGCCGCTGCGCGTGGCGGAGGTGCCCTACACCTTCCGCACGCGCCAGCATGGCGAGAGCAAGCTCGATAGCCTGGTGCTGTGGGAATATGTCCAGCTGCTCATGGACAAGATGGTGGGGCACCTCATTCCGGTGCGCTTCCTCAGCTTCGCCATGGTCGGCGGCTTCGGCGTGGTGGTGCATTTCGCGGTGCTCACATTCATGTTCAAGCTGCTCGCCCAGCCGTTCGGCGTGGCGCAAACGGCGGCGACATTGGTGGCCATCTCCAGCAACTTCTTCCTCAACAATATGTTCACCTACCGCGACAAGCGGCTGACCGGATGGGGGCTGGTGCGCGGCTGGGTGAGCTTCAACCTCGTCTGCGCGTTCGGCGCGGCGGCCAATGTCGGCGTGGCCGACTGGCTGTTCTCGCATCGCTCCTACTGGGCGCTTTCCGCGCTGGCGGGCATCACGGTGAGCGTGGTGTGGAACTATGTGATGTCGGCCTTCTTCACCTGGCAGAAGAAGCGCTGAGGGGCGGCGGAGGGCGGCGCGCGAATCGGCGCGCCGCCCTCCGCGCGCTCACCCTATCGTCATGCCACGGATGCGGCGGACGCGGCCGCCACAGCCGGACGATCGGCGCTCATTCGCCTCCATTGGTCATATTATCGGGCCGATTCATGTCTTGCTGAATGATGTTATTGCTATTGCGAACTAATTGCAGATAATAAGTGCAAGATTGCCTTCAATGACATTGAACCGTTCACAAATTCAGCCTAAGGCGTGCGGCCATCCGGATTATCCGCGAAGGAGATAAGACGCATGGCTCGCAAGAAGATCGCGCTCATCGGCGCAGGCAATATCGGTGGCACCCTCGCTCACCTGGCCGCGCTCAAGGGGCTTGGCGACATCGTCCTGTTCGACGTGGTCGAGGGCGTGCCGCAGGGCAAGGCGCTCGATCTCTCCCAGTGCGGCCCCGTCGAGGGCTTCGACGCGACCATCACCGGCACCAATGATTATGCCGATATTGCGGGCGCGGACGTCATCATCGTCACCGCCGGCGTCGCCCGCAAGCCGGGCATGAGCCGCGACGACCTGCTCGGCATCAACCTCAAGGTCATGAAGGCCGTTGGCGAGGGCATCAAGAACAACGCCCCGGACGCCTTCGTCATCTGCATCACCAATCCGCTCGACGCGATGGTGTGGGCGCTGCGTGAATTCTCCGGCCTACCGACCAACAAGGTCGTCGGCATGGCGGGCGTGCTCGATTCGAGCCGTTTCAGCCACTTCCTCGCCGACGAGTTCAAGGTCTCGGTGAAGGACGTGAACAGCTTCGTGCTCGGCGGCCATGGCGATACCATGGTGCCGGTGGTGCAATATTCGACCGTCGCCGGCATCCCGGTGCCCGACCTCATCAAGCAGGGCCGCTCAACCAAGGAGCGCATCGACGCCATCGTGCAGCGCACCCGCTCGGGCGGCGGCGAGATCGTCGGCCTGCTCAAGACCGGTTCGGCCTTCTATGCGCCCGCGACCAGCGGCATCGCGATGGCGGAAGCCTATCTCTACGACCAGAAGCGCCTCCTCCCCTGCGCCGCGCATGTCGATGGCCCGTATGGCGTGAAGGGCCTCTATGTCGGCGTGCCGGTCATCCTCGGCGCAGGCGGCGTGGAACAGGTGATCGAGATCGAGCTGGACGGCGAGGCCAAGGCCAACCTCCAGAAGAGCGTCGACGCGGTCGAAGAACTGCTGGTGGCGTGCAAGGGGCTGGATCCGAGCCTGGCGTGAAATTTTCAGTCGTCGCCCCGGCGCAGGCCGGGGTCCATCCGTCCTGTCGGATATGGATATCGGCCTGCGCCGGTATGACGAGGTGAGGAAAGTTGGAGAAGCGCGGTTACGTCTACATCATGGCGAGCAAGCCGAACGGCACGCTCTACATTGGCGTAACCAGCAACCTGTTGAAGCGTGCCTGGGAGCACCGTGAAGGCATCGCGGATGGCTTCCAAGCGATACGGGTGCAAGATGTTGGTCTGGTTCGAAGGGCATGATCGGATCGAAGAAGCGATCACCCGCGAGAAGCAGATGAAGGAGTGGCGAAGGGCCTGGAAGATCAACCGGATCGTGGAGATGAATCCCGACTGGCAGGATCTTTCGCCGACGCTCGCGTAGCAATAGACCCCGGCCTTCGCCGGGGCGACGATGAAAAGGACCGGGTCTCCCAATGAGCATCCTCGTCAATAAGAACACCAAGGTCATCACCCAGGGCATGACCGGTGCGACCGGCACGTTCCATACCGAGCAGGCGCTGGCCTATGGCACGCAGATGGTCGGCGGCGTGACCCCGGGCAAGGGCGGCACCAGCCATATCGGCCTGCCGGTGTTCGACACGATGGAGGAAGCCGTGGCCAAGACCGGGGCGACCGCCTCCGTCATCTATGTGCCGCCGCCATTCGCGGCCGACTCCATCCTGGAGGCGATCGACGCGCAGGTGCCGCTGATCGTGGCGATCACCGAGGGCATTCCGGTGCTCGACATGGTGCGGGTGAAGCGCGCGCTCTCGGGCAGCAAGTCGCGGCTGATCGGCCCCAACTGCCCCGGCGTGCTGACGCCGAACGAGTGCAAGATCGGCATCATGCCCGGCTCCATCTTCAAGAAGGGCAGCGTCGGCGTCGTCTCGCGCTCGGGCACGCTCACTTATGAGGCGGTGTTCCAGACCAGCAATGCGGGCCTTGGCCAGACCACGGCGGTCGGCATTGGCGGCGACCCGGTCAACGGCACCAACTTCATCGACGTGCTGGAGCTGTTCCTGGCTGACGACGAGACGCAGAGCATCATCATGATCGGCGAGATCGGCGGTAACGCGGAGGAGCAGGCGGCGCAGTTCCTGATCGACGAGGCCAAGCGCGGCCGCAAGAAGCCGATGGCCGGCTTCATCGCGGGGCGCACCGCTCCTCCGGGGCGGCGCATGGGCCATGCCGGCGCTATCGTCTCGGGCGGCCAGGGCGGCGCGGAGGACAAGATCGCGGCGCTGGAGGCCGCGGGCATCCGGGTTGCGGCCAGCCCTTCGGAGCTGGGCACGACGCTGCTCGACGTCCTGAAGGGATAAGCTTGATTAAGGGCGGCTTCATCCCGGACCGTTAAGGCGGACACGGGCCGAAACCGCCAGTCATCATTCGGCCACGAGCCATTATCGGGCGGGGCGAAGCGAGGATCGAGCCATGGGCTATCAGAACCAGGATTTCACGGGAACGACCGAGGTCGAGCAAGGACCGAGCTGGGCGCGCAAGGGCTGGCCGCTCGATGCGACGGACGACCTCACCGCCGCGCTCGATCCCACGCAGATGCAGGTCGCAGTCAAGGCGGCGGCGGCAAAGGCCGGCGCTCCGCTGGCGGAAGCCGATATCGCGCGCGCGGCGGGTGACTCCATCCGCGCGATGATGCTGATCCGCACCTATCGCGTGCGCGGGCATCTGGCGGCCAATCTCGATCCGCTCGGCCTTTCGGCGCGCGAGCTGCCGGCCGATCTGACGCCGGAATATCACGGCTTCTCGGGCGCCGACCTCGATCGCAAGGTGTATATCGGCGGTGCGCTCGGCTTCGAATGGGCGACCATTCGCGAGGTGGTGCAGGTGCTGCGCGCCAATTATTGCGGCAATGTCGGCCTCGAATATATGCACATCTCCGATGTGGAGGAGCGCCGCTTCCTGCAGGACCGCATGGAAGGCAAGGACAAGGAGATCATCTTCACCGCCGAGGGCAAGCGGGCGATCCTGACCAAGGTGATCCACGCCGAGCAATATGAGAAGTTCCTGGGCCGCAAATATGTCGGCACCAAGCGCTTCGGCCTCGATGGCGGCGAATCGATGATCCCGGCGCTCGAAGCGGTCATCAAATATGGCGGCCAATATGGCGTGCGCGAGATCGTCTATGGCATGGCCCATCGCGGCCGGCTGAACGTGCTCGCCAATGTGATGGCCAAGGGCTTCCGCGTCATCTTCCACGAATTTTCCGGCGGCACCGCCAATCCGGAGGATGTCGGCGGATCGGGCGACGTCAAATATCACCTCGGCACCTCCACGGACCGCGAGTTCGACGGCATCAACGTGCATATGAGCCTGGTGCCCAACCCCTCGCACCTGGAGACGGTCGATCCGGTCGTGCTCGGCAAGGTGCGGGCGCAGCAGCTTTTCCGCGACGATATCGGCCCCGGCAAGCACAAGCAGGTGCTGCCCGTGCTGATCCATGGCGACGCGGCCTTTGCCGGGCAGGGCATCGTCTGGGAATGCTTCGGCTTCTCCGGCGTGCGCGGCTACAATACCGGCGGCTGCATCCACTTCGTCGTCAACAACCAGATCGGCTTCACCACCAGCCCGCAATTCGCGCGCTCCTCGCCCTATCCGAGCGA
>Ga0180219_1001032_pt1 | contig 19436 bp, 19 predicted proteins | sample eDN3rd30CBELigMG_FD_151338 | JGI IMG/M metagenome (GOLD analysis project Ga0180219, IMG submission 151338) | Enriched Miracle-Growth compost microbial communities from Emeryville, California, USA - eDNA 3rd pass 30_C BE-Lig MG (version 2)... ...
ATCTTGCGGGTTGCGGATCCGTTCCACAAGCCCCGCTTTTTCAAGCTGGTCGATGCGGTGGGTCATGGTGCCCGAGGTGACCATGGTCCAGGCCATGAGGTCGCTCGGCGAGAGGGCGTGGGGCGGACCGAGGCGGCGCAGGGTTGCCAGCACGTCGAAGCTTGCGCGGTTCAATCCGAACCGGGAAAAAGTGTCTTCCATTTCGCGCAGCACATGGCGCGACAGCCTTTGGATGCGGCCGAGGGTGCCCATTGCATCTACGTCGAGATCGGGGCGTTCTTGATGCCATTGGGCGAGGATCTGGTCTACATGGTCCATGTCGCAATTGTGCCTCAGAATAGTTTGACGTCAAGATATTAATGGTTTATCTTGATGTCAAGATAACTTGATCCGGACCTGAAATGTCTGCCCAATCAACCGCCGCGCGTGGAGAAAGATCGCGCTTGCTGCCTGTGCTTCTTCTTTTTGCCGGCGGGGCCTTGCTGGGCGTGTCCACCAATCTGGCCAAGCTGGCGGTGGGAATCGGGATGACGCCGCTGGCTTTCCTGACATGGTCGCTTGCCGGGGCCGCGCTGCTTCTGCTGACAGGGGCGGCGCTGCGCGGCAGTTTGCCGCCACTCAACAAGCGCAGCATCAAGTATTACGCGGTGGCTGCGCTGGTGGGTGTTGCCGGGCCCAACTTCATTTTTTTTGAGGCGATTCCGCACGTGGGCGCCAGCTTTGTGGCGCTGATGATCGCGCTGCCTCCACTGCTTACATACGCAGGGGCGCTTGCGATGGGCATGGAGGGCTTTCAGTGGGCGCGGGCGCTGGGTGTCGTCGCGGCCCTGGGCGGGGCCGGGGTTCTGGCAGCTAGCCGGCAAATCGCCTCAGACGCAGACTTGTTCTGGACGGTGCTGGTTCTGCTGGGTCCGGCCTTGCTCGCCGTGGGCAATATATACAGGACCTTGAAGTGGCCGGCGGGCGTTTCGGCGCATGCCCTGGCAACGGGCATGCTGTTCCTGGCTGTCTTCATGCTGATGCTGTTCAGCATGCTGCCGGGCTATTCTCTGGCGGTGCCGATGGATCGCAGTCTGCCTGTCGTGCTGACATTGGCGCAGGCCTGTGTGTTTGCCGCCCAGTTCCAGGTGCTTTTCCTGCTGCAGAAGACCGGGGGCCCGGTATTGTTGAGCTTGCTCGGCTCGGTGGGCGCGGTCGTTGCCGTGCCCGTGGCCATCTACCTGCAAAACGAGGCGCCACCTGCCGGCTTGCTGCCCGGGGCGGGCCTGATCGCGCTGGGCGTTGCCCTGATCGCGGGCAGCCGGGCGAAGCTGGTTGCCCGTTCGCCGCGCGGGCGACAGTAGACACTACCAGCGCAAGGCCTATCCCCGCCAGGCGGCCTCGATCGCGGCGATGTCGATCTTGCGCATCGTCATCATGGCCTCGAAGGCGCGCTTGGCGGCGGCCGGGTCGGGGTCGTTGATCGCTTCGGTCAGGATGCGCGGCGTAATTTGCCACGACAGGCCCCACTTGTCCTTGCACCATCCGCAGTCGCTCTCTTGGCCGCCGTTATCCACGATGGCGTTCCACAAGCGATCGGTCTCGGCCTGGTCGTCGGTGGCCACCTGGAACGAAAATGCTTCGCTATGCTTGAAGGCGGGTCCACCGTTCAGGCCCAGGCAGGGGATGCCCATTACCTTGAATTCAACGGTCAGGACGTCGCCCTTCTTTCCCGAAGGAAAGTCGGCGGGGGCGCGCAGAACATTCCCCACCGAGCTGTCAGGAAATGTCTGGGCATAGAAGGTTGCGGCGTCCAGTGCGCCGTTGTCGTACCAGAGGCAAATGGTGTTCTTGCTGGGCATGGCGGGTCTCCTGGGGTGGGCGAGGGGCCTTTCTAGAGCGGAAGAATACAGCCGGCAAGCAGCATGCCCGCTGAGTGGAGGGTATGGAGCGCCGGGAGCGTGTGATTCACACGAAGCGCACGGAGGCGGCTCCAAGGCCGGCGGATTGATTGGCGACACGTTGACCGCGCTGCACCAGGTATCCCTTGGTCAGCCCGCCCGTCAAGATCACCTCGCCCGCCTGAATGCATTTGCTTTCCTGGCCCAGGCGGTTGGCCAGCCATGCGACCGCAAGCAAGGGATCTTCCAGCGCGTTGGCGCCGACGCCCTGGTCTTTTAGCTCGTCGTCGATCCAGAGCTCGATGTTCAAGGCCGCGAGATCGCTGTCGGGGCTTATGGACGCGGGCTCTCCAAGCACATACCTGGCCGCCGAACTGTTGTCGGCGATGTTGTCCACCGCCTTGAACTGGTATGTGGGATAGCGGGTGTCGCAGACTTCGATGGCGAGCATGAACTCGGGCCTGGCGGCCAGTACCGAATCCCGGTCGTGCATGTCTGCACGCGGCAGGTCTTCGTTCAGCCGGATGGCTATCTCGGGCTCGACCAGCGGGTGAATCAGCTCGTCATAAGGCAACTCGCCGCCCCTGACGAGCTGGTCTTCGGTGAGCACCCCGTAATTCGGTGACGAGATGTTCATTTGAAGCCGCATGGCCGCGCTGGTGTAGCCCAGCTTATAGCCCGTGGTCTTGCGGTTTCGAAGCAGCAGCTTGGCCGCTGCAATACGATAGGCGTCGGCTTCGTCCAGGCCTGGATGCTTTTGGGACAGCAGGTCGGCGGGTTGCCGGGTTTGTTCGGCCTGCCAAAGGGACTGCGCCAACTGGAGAATGAAGTCGGAGCTCAGGGCCATATGGGGTTCCTTGTATCGAGCGGGATTGAGGATTTCTATTCTATGCGCCCACGACAAACGGTCGTAGGAAGCACTTGTCGAATTTTGCATTGGACAACGTAAGGGCGTGAGTTATCCTTATACTTTCTCCAATCGGAATTGTTGATTAGAAGGGCTGGGAATGAGGAATCTTCCTCCATTGAACGCGGTGCGCTCCTTTGAGGCGGCTGCCCGACATGTGAGTTTTACGCGAGCGGCAGACGAACTGCACGTCACGCATGGCGCGGTAAGCCGGCAGGTCGCCGCGCTCGAGGCCTGGCTGGGAACTACGCTTTTTCATCGAGGTGCTTCTCAACTGACACTGACGAATGAAGGCCGCGAGTTCGCACTAGAACTTACGTCGCTGCTCGATCGGTTGGCGGTGGTCACAATGCATATGACCCAGAAGGCCGCGCCCACAGCCCTGAGTGTGAATGCTCCTCCTACTTTCACGATGCAATGGCTTATTACCCGTATGTCGGGTTACCAGCGCACGCATCCAGAGGTTGAGGTGCGCCTGACTACTTCGCTTGCGCCTGTCAATTTTCTAGAAAATAGCTACGACATCGCGATTCGTGGAGCGCATGAACCTTTGACGGGCTGTAGGTCCATCCATTTTCTGACCGAAACCATCGTGCCGATCTGCCACATGGATTTGGTCGAATCGGGCGCCCTCCTTACTCCGAACGATCTTTCTCAGCATACGCTGATTCGCTATGCTACCGAGCCTTATTCTTGGCCCGCGTGGTTGAAGGCTGCGGGCTTTCCAGACTTGTCGGGGGCCAATACGCTGGCATTCGAACAGATGTACTTGGCGCTTCAAGCCGCTGCGGAGGGGCTGGGCGTGGTGCTCGTGCCGCTCTTCCTGGTTGCCGACGATATCGTGGCGGGGCGGCTGTGTGCGCCGTTCGGGCTGCTTGCGGCTGGAAGGCGGCGCTACTATGCGAATATGTCGCTCGCATCGGCGAAACAACCGGTGGTCGAGGGGTATTGTGACTGGCTGATCGCGGAAGGGCGCAGCACCGAGCACTTCATCAACACCTGGGTACGCGAAATGGGTTGGGAAATGCCCGAGCTGTCCGGGTTGCCCAAAAATAGCTGAAGCGCACAGCGATACGGCCTAAATCGCTCATGCGCTTCTTTGCTCATCGTCCTGTCGACTCCGGATCAGCGGAATAGCAGCGCTCCTGTTGCAGTCAAAGCTGAACCGACACCGGTCGCCACCAATAACCACCATCCCGGCACCATCACCGCGTTGTGGGCAACCCGATCTGTGCTTGGAGGGACGGTGTGCACGGACGGCTCTGTAGCGGGGAAGGTTCCCGGTGCAGTCGAAGTCGATGCCGTTGTCCGCATATTTTGGTCGGTGGGGCCTGTCTTTTCGCCGCCGGGAGCGACTGTTAAAGGTGCATCGGGCGTGGCCGCCTCTGGCGCCGTCTGCCCGGAAGGCGTCGGCTCCGCGATTTGCCGCTTGAACGCCAGGAAAAAGTCGTCGGCCATCTTGCGTGCAACATTATCGATCAGTCGCGACCCGACCTGCGCCAGCTTGCCTCCGACTTGTGCGCTTGCCGTATAGCTGATGGTGGTGCCTTCAGCTGTTTCCGCTAGCTCTACCAATGAGGAGCCTTTCCCAAAGCCGATTGCTCCCCCTTGGCCTTCGAATACCATGGTGCAGCGCTCAGGCTCCGAAACGTCCGTCATGTGCAAGGTTCCATGGAAGCGGGCCCGCAGCGGTCCGATCGCCATGGCCATGACCGCCTTGAATTTTTCGGGACTGCTCTTCTCGATAGACTCGCAGCCGGGCAGGCATCGCTTGAGAATGTCCGGGTCGTTGAGTGCATCCCATACCTGTCGACGGGACGCCTTGATGGCTTGGGTTCCGGTGATCTCCATAATGGCCTCAATGCGCCTTCTTCATTGCTTTTGCTGTGTTCACCATGGAATGGAGGCAGCGAGCGTAGTCTATGGCGCCTTGTTCGTCCATGCGTGGCGCGATGCGCAAATACTCTTTGAGGCCAAGAATCGCAGGCCGAGGCCGAGACAGCAGTAGTTGGATGAAGCGGTCTACCTCGCTCTGCAACTGGGTGGGAGGAACGACCTGGCTGACCAGGCCATAGGACAAAGCCCGGTGGGCATCAATGAAGTCCGTAGAGTAAGCCATCCAAAGAATAGCATTTCGGGGCATACGGTCGTACACGGCCGACATCACCATGGTCGGCATGACATTATGGCCGATCTCGGGGATATTGAACGTAGCCCCTTCGCTTGCAAAGCTGACATCGCACAATGAGGCGATCGCGGTTCCGAAGCCCATGCACCTACCTTCTATCACTCCGACGATGGGTACTTTCGCACTGCGCATGGCGTGATAGCTGCCGAAGATTCCATCATATTCATCGCGGCGGGTGTAAGCCTCTGCAGAGGGAGGCGTGGGTCCGGCATCCCGGATGCGCCCTGTGCAGAAGTCGGGTCCGGCGCTTCGAAGCAGCACGGCATCAGAGGTTTCGTGAGCCTTCAGCAAGGCCTCGGAAAGCGCTGTGGCCATGCTGTCCGAGACACCATTATCTTGACTGCGATTCAACGTGATGCGTAATAGGCGGTCTTGCTGCTCGATGTTGAGATGGGGATGCATGCAATAAAACTCCTCTGAGTGCGAATATGTTTATGCCGCGCAACGCTTGAAATGGCGCTCGAGGGCGGCGTTGAATGCGGTGGGCTGGTCTATGTTGGGCAGGTGCCCCGCATCGGGGATAAGCTCCAACTCCGCGCCGGGGATGTGTTGCTGCAGCTCGCGCATCGCATCCGGAAGCACGCCGTCGTTCTGGCCGACGATCAACGTGCTAGGCGCAGCGATGCCTCCAACGAGATCTAGATAGTCCAGCTGCTGAATCGCCCGAGCGCAAGCGATGAATCCCAGCACCGAGGTAGCGGCAGCGGTGGCGCGGAACTGATGCGCAAGCTCTGGGTTGCTGTCGAGAAACTGTCGTCCGAACCAGCGCTCGATCGTGGGGTCGGCCAAGGGGGCGCAACTGCCGTCCCGTTCAGCCACTGCGATGCGTTCGTTCCACGGCGCGGCGACGGAAGGCGGCGCGTCGGCCCGCGCATCGCAAAGCACGAGACTATGCAAGCGGTTGATGTGATGGACCCCGAGACCGAAGCCGCTCATGCCGCCGAGCGACAGGCCGATATAGTGCGCCTGGGCTATCTGCAGGGCATCGAGTACAGCCACCGTATCAGCGGCGAGGTCATCCATTGTGAGCGGGGCGGCGGGTGGCTCGGAGCGCCCATGGCCAATGGTATCTATGCGTACGACGCGAAATCCTCGGTTTGCAAGCATTTCGGCCTGCTTGTCCCACATCGAGCTTGATGACAAGATGGAGTGTGTCATCACGACAGCTTCGCCTTGCGGATCGCCTTGCAAGAGCACCGCCAGGCTTCCGGTGGCTCCGCGCAGAGCGTAATGTCCAATTTCCTGGGTCATATTGCGTCCCTTGTCGGGCGCAGTGCGCGCCAGATGGCTTGAGGAGTCATGGGCAGTTCGTCAATGCAGACGTCTTTTGTCGATAGAGCATCGTTGACGGCGCTGGCAATGGCGGCGGGTCCGCCCAGATACCCGGCCTCACCCGATCCTTTCTGGCCGAATGTGGTAAGCGGGGACGGCGTGCAATGATCGACGATCGTAATGGGCGGAACCTCTTGGGCGCTGGGCAGCAGGTAGTCCATGAAGGTGCCTGAAAGCAACTGGCCTTCCTCAGAGAAGCTGAACTTCTCGAGAAGTGCCGCGCCCAGGCCATGAGCGACGCCGCCATAGGTCATGCCGTGGACGACGTCAGGGCTGATCATCACTCCGCAGTCGTGCCCGACCACATAGCGGTGGAGCTTTGTCCCGCCCGTCTCCGGATCGATGCTGGCAAGCACCACATGGGACTCGAACGAGTGGCAGGGGTACATCTGTATGCGTCCGTCAGCCGTAGGCAATTGCCCTCCCGTCGGAACCTCCCAGCAGAATTTCTCCTGCAGGCCAGGCTCCATGCCTTCGGGCATGCGATGATACTTGCGGTGCGCGATTTCTATCAGTTCTTTCCAGGTGCAGCGGCGCGCCGGGTTCGTTTGGATGAAAACGTCGCCGTCCTCATAGGCCAGCGCACTTTCATCCACCTCGAGGTTGTGGGCGGCGATGGCAAGCAGCTTGGACTTGAGCAGTTTGGCCGCCCCCGCTGCCGCGCCGCCCAGCATGATCGCCATGCGGCTTCCCACAGGGCTGTTGGAGGGGAGCGCACTCAGTGAGTCCGCATGCAGAACCCGTATGCTGTCGGGATCGCGCTGCAGCACTTCGCCGACTACCGTCGATACCAGGGTTTCGTGCGCCTGTCCCGACGTGGAAGTTCCCATCAGTGCCGTCACCGAGCCGTTCAGGTCGATGCGGACCAAGCACGAGTCCATCCACGTTGTTGTGTCGTTCTTGGCATTGAAGAGTGGTTCGAAAGCCGAGTTGCCTCCGGACGGCTCCAGGCAGGTCGAGATGCCGATTCCCGCGAGCAGACCCTGGGCGCGCAGGACGTCGCGCTGCTTGAGCAAGACATCGAGCGGTGCTGCTGCTAACGCCTTGTCCAGCACGGTTTCGTAGTCACCGGAATCATAGTGCGTACCGCTTGGAATCAGATATGGAAATTCGTCCTTTCGAATCAGGTTCTTGCGGCGCAATGCGATTTTGTCCATGCCAAGAAAACGCGCCACCTTATCCATGCCTGTCTCTATGGCATAGTTGGTTGGAGACTGGCCAAAGCCGCGTACCGCTTCCTGTGGTGTTTTATTGGTCATCACCGAGTACGCGTCGTACTCTACGCTGGCAATACGGTAGGGGCCGACGATGGCGCCTACGGGCTTGCCCAGCTGCAGCGGCGAGCGTCCTGAATAAGCGCCGATGTCGTCCACCGCACGCATGCGCATTGAACGGACGGTTCCGTCACCGTCGAAAGCCAGCGTTACATCGAATATGCGATCCGGACCCTGCATGTCCCCGCCGCGCATGTTTTCGAGCCGGTCTTCGAGGAAGCGGACCGGACGACCAAGGTTCCTCGCAAGAAAGCCGACCAAAATAGCGTGCTTCAGGCCGCGTTTGACGCCGTAGCTGCCGCCCACGTCGACGTCGAAGTGGACACGTACCCCGTTGCCCGGCAGGCGCAGGCATTTCGCGAGCAGGTCCGGAAATTTGGGCATCTGGATCGAGGCCCAGACGTCCAATATCTGTGTCGCGTCGTTCCAGGAGCATGTGGCGACAAAGGTTTCGATGGGAACCGTGGAGCTGCGGGACCAGCGGGCGCGATAGCTCAGTTGGTGTTCGGCCGCCTCGAAGTGATCGTCGACGGGCCCCCAGGTGAACTTGCGATGCCAGATAATGTTCGGTCCATGATCCGGGTGCACGAGCGGCGCTTTGTCGGTCATGGCGGCTTCGGGATCGATCACGTGCGGTGTCTGTTCGTACTGGATATTTACCAGTTCGGCCGCATCTTCGGCTAGTGCGCGGCTTTCGGCTACGACAGCAACCACCCATTCGCCGGCATAGCGGACCACGCCGCTTGCCAGCGGATAGCGAGCGACTTTCGGGGCGTCGACGCCGGGCAGCATGGGGTCGATCTGTGCCTGGAGCTCGTCGCCCGTGAGGACCTTGTGTACGCCGGAAACCGCCATGGCTGCGGAAGCGTCGATAGAGAGAATGCGTGCGCTGGCATAGGGGCTGGCAACGATCGCGACGTGTAGGAGTCCGGGCAGCTGCACGTCTGCCGCATAGCGGCCCTGTCCTGTGACGAACCGGCGATGTTCGACGGCGCGTCGATGACGGCCTATGTACTTGAATGCCTGGCCGGAGTTTGGCGTTGTATCAGTCATCCGAGGCTCCCGCTACGGCAGCTTCACGGCCTTGGGGTTGTGTTGGTTGTCGGGCTTCCAGGGTTGGGGAGGTGGCCAGCTTTACAGCATTGACGATTTGTTGGTAGCCAGTGCAACGGCATAGGTTTCCGCCGATCGCATCGCGTATCTGGGTTTCGTCGGGTTGAGGAGTTTGCGCCACCAGAGCGTGGCAGGCCACGAGCATCCCCGAGGTGCAATAGCCGCACTGTAGGGCATGGGACTCGCAGAAAGCATCTTGAATCTTGGACAGGCTCCCGCGCTCGGGCGCGAGGCCCTCGACCGTTGTGATGGACATGCCGTCTGCTTGCACTGCGAACATACAGCATGATCTGACGGGGTCTCCCTCCAGCAGCACGGAACATGCTCCGCAGACCCCATGTTCACAACCCACATGGGTTCCCGTAAGGAGCAGGTGGTCACGCAGGAAGTCGACCAATGTGGTGCGCGGCTCTATCGCTTTTGCATGGCTCACGCCATTAACCTGGATTTCTACTGTAACGAGTGAAGAAGGCATTTCGAGTCTCTGCTATACGTGAGAATGGAGGCTGGCTTTTTGAAGGGCTCGAGTCAACATCACAGCCGCCAGGTGGCGCCGGTACTCGACGTCGGCGTAAAGGTCGGAGCCGGGCTCCGTTTGTTGTGCCGCGGCATGCGCCACTTCACGGACGATGCTTGTATCGATACGCTGGCCGACAAGCTGTAGTGCCAATTCGGGAAAAGCCCGCGGCGCCCCGTCGACGCCGCCAAGGCCTATCGCGGCGCGCAGGCATATTCCGTCCGCGTCGGTCTGAAGCTGGCATGCCGCGGACGCCATGGCAAAGTCCCCATGGCGCATGGCGGTTTCCTCGAATGCGGTAGTGATGCCTTCGCCGCTCCAGACAGGCCAGTCGATGCCGAGCAGGCACTCGGTGTCGCCCGTGGCTGTAAACATGGGTCCTAGAAAGAAATCCGAAGCGGAGATGGCGCGGTCACCGCTGGCCTGGCTGCGCAGGTGCAGCGTTGCGTTCAGCACCGTGGCTGCCAACGGGAGTTCGGCCGAAGGATCGGCGTGGACGAGGCTTCCGCCTATGGTTCCGCGGTTGCGGGTCTGGACATGGCCAACCCAGCGAAGGGCGTCGCGCACCAATGGAAGCGCATCATGAACTTCGGCATCGTCCTCGATCGTTCTCTGCCGGGTCGTGGCGCCCATGGACACGTTGTTTGCGCTGATCTTTATCTGCTTGAGCTCCGGTAGACGATTGATGTCCAGCAGTACGGACGGACGGGCGAGCCGCATCGCCATCATTGGAACCAGGCTCTGGCCGCCTGCAATGGCTTTGGCGTCCATGCCATGTTGATTCAGGCATTCCAAGGCGTGGTCTACGGATTCGGCCAGGATGTATTCGAAGGGCGCGGCTTTCATGGATCGGGATTACCTTGCTATGCGGGGCGAACTTTGGGAATACGTTCGTTTCTCTGTAGCAAATTATCTATGCCGCCTTTTGTCCCGGCAAACGACTAAACGTCTTGCTGCGTGAGTAAATCTGACGCTGGCCTATATTGTGCGATTGACTAAAATATCGCTGTATATATTAATATATAGCGATATAGCCTTTGTATATCTACGTGATTGCAATTCGGAAGCATTTGCTCAGCGTGAGTTTTTTGGGGGTCTCGTGATTTTTATTCAATTGCCCCCGCGTGAGTGCGCCACCTACACTTGCCTCGAATCCCTACCCGTTTCGTATCGAAGCAAGCTTCCTCTCGATGCGGGTCCGCAGTGCAACTTTCCATCGCCATTTGGCCGGAGCCCAAGAGAATGAGTGTCGTAGTCGACCCAGCACAAAGAGGTTTAACGCTCGAGAAGAAGCTGCAAGATCCGGAGTTGCTCAGGGATCGCAACTTAATCGACGGTGCATGGTGCCTCAGCACAACTGGGCGCAGCCATCCGGTATTCGATCCCTCGATCGGGAAACTCCTGGGGAATGTGCCATTTTCGGACTCTACCGATGCCGAGCGCGGCATCAAGGCCGCGCATGGGGCCTTTCACGATTGGTCCAGGCGCACCGCGAAGGAGCGGTCGGCACTGCTAAGGCGTTGGTATGAACTGATCATGTCCAACAAGCAGGATCTGGGCATCATTCTGTCGTCCGAGCAAGGAAAGCCTTTGTCGGAGGCGGTGGGGGAAGTGGCCTTCGGCGCGTCTTATGTCGAATGGTATGCCGAGGAAGCGAAGCGGGCATACGGCGAAATGATACCGACCCACGCAGCTGACAAGCGCTTGGGGGTCATCAAGCAGCCGGTTGGGGTGGTCGCGTTGATTACGCCCTGGAACTTTCCGAGCGCGATGATTACACGGAAGGTTGCGCCCGCCCTGGCTGCAGGCTGCACCGTCGTGATCAAGCCGGCGGAAGACACACCGCTTTCGGCGTTGGCTTTGGGCGAATTGGCCCAGAGGGCGGGTATTCCGCCAGGGGTTGTCAACATCGTCACTACCGGTGATCCCGTTCCTATTGGAGAATGCCTTACGTCGCACCCGGAAGTACGAAAGCTGTCGTTCACCGGCTCGACGCGGGTGGGCAAGCTTTTGATGAGCCGCTGCGCGGGCACCATCAAGAAAGTTTCCCTTGAACTGGGAGGCAATGCGCCCTTTATTGTCTTCGACGATGCCGATCTCGATGCTGCGGTGGCGGGCCTGATGGTGAGCAAGTACCGCAATACGGGCCAGACGTGTATCAGTGCCAACCGAATCTACGTGCAGGCACCTGTATTCGACCGTTTCCTGGAAAAGCTCAAGGCGGAAGTGTCGAGACTCAAAGTAGGAGGGCCGTTCGAGCCCGGCGTCGACCAGGGGCCGCTCATCAATCAGGCGGCGCTGGACAAAGTGAAGCACTTGGTCGACGACGCGATAAGTCTTGGAGCCCAGGCGGTTACCGGTGCGCGAGAACACGGAAATGAAGGTCTTTTCTATGAGCCGACCATCTTGAAGGACGTCCCCAAGAACGCACGAATACTGAGCGAAGAGGTGTTCGGCCCGGTCACATCCCTGGTCAGATTCAGTTCCGAAAGCGAGGTCGTCGCCATGGCGAACGATACGTTGGTCGGTCTGGCCGGCTATTTCTACAGCCGCGACATCGGACGGATCTGGCGGATGGCGGAAGCGCTCGATGTGGGAATGGTCGGTATCAACGAAGGAATGATTTCTTCCGAAGTCATACCGTTCGGAGGAGTTAAAGAGTCCGGAATCGGCCGCGAAGGATCCAGGCACGGCCTGGATGAGTTTCTGGATCTCAAGTACCTGTGTTTTGGCGGCCTGTAGCACGAGCGCGACATGGCTCAAATACTAGAAAAATGAACGTTTTACATACCAAAGGAGTAAGCATGATGAATAGTAACTTGGGCAGATCGATGGGCGCCCTATGCCTCGCGCTGGGGCTGGCGTCTCAAGTGATGGCTGAAACACCTATAAAGATAGGTGTGGTCACGCCTCTGTCTGGAACCTATGCGGGCATCGGCCAGCCCATACGATGGGGCATGGAAATGGCTGCAAAGGAGATCAACGAGGCCGGGGGAATCGCGGGCCGTCAATTGCAGCTCATTTTCGAGGACGAAGAGGCAAATCCGGCTGTTGCGGTTCAGAGGGCCGAAAGGCTGATACAAGTGGAAAAAGTGGACTTTCTGACCGGCACGGTCAACTCGGGTTCCACACTGGCCGTTGGCCAGCTGGGCGAGCGCAACAACACTCTGGTGTCGACAACGGTTTCCTACGCAGACTCCATCACGGGCGAGCGGTGTTCACCCAATGTATTTCGTGTCAATGCACGCGCCGAACAGCAGTCCATCGCACTGGCGGCATGGCTGGCCAAGTCGAAGCCTGATGCCCGGGTTTTCTACATCGGGCCTGACTACGAGATGGGCCGTTCGACTGTCGCTGCGTTCAAAGCAAAGGCGGAGCAGTATGGCTTGAAGACTGTCGGTGAATTCTTCGCCCCATTGGATGCAAAGGACTATACCCAGTACTTCAACCAGATTCGTGCGGCAAGGCCCGACGTGATCTATACATCCGTGGCGGGCAACGATACCGTGCGCTTGTTCTCCCAGTTGGCCGAATTCGGCCTGATGCGCGACGTGACCATGATCGGCTCGGCGGGCGTCATTACGTCCCAGAATATCAAAGCGGTGGGTAAGGCGGGAGACGGCTTTACGACAGGAACGGGTTATTCGCCGGATTTGAACATTCCAGAGAACAAGACTTTCGTCGCCGCGTACAAGGCGCTTTACAAGCAGGACCCGGACACGTTCGCGGCCGACTCCTACGGCCTGATATATGGCTACAAAGCCGCCGTGGAGAAAGCGAATTCAACAGATACCGATAAAGTGCGTGCCGCCTTGCAAGGCCTTTCGTGGTCTACACCTCAAGGGACGAAGCAAATCCGCGCCGGAGATCATCAGGGCATCCAGGACATGCTGCTCGTGAGCATCAAGGATGGCCAGTTCAACGTGATCGACAAAGTACCCGCGGAAGAGGCGATCGGCCCCGACGTATGCACGAAATTCTGATGCATTCGATGCGCCTAGGCACTTGAGCATCTATATAACTTGACTGGATTTTCTGTGGAACTTCTTGAATACATTCAATATGTCCTGGCTCCGCAGGTTCTGAACGGCTTGACCGTGGGCGTGGCTCTTATTCTCGTGGCCTTGGGCCTGACGATCATCTTCGGACTGCTGGACGTGCTGAACATGAGCCATGGCGAGTTCTACGCAGTGGGGGCGTTTCTTACCATAGGCCTGGGAGCCATGGGCGTCAACTTCTGGGCGCTGATTGTACTGGCGCCGATACTCATGATTCCCTTGGCGATTGCCGTCGAGCGGTTCTTGATACGAAAAGTCTATGACGGAGCCGACCGTCATGTCACCACCTTGCTGGTGACATTCGGCCTGGCTCTCGTCATGGAGGACGTACTCAAGCTGATATTCGGCGCAAACCCCCATCGTCCCGAGAACCCGCTGCCTGGCGCGAGCGAAGTGCTGGGGATCGTCTTTCCTCACTATCGCTTTCTTTTGATCATTGTCGGTGCATTCATCATCTTGGTCATTTCCTACATTGTGTATCGAACCAAGCTCGGTTCTATGGTTCGTGCCGCTGCCTATGACCGAAACATGGCGGCATCGCTGGGCGTCCCGGTCGGCTTGATCTATTCAGGGACCTTTGCGTTCGGAGTAGGGCTTGCCGCCTTGGCGGGCGTGCTGCTGGCTCCAATCTACTCTGTATTTCCGACAATGGGCCGCGACTTCATCTTTATGGCGTTCAGCGTAGTCATTATCGGCGGCATGGGATCCATTCTAGGGGCGGTCGTCGCCGGTTTGCTGCTGGCGCAGATCAGCTCCCTGTCAAGCCTGTTCATCGAGCCGGTGTGGACCGACCCGATCGTGTTCGGCGTGATGGTGATATTTCTCATGTTCCGTCCCCAAGGGCTTTTCGGGAGGATAGGCCATGCATGACCGTATCACACAGACATTCCGGGGCAGCCACGTCCTGACCGCCGTGCTGGTCGCTGCCGCTCTGGCTTTCATGCTGGTCGGGATCGCCAACAACGACACCTTCTACCTGAGGCTCGGAACCGAAGCGCTTATTTTCGCGGGGCTCGCATTATCGGTCGACCTGCTCTTGGGCTATACGGGCTTGCTGTCGCTTGGGCAGGCCATGTACTTCGGCATTGGCGCATATGTATCGGCAGTGGTTTTGATCCATACGCAGTCTTTCTGGCTGGCCATGAGTGCGTCCCTTGGGGCATCGTTGCTTGCCGCGATCGTCGGGGGGATCATCGCCAACCAGGTTCGTGGCGTGTATTTTGCGCTGATCACTTTCGCGTTGGCCCAGGTGGTCGCCAAGGTGATCTACAACACACAGTCGCTGGGCTCCTCGGACGGCTTGATAGGCATTCCCGTCGTAGACGTCAATCTGGGCGTGGCCGCCATTTCCACATCGAGCCCGGCAGGCTTCTTCCTGGCGGTTCTGACCATTATCATCGGCTTGTACGGGCTGACGGCGTGGCTTTTGAATACGCCTTTTGGCAGAGTCCTGATCGCGCTGAAAGCCAACGAGCGCCGGGTTCCCTTCCTAGGCTATTCGGTATGGCGCGCGCGCTTGGCCGCCTATGTTCTGGCGGGGGCGATCGCGGGCATATCAGGGGCGCTTTATCCGATGCTGAGGGGCTTCGTCTCGCCCGAACTGCTTTTCTTCTCGACCTCGGGCAATGCATTGATCGCGGTGATTCTTGGCGGGGTCGGCACCTTGGCGGGCGCCCTATATGGAAGCATCATCCTTATTGTCCTGAAGTCCGTCATCAGCACGTATACGACGCATCATTTGATTGTGATCGGGTCGTTGTTCATCGCGCTGGTGCTGTTCGTGCCGCAAGGCCTGACCGGATACGTCCGCCCATACATCGTCGCGTGGCTTGAAAGGCGCTCTACGCGGCGCTCGAATGACCAGAAGCCGTCCATGCCGACAGCCGTTGTACTTAAGCGAGACTCATCATGAAAGATCCGGCACTGGAAGTACGCGACGTCAAGCGGGCGTTCGGCGGCTTGCGCGCTGTTGACGGCGTGAGCTTCGATGTAGGACGAAACAAGATCACGACCGTCATCGGACCCAACGGCGCAGGAAAGTCTACGCTGTTCAATCTCATTAGCGGCGCGCTGCGCCCGGACTCGGGCACGGTAAAACTGGCTGGAAAGGACGTCACGGGCATGTCGCCAGCGCTGCTGCAGAACGCGGGCATTGCGCGTTCTTTCCAGATCACGAACGTCTTCTTCGATCTGACGGTAGCCGAGAACATACGTCTTGCGGCGCAGTTGCTCGAACCGAAGGCAGCCATGATCCGGTCCGTAGCCGGAAGCCGGCGGGTCTTGGAAAAGGTGGAAGAGATCCTGGCGCGTTTCAATCTGCAGAAGAAAGAGAATGAGCTCGCCGGTAACCTTTCACATGGTGAACAGCGCCGACTCGAGATGGCTATCTGCCTCGCTTCAGAACCCGAGGTTCTGATGATGGATGAGCCTACGCAGGGCATGAGCCATGGTGATACCGAAGAAACGGCGGAACTCATAAGAGAGCTCTCCAGATCGGTGACTGTCTTGCTGATCGAGCACGACATCAACCTGGTGATGAAGCTGTCGAGCCACATCGTGGTGATGCATCAAGGCCGAAAGCTGGCGGAAGGTTCGCCGGCCCAAGTACGCGATAACCCATCTGTGCAGGCAGCTTACTTTGGACAACATTAATCATGCTCAATATCAGCGACCTGCACACGCACTACGGCCTTAGCCATATATTGCACGGTGTCAATATCACCGCCCGTCCCGGAGAAGTGATAGGCATCTTTGGCCGCAATGGGGTGGGCAAGACAACCCTCTTGAAAAGCGTCGCCGGATGGGTGAAGCCCACTTCGGGCGCCATCTGCTTTCATGGTGTCGGCTTGCATGGCCTGGCGCCGGAGCAGATATGCCGAAACAGTGTCAGTTTCGTGCCGGAAGACCGGCGGATATTCCCCGGCTTGACCGTGGACGAGAATCTGAAGCTCGCTCTGTTGCAAGCAAGAGGCTGGACGGCCCGGCAAGAGCGGGATGCCGTGCAACGCATGTATACGCGCTTTCCGCGCCTCCAAGAGCGCAGCAAGCAACTTGGTACCACGCTTTCAGGTGGTGAACAGCAGATGCTGGCCATGGCCAGGGCGATAATCTGCCAACCCAAGCTTCTCCTGATCGACGAACCTTCTGAAGGGCTCGCTCCGATGATTGTTGCCGATCTTTTTGCGTTGATGCGAGAGCTTCGCGACCAGGGAGCGACCATACTGCTTGTCGAACAGAACCTTACGGAATCGCTGGCGATCTCGGATCGGTTCTATGTAATAGAGCGCGGACGTGTCGTCCTGGAGGGCGACAGCAAGTCAGAGCAGGATAAAGCCGGGCTATACGCGGAAATCGCCGTGTAGCCATTGGATGGAGTGAACGACGAATGGTTTCCACGGAAACTTTCGACTTTATACGCAAGAAAACCAGCGGTTTGATAGCTGCAACCATGAAGGGAGATGTTATGACGACGGGGACAGGCAGGTTGGCGGGGCGAGTAGCTATTGTTACCGGTGCCGCTCAAGGTATCGGACAGGCTTATGCATTGACTCTTGCCAGGGCGGGAGCCAAGGTATGCGTATCCGATGTTGCTGATCCCGCGGAAACCGTGCAGAAAATCATTGACCAGGGTGGGGCAGCGATTGGAAATCGCAGCGACGTCACGAATCAGGCCTCGGTGGATGCCATGGTGGCCGCCACGATGGCCGCTTTCGGCCGTGTCGACATTCTGATCAACAATGCTGCGCTGTTCGCGACATTGAAAATGCAGGAGTTCACCGACATTTCGGACACCGAATGGGATCGCGTGATGGCCGTCAATGTCAGGGGTACCTGGCAGTGCGTGAAGGCTGCGGCTCCCGCCATGGAGAAATCCGGCGGCGGCAGTATCGTGAACGTTTCCTCGGCCACCGTGTTCAAAGGGTCGCCGCTGCTTGCGCATTATGTGGCATCGAAAGGCGCGATTGTCGCGCTGACCCGCAGCCTGGCGCGCGAGCTCGGCCCCAAGGGCATACGCATAAACGCCATCGCGCCAGGCCTGGTCATGAGCGCCAATGTCGAGCAGCATGCCGACTGGAAGAAAAGTTCGGCGGCCATTGTCGCCGGCCGAGCACTCCAGCGAGATTCTGTCCCTGATGACCTGACCGGAACTCTTATGTTCCTGGCGTCTGAGGACAGCGGCTTCATGACCGGACAGACTCTGGTCGTCGATGGAGGCATTGTCATGCATTGATCGGCCGCCTGGCCTCAGACTTGTATTTATTTACCGTATGCCGGCTCCGTAGAGAAGAATATCAGCCCCGTCTATATGGGGCCGGAGCCTGGGAATCAGAAGGAGTAAAAAAGTGAAACCTGCCGAGAACCTAGTAGCTGAGGCGCCTGTTCTTGAACTGGACCCGTTTTCGCATGACTACATCGTCGATCCATACCCGTTTCACCGGCAGATGAGGGACGCGGGTCCGGTCGTTTGGCTGGAGCCGCTTGGCATCTGGTCGGTCTCTCGCTATGCGCAGGTCAAGGCCGTTTTGCAGGACCCAGAAACATTCTGCTCGGGCCAGGGCGTCGGACTCAGCAATTTCAAAGTAGACGAGCCTTGGCGTCCGCCCAGCTTATTACTGGAGACCGATCCTCCCAGGCACACCACTAATCGCGCGATCATAAGCCGTCTTCTTTCTCCCGCCACGCTGAAAAAGCTGCGGGAGACGTTTGAGGTCGAGGCGGCCCTTCTTGTCGACCAGCTTATTGAACGAGAAAAGTTCGACGCGATCCCGGAGCTGGCCGAGGCTTATCCGCTCAAGGTTTTTGCAGATGCGATCGGCATACGCCCCGACGGCCGAACCAAACTCATCGCATACGGAAATATGGTGTTCAACGGCATGGGGCCGAAGAACGATCTGTATCGTAGTGCCATGGAGAACGCCTCGGCAGTGTCGGACTGGGTATGGAATGCGTGCCAGCGAGATGCTCTCAGTCCTGATGGGTTGGGAGTACAGATATTCGAAGCCGTGGACAACAACATACTGACGGAAACAGAGGGAGCAATGCTGGTTCGTTCCTTCATGTCGGCGGGCATCGACACCACCGCGAATGCCATTGGCTCCGCCTTGTACTGCTTGTCTCAATATCCGCAAGAGTGGCAGAAACTGCGTAACGATCCCTCTCTGGCTCGGGCCACATTCGAAGAGACACTGCGTTTCGAGTCGCCGTTCCAGACATTCTTTCGCACGACCACTCGTGAGACATCCATCTCGGGCGTTGCGTTGGGCGCCAACGAGAAAGTCATGATATCGCTGGGCTCCGCCAATCGCGATCCCGATCAATGGAGCGAGCCTGAAAAATTCGACATCACCCGCTCGACGATCGGGCACGTCGGTTTTGGCGCCGGTATTCATGCCTGCGTAGGGCAAATGATGGCCCGCCTCGAGGTCGAGGTGGTGCTGCGGGCACTGGCGGCCAAGGTTGCCTCCATAGAAATCGATGGCCCTCCTCGCCTGCATCTTCACAACACGCTGCGTGGCTATGCAACATTACCGATTCGACTTCGGGCTTCATGATCCCATAGAGTATTTGCTATGACTCGAATTATTTATCAACAGCTTGATGGACGCCAGGACATTCTGGATGTCGATGATGGTACGACACTGATGCAGGCAGCGGTATCGCGTGGGCTTAGGGGGATAGTCGGCGAATGCGGCGGTGCCGCGATGTGCGCTACGTGCCACGTGTTTGTCGAGCCTTCTCATCTGCACCGCCTGCCCGCCATGAACGCTGTAGAGGACGGTATGCTGGATTCGGTTGTGGATGAACGCCAATTCAATAGCAGGCTCAGTTGTCAATTGATGGCGACCCCTGAGCTCGATGGATTGATCGTGCATATTCCGAGAACTCAAGTGTGAGTCTAATAGGGGTTGCGAGCCATTGTCCGATATGACGCATTGTCTACGTTGTAGACAGAGCTCGATCGAGGCGTGATGAGACACGGCAAGGAAGCACAATGATGAACATCGTCGTGGTGGGGGGCGGACACGCCGCCGCCCAGCTAAGCGCCAGCCTGGCCGAACATGCTTTGCCGGCAAAGGTCACGCTCGTGACCGAAGAGCCGCACCTGCCGTATCACAGGCCGCCGCTGTCCAAGGCCTATCTGAAGGACGCCGAACCCGCGGCGGCAT
>Ga0180219_1001034_pt1 | contig 19422 bp, 15 predicted proteins | sample eDN3rd30CBELigMG_FD_151338 | JGI IMG/M metagenome (GOLD analysis project Ga0180219, IMG submission 151338) | Enriched Miracle-Growth compost microbial communities from Emeryville, California, USA - eDNA 3rd pass 30_C BE-Lig MG (version 2)... ...
GGCGAGCGACCGCACCAGCTCGAGCACCTCCCCGACGAGTTCCGGGTCGAGCGCCGAGGTGATCTCGTCCAGCAGCAGCACTTCGGGGTCGGTCGCGATCGCGCGCACGATCGCGGCGCGCTGCTGCTGCCCGCCGGAGAGCCGGTCGGGATGCGCACCCGCGAAGGACGCCAGTCCGATCCGCTCCAGCAGCTCGAGAGCCCGCGCCTCGGCCTCGCGCCGCGGCACCCTGTGCACGACCCGCGAGGCGAGCGTGACATTGTCGAGCACCGACAGGTGCGGGAACAGGTTGTAGCTCTGGAACACCGCGCCGAGCCGGGCGCGCACGCGGTTGGCGTTCACACGCGGGTCGGAGATGTCCGCATCGCCGAGGAAGATCTGCCCGTCGTCGATCGGCTCGAGCAGTCCGAGGCAACGCAGCAGCGTCGACTTGCCCGAACCGCTCGCGCCGATCAGTGCGACGACCTCATGCCGCCCGAGGGATACATCGACCCCGCGCAGCACCTCCTTGTCGCCGAACGCCTTCCACAGACCCGTCGCCTGCAGCACCGCGGTCATAGCACCGCTCCCGCCTGCTCGCGTGCCCGCAGCTTCGCCGTGTACCAGTCAGTCACCCGAATGGTCGGGATCGCGAGCAGGATGAAGAGGATGCCGGCGACGACATACGGCGTGAAGTTGTAGGTGAGCGACGTCACCGACCGCGCCGCGGCGATTGCGTCGATCGCACCGAGGATCGAGATCAGGCCGACGTCCTTCTGCATGGACACGAAGTCGTTCATCAGCGGCGGCGCGATCTTGCGCAGAGCCTGTGGCAGCACGACGCGCCGCAGCGTCTGCACATAGCCGAGGCCGAGCGCCCGCGCGGCGAGTTGCTGCGACGGATGCACCGCCTCGATGCCGGCACGGATCACCTCGGCGACATAGGACGAGTAGGTCAGGGTGACGGCGATCACGCCCAGCACGACGGGGGAGATGCGCTCACCGGTGATGGTCGGCAGGCCGAACCCGATCAGATACAGCACGATGATGAACGGCAGTCCGCGGAACAGGTCGGTGTAGCCGGCGGCCAGGGCGCGCACCGGGAAGAACACGGGGCCGCGCAGCGTGCGCAGCACGGCGATCGCCAGTGCCACCGCGGCGACGGTGACGACCGACCAGGCGAGCACCTGCAGGTTGATCAGGAACCCGTCCCACACCTTCGGCAGGGCCTGCAGCGCGATCGCCGGGTCGAAGAACGTCTGCTGGACGCGTGCCCACCCTGGCGTGTTGATGACCGTCGCCCAGACGATCGCCGCGAAGACGAGCGTCGAGGCGATCGCCACGAGCACGGAGCGCCGCTCGCGACCGCGCCGATAGCGCCGCCGATCGAGCTCCAGGGTGCTCGGAGTGTGCGAAGTCACGAGTCGACGTTAGCCGAGCCGACGCGGGGCCGGGGGCTGAGCTCAGCCGCGGGACGGCCGGGGTGGAGGCAGGCGTCCCCGATCACTGCAGCAGCGTGACGCCCTGACCGGAACCCAGCCACTCGTCGGTGATCTCGTCCAGCGTGCCGTCAGCACGCAGCGCGTCGACCGCGGCGGTGACCTTCTCGGTCAGCGGTGAGTCCTTGGCCAGCAGCAGGCCCCACTCGTCGGGCACGCCCGCGGCGGGCAGTTCGCCGACGATGAACGAGTTCTCGATGTACACGCCGGTCGCGTAGTAGGCGGTGGGCAGGTCGAGCACGATGGCGTCGATCTGGTTCGCCTTGAGCGCGGCCACGGCGTCTTCGTTCGACCCGTAGAGGCGCGGCTCGACGTTCGGCTGGACAGCATCGGCGATCGTGGTCGCGCTCGTTGAACCGCTCATCGCGCCGAGCTGGATGTCCTTGAGCCCGGCGAGGTCGGTCACGCCGTCGGCAGCGCCGCCCTCGATCGCGACGACAGCCTGGCTGGCGGAGTAGTACGGCGAGGAGAAGTCGACGGCCTGCGTGCGCTCGTCGGTGATCGTGTACTGCTGGATGTTGAAGTCGAAGCTCTTCGGGCCGGGCGCGATCGCCGACTCGAAGCTCGTGCGCACCCACTCGACGTCGTCGTGCGAGAAGCCGAGCTTCGCGGCGACCGCGTATGCGACGGCGGCCTCGAAGCCCTCGCCCGATTCGGGCTTGTCGTCGATGACGTACGGGTAGTAGGCGGTCTCGCCCGTGGCGATGGTCAGCTTGCCGGGGGTCACGTAGCCCTCATCCGGCGCGGCCGAGTCCGACGCCGCGGGCGCGGCGGAGTCGGACGCGCAGCCGGCGAGCAGGAGCGAGGTGGCCGCCGCGGCGGCGACGAGGGCGAGGCGCAGGGCAGGACGCGACATGGGGAATCCTCCGGGTGTGGGATGCGCGGCATCCACGCTGCTGTTCGGGATGCCGGTTCCTCCATCCTCCCAGCAGTGCGGTGGCACCCGGCGCGTCGCGCGTCGCTTTGTTACGAGGTCTTCATCAGACGCGCGCCGCCTCGACTCAGGTCTCGGCGCTGCCGCCGCCGGTGGCCCTGTCGTAGAACGTGCCCGCGCGCGCCTCGATCCGGTCGTCGACGCGGTCGTAGATGATCCACGCGATCAGCAGGACCAGCGGCGGGATCACGTAGCCCCAGAAGAATCCGCGGACGCTGACGCCGGAGAAGACGACCACGAGCACCCAGACGATGAGCTCGGCGACGAACACGATGCCGTACTGCACGACCTTCTCGCCGGCCTTGGTCCGCTGACCCGCCGACCTGGCCGCCGACCCGGTGAACAGCTTCGTGATCAGGGGCTTGAGCCAGATCGTCGCGGCGGTCAGCACGATGCCCGCCCAGAACGCGGCCCACCCCACCCGCACCGCCGGCAGCAGCCAGCCGATCACGAGCAGCACGACGACGTTGAACACGTAGAGCGATGCGAAGCGCACGATCCAGGACTTCATGCGTACAGGGTCGCATAGAGTGGCCTGCGATGGTGATCAGAGACGCCGATCGGGATGCCGTGCCCGCGATCACGGCGATCTACAACGATGCCGTGCAACACACCACGGCCGTCTGGAACGGCACCGTGGTCGACGAAGACAACCGGCGGTCATGGCTGGACGCGCGGACTTCCGCCGGGTTCCCGGTGCTCGTCGCCGCCGACGAGGACGGCGACGTCCTCGGCTATGCGACCTACGGTCCGTGGCGCGCGTTCGAGGGCTATCGCTACACGGTGGAGCACTCCGTGTACGTCCGGTCCGACCAGCGCGGCCGCGGCCTCGGGCGAGCGCTCATGGTCGAGCTCATCGCGCGGGCCCGCGCGCAAGGGCTGCACGTCATGGTGGCCGCGGTCGAGGCGGGCAACGTCGGGTCGATACGGCTGCACGACACGCTCGGGTTCGTGAAGGTCGCAACACTGCCGCAGGTCGGGGCGAAGTTCGGGCAGTGGCTCGATCTCGCGTTCCTGCAGCTCACCCTCGACGATCGCAGCGCTCCGCCGGCCTAGAGCGCGCCGGCACTGCGCCGCCGGTGTGAGTCAGGCGAGCGCGAGACGGACCCGGCCGCGCGCTCAGTAAGACGGCCGGTCGGCCGTGCCCGAGTCCGGCGCCCACCGTGCCGCGAGCGCCTCCGACCCGCGCGCCAGCAGAGCGACGTCGGCGCCGACCAGGAGGAACGCCGCACCGGCATCCGCGTATCGCTGCGCGACGACCGGATCGAAGGCGTTCACACCGACCGGCTTGCCCGCCGCTCTGACCGCGGCGAAGACCCGCAGCACCGCGGCGGTCACATCGGCGTGGGTCTGCTGTCCGAGCAGTCCCATGGATGCCGCGAGGTCGCTCGGTCCCACGAAGACGCCGTCCACGCCGTCGATCGCGGCGATCTCGGCTGCCGCCTCGACGCCCGCAGCCGTTTCGATCTGCAGGAACAGCGACACATGGGCGTCGGCGTTCTGCAGATAGGCGTCGACGCGGTTCCAGCGCGCCGACCGGGCCAGCGCCGACCCGACGCCGCGGCGGCCGCGTGGGGGATAGCGCACGGCATCCACGATCTGCCGCGCGTCGTCGGCGCTGGCGATCATCGGCACCAGCAGGTTCTGCGCGCCGAGATCGAGCACCTGCTTGATCGTGACGACATCGCCGATCGGCACCCGCACGACCGGCGTCGTCGGATATGCCGACGCGGCGTGCAACTGCGCGAGCACCGACTCGAGGCCGTTGGGGGAGTGCTCCATGTCGATGAGCATCCAGTCCATGCCCGCGCCGGCGACGATCTCGGTGACCAGGGGTGAGCCCGAGCACGCCCACAGGCCCGCGAGCGGCCGGTTGGCTGCGGCCAGATCGTCGCGGAACGTCGCGGTCAGGTGAAGTGACACGTGATCTCTCCCATCGGTCCGTAGTCGCAGCGCACCTCGTCGCCAGGCGCGACCCACATCGGTCGCGTGAACGATCCGGCGAGGATGATCTCCCCTGCCTCGAGTCTGGCACCGTGCTGGTGGAGCTTGTTCGCGAGCCACGCGACGCCGATCGCGGGGTTGCCGAGCACCCCCGCCGAGACGCCGGTCTCCTCGACCTCGCCATTCTTGGAGAGCACGCCGGGCACCCACGGCAGATCGATCTCCTCCGGGCGTCGGCGCGTGTCGCCGACCACCATCGCCCCGTAGGCCGCATTGTCGCTGATCGTGTCCACGATCGTGCGGCCTTCGAGCTCGATGTGCGAGTTGAGGACCTCGAGCGCCGGCACGACGTAGTCGGTCGCCGCCAGAACATCCTCGAGGGCGGCGTGCGGTCCCTCGAGCGGCGCGGCGAGCACGAAGGCGAGCTCGACTTCGACGCGGACGTTCGAGAAGTGGTCCGTGGGGATGCCAGCGCCGCTGCGGTAGACGGTGTCGTCGAACATCACACCGTAATCGGGCTCGGTGATGCCGGTGGCCTGCTGCATCGCCTTGGAGGTGAGCCCGATCTTGCGGCCGACCAGCCGCCGGCCGCTCGCGACCATGCGGTCGCGCCAGACGCCTTGGATCGCGTAGGCGTCTTCGACCGTGGCCAGCGGGTAGCGCGCCGTGATCCGCGGGATCACGCTGTGCGTGCGGTCGGCCTCGGCCAGCTCGTCCGCGATCGACGCGATGGTTTCGGCATCCAGCATGCGTGTCATCTCCTTGTGGTGTCGATTCTGGTCCGCTTGCGGCGTTCCGTCTCGCTTCGCTCGCTCACCGAGCGGTGGGCTACAGCTGGTGGCCCAGCTTGTACTCGCCCTGCTTGTACTCGGGCATCGAGGCCGCGCCCTCGTCGCGGCGGGTGTAGGAGAAGCCGTCGGCGCCGATCGTGACCGCCATCTCGGAGTCGTCCGTGCGGGCGACGACCGGCTGCGGATTGCCGTCGAGGTCGAGCACGAGGGACGCGTCGGTGTACCAGGACGGCACGACCGGGTTGCCCCACCAGTCGCGGCGCTGGTTGTCGTGCACATCCCACGTGACGACCGGGTTGTCCGGGTCGCCGGTGTAGTAGTCCTGCGTGTAGATCTCGACGCGGTGGCCGTCCGGGTCGCGGAGGTACAGGTAGAACGCGTTGCTGACGCCGTGGCGGCCGGGGCCGCGCTCGATGGCGTCCGACCGACGCAGTGCGCCGAGCTTGTCGCAGATCGCGAGGATGTTGTGCTTCTCGTGGGTGGCGAAGGCGACGTGGTGCATGCGCGGGCCGTCGCCGCCGGTCGCTGCCGTGTCGTGCACGGTGGGCTTGCGGCGCATCCAGGCCGCGTAGACGGTGCCGGCCTCGTCCTGGATGTCCTCGGTGACGCGGAAGCCGAGGTCCTGGTAGTGGCGCACGGCGCGCGGCACGTCCGGGGTGACCTGGTTGAAGTGGTCGAGGCGGACGAGCTCGCCGGGCGTGTGCAGGTCGTAGCGCCACGACAGGCGCTCGACGTGCGCGGTCTCGAAGAAGAACTCGTACGGGAATCCGAGCGGGTCGACGACACGCACCGAGTCGCCGATGCCGGCGACGAACCCGTCGGAGTTGCGGCGCACGTCGCAGCCGAGCTCCGTGTAGAACGCGACGGCGCGATCGAGGTCGTCGGCCGAGCGCACGCGGTAGCTGAACGCTGCGACGGCGGCGATCGGACCGCGTCGCAGCACGAGGTTGTGGTGAATGAACTCCTCGGTGGAGCGCAGGTAGATCGCCTCGTCGTCCTCTGCGGTGACGTGCAGGCCGAGGACATCGACGTAGAACTCGCGGGATGCCGCAAGGTCGGTCACGACGAGTTCCATGTACGCGCAGCGCAGGATGTCGGGCGGCGAGGCCTCCGGAGTCGTGACGGGGTTGTCGGAGTGGATCGGGGCTTCCTGTGAGACGTAGTAGCCCGACGAGGTCAGGGTCATCTCGTCACGGTTGGTCATGTCAGCGTCCTTGCTCTCGGCCGAAGGTGGGGTTGTGGACCTTGCCGAGCGTGATGTGGACGGCCTGCTGGTCGGTGTAGAAGTCGATGGAGCGGTAGCCGCCCTCGTGGCCGAGACCGGATGCCTTGACCCCGCCGAACGGGGTGCGCAGGTCGCGCACATTGTTCGAGTTGAGCCACACCATCCCGGCCTCGAGCGCCTGCGCGAAGTTGTGGGCGCGCTGGAGATCGTTGGTCCAGACGTATGCGGCGAGGCCGTACTTCGTGCCGTTCGCGAGGGCGAGCGCCTCCTCGTCGGTGCCGAAGGGTGTGATCGCGACGACCGGGCCGAAGATCTCCTCCTGGAAGATCCGGGCCTCGGGTGGCACATCGGCGAAGACGGTCGGGGCGACGAAGTTGCCGAACGCGAAGCCCTCGGGCTGGCCGCCGCCGGCGACCAGGCGTCCCTCGGTCTTGCCGATCTCGATATAGCTCATGACCTTGGCGAAGTGCTCCGGGTGCACGAGGGCGCCGACCTCGGTCGCCGGGTCGTGCGGGTAGCCGACCTTGACGCGTGCCGCGTGTGCGGCGTAGCGCTCGACGAACTCGTCGTACACATCGCGTTGCACGAGGATCCGACTGCCGGCGGTGCAGCGCTCGCCGTTGAGGGAGAACACCCCGAAGATGGTCGCATCGATCGCGGCATCCAGGTCGGCATCCGCGAACACGATCGCGGGGCTCTTCCCGCCGAGCTCCATCGACAGGCCCTTCAGGTAGGGTGCGGCGTTCGCGAAGATCAGCTGACCGGTTGAGCTCTCGCCGGTGAAGGAGATGAGCGGCACGTCCGGATGCCTGACGAGCGCGTCGCCGGCATCCTCACCCAGCCCGTTCACGAGGTTGAACACGCCCGCAGGCAGCCCGGCCTCCTCGAAGATCCCCGCCCACAGCGAGGCCGACAGCGGCGTGAACTCGGCGGGTTTGAGCACGACCGTGTTGCCGGTCGCCAGCGCCGGACCGAGCTTCCACGATTCGAGCATGAACGGGGTGTTCCACGGCGTGATCAGGCCCGCGACGCCGATCGGCTTGCGGTTGACGTAGTTGATCTGACGTCCGGGCACCTTGTAGGTGTCGTCGGACTGCGCCACGATCAGGTCGGCGAAGAAGCGGAAGTTCTCGGCGGCGCGTCGCGCCTGGCCGAGCGCCTGCGTGATCGGCAGGCCCGAGTCGAACGACTCGAGCTCGGCGAGGCGCGCGTCGCGGGACTCGACGATGTCGGCGATGCGATGCAGCACGCGCGACCGTTCTCGCGGCAGCATCCGCGGCCACGGGCCCTCGTCGAACGCGCGCTTCGCGGCAGCGACGGCGAGGTCGATGTCGGCCTTCTTGCCGGCGGCAGCCCGGACGTATGTCTCGTTGCTGACCGGTTCCAGCACGTCGAAGGTGTCGTCGTCGACGGAGTCGACGAACTGCCCGTCGATGTAGTGCCGGATGCGATCGGGCAGGTCGGCCGGGGTGTGCCGGCGGTCGAGCGCGGGAGTGGTCATGCGATGCTCCTTGTCAGACGGAGGTCAGAACGCCGGGAGGCCCAGGGACTCATCGGGATGCTCGTGGATCATGTAGGCGTCGAGCGTGGCCGACCGGTGGCGTCGGGCCGCCTTCTCGATCTCGCCGAGCGGCGCGCCCTGCTCGATGAGGCGGACGATGTTCTCGTGCTCGCGCACGGACTCCTGCGCGCGCCCCGGGACGAAGCTGAACGTCGAGTCGCGAAGGTTGCCGAGTCGGCCCCATTCGGCCTCGACGAGCTCGAGCATCCGCGGGTTGGGACACCTGGCGAACAGTGTCGAATGGAACTCCTGATTGAGACGCGTGAAGGCATGCGGGTCGAAATGCTCGAGGGTCTCGATCATGAGCTCGTTGATGCGGCGTGCGTCGCGCAGGTCGTCGGCGGTCAGCCGCCGAGCGGCGAGGGCGGTCGCGGTGCCCTCGAGGATGCTGAGTGCCTGCATGCTGTGGCGGTACTGCGTGTCGTCGACCATCGATACCCGGGCGCCGACGTTGCGCTCGAAGGTCACGAGGCCCTCGGCCTCGAGCTGTCGGATGGCTTCGCGCACCGGGACGACGCTCATGTCGAGGTCGCTCGCGATCGTGCCGAGCACGAGGCGATAGCCGGGGGTGAAGGCCTGGCCGGCGATGCGCTCCTTGATCCAGTGATAGGCCAGTTGCGACTTGCTCTGCGTGGTGTGCTCGGCGGCGCTCTCGGTCATCGGTCGGTCTCCGTCTCTGCGGTGTAGCGGGCGCGCCACTCGGCGTTCATGGGGAACAGTCCGTCCACGGGATGTCCTTCGGCGACGCGGGCGGCGATCCAGGCGTCTTCATCCTCCTGGGTGAGGGCCGCGTCGGCGATCTCCTCGGCGAGGGCGGACGGGATCACGATCACACCGTCGGCATCGCCGACGATGACATCGCCGGGCAGCACCGTCGTGCCGCCGCAGGCGACGGCGACATCGTGCTCCCATGGGACGTGCTTGCGACCGAGCACGGCGGGGTGGGCGCCGGCCGTGTACACCGGGATGCCGACCGCCGTGACGGCGTCGAGGTCACGCACGCCGCCGTCGGTGACGATGCCGGCCGCGCCACGCGCGTGCGCGCGGATGGCGAGGATGTCGCCGAGGGTGCCCGAGCCCGCCTCGCCGCGGGCCTCGATGACGATGACCTCACCCGCTTCGACGGTGTCGAACGCACGCTTCTGTGCGTTGTAGCCGCCGCCATGGCGGTCGAAGAGATCCTCGCGATTCGGCACGAACCGCAGGGTCTTCGCGGTGCCGACCAGCTTCGCGCCCGGGTGCAACGGGTGCACGCCGTCGATCGTCACGTTGTTCAGCCCGCGCCCTCGCAGCTGAGCCGACAGACCGGCGACCGGCACCCGCTCCAGCTTGGCCCGCAGTGCGGCAGACAGGCCCGGCGCCGGCAGGCCGGCGGCCTCTCGCGAGCCCCACGCCTCCTCGCGCTGCGTGTCGTCGACGGCCGGCAGCGAGCCGAGCGATGCGTCGTAGCCACCGTCGCCGGCGACCACCGTCGTGACGAGCCGTCCCGACGTGGCGTGTGTGCCGGGGGCATCGACCTCGACCTCGACGACGTCGCCGGGCACGATCACCGACGACCCAGCGGGCGTCCCGGTGAGGATGACGTCGCCGGGCTCGAGCGTGAAGTGCTGCGACAGATCGGCGACGAACTGCGCCAGCGAAAAGATGAGCCCGGCCGTGGTGTCGTCCTGGGTGAGCACGCCGTTGACCCACGTGCGCACGCGAAGGGATGCCGGGTCGACCGAGCGCGCATCGATGAGCTCCGGACCGATCGGTGTGAACCCGTCGCCGCCCTTCGACCGGACGTTGGAGCCCTTGTCATTGGCGCGCAGGTCGTACAGGCCGAGGTCGTTCGCCGCGGTGACCCATCCGACGTGCTGCCAGGCGTCGGCGAGCGTCACCCGCCGCGCGGGGGTGCCGATGATGAGCGCGATCTCGCCCTCGAACGCGAGCAGCTCGGTGCCCGCCGGGCGCTCGACAGTCCCGCCGGAGGCGGCGACCGAGCTGGGCGCCTTGAAGAAGTAGGAGGGCGCGGCAGGGTGGCGGCCGCGCTGAGCGGCGCGGGACGCGTAGCTGAGGTGCACCGCGATGATCTTTCCGGGGCGGCCGGGCAGGCCGCGGAACCGCGGATCGGTCGTGCTCTTGATGGTCATGAGCCCCCTCGCTCTTGCGTCGTATCCGAAATCGTATATGATCTGTCGACATCGGGCAAGCGCCCGACAGACAACGACGTCGAGCTGACACAGGAGTCACCCATGAGCGCACCATCCGCCGTGCCGCCGGGCTTCACGCCCACCGGCACCATCGCCGCAGCCACCGATCGCCGACGCGTCGTCTTCGCGACGGTCGTCGGCACGACCGTCGAGTGGTACGACTTCTTCATCTACGCGACCGCCGTCGGCCTCGTCTTCGGGCAGCTGTTCTTCGCTCCGCTGGGCGACAACAGTGCGATCATCGGATTCGCGACGGTCGGCGTCAGCTTCCTGTTCCGTCCGCTCGGGGCGTTCCTGGCCGGCCACTTCGGCGACAAGCTCGGGCGCAAGACGGTGCTGATGTGGACGCTCATCCTGATGGGAGCGGCCACGGCCTTGATCGGCCTCCTGCCGACGTACTCGGCGATCGGCACCGCCGCCCCGATCCTGCTGGTGCTGCTGCGCGTGCTGCAGGGGATCTCCGCGGGCGGCGAGTGGGGCGGCGCGGTGCTGATGGCCGTCGAGCACGCCCCGAAGAAACGCCGGGGCATCTTCGGCGCCTCACCTCAGATCGGCGTTCCCCTCGGCCTCCTGCTGGCATCCGGCGTCATGGGGCTGATGACCGTCATCGCCCCCGGTGACGCGTTCCTGGAGTGGGGCTGGCGCATTCCGTTCCTGCTCAGCGTCGTGCTGATCGTCGTGGGCTACTACGTGCGACGACGTGTCGAGGAGAGCCCCGTGTTCGCCGAGCTGGCCGAGCGCAAGGAGAAGGCCCGGATGCCGATCGTGCAGCTGTTCGCCAAGCACACTCCGCTGGTGATCGTCGCCGCGCTCGTGTTCGCCGGAAACAACGCGGTGGGCTACATGACCACCGGCGGCTACATCCAGGGCTACTCGACCGATCCCGACGGGCCGCTCGGGCTGGAGCGCGGCCCGGTGCTGTGGGCCGTGACCGGGTCGGCGGTCACCTGGCTGCTGTCGACGCTGTTCGCGGGGTGGGTGTCGGATCGCCTCGGCCGCCGCACCACCTACATCATCGGCTGGGTGCTGCAGCTCGTCGGTGTCTTCACCCTGTTCCCGCTCGTCAACACCGGCGACGTGTGGCTGCTGTTCGCGGGCCTGGCGATCCTCACCGTCGGCCTCGGGTTCACGTACGGACCGCAGGCAGCCCTGTACACCGAGCTGTTCCCCGCGTCGATCCGCTTCTCGGGCGTATCGATCTCGTACGCGATCGGCGCCATCGCCGGCGGCGCATTCGCCCCGACGATCGCCACCGCGCTCGTCAAGGCGACCGGGACGACGATGTCGGTCACCTGGTACCTGGCCGGGATGACGGTGATCGGACTGATCGCGACGCTGCTGCTGCGCGACCGCAGCGGCATCCCGCTCGGGCCCGACCATGAGGCGGAGCAGTCGGTCAGTCCGATCCGAGGTCTGTCGCGCGCCTGACGTCGCGCGCAGACTGGTTGCGACGAAGGAGTCCCATGCAGTTCCACCACCATGGCTACGTCTCCGGCGACCCGCGCGTGCTGCCCGCCGCCGGCACCGGCACCGACCGGCCGGCAGACCTGCCCGACGAGATCGATGTGCTGATCGTCGGGTCGGGACCGGCGGGGATGCTGTTGGCGGCGCAGCTCTCACGGTTCCCCGACGTCGTCACACGCATCATCGAACGGCGCGAAGGGCGCCTCGAGCTGGGGCAGGCCGACGGCATCCAGCCACGCAGCGTCGAGACGTTCCAGGCGTTCGGATTCGCGGAGCGCATCGTGGCCGAGGCGTACAACATCGGGTGGATGAACTTCTGGGGCCCCGATCCCGATGACCCGAGCCGCATCGTGCGGCGCTCCCGCACCGCCGACTACGCGTTCGACATCAGTGAGTTCCCGCACCTCATCGTCAACCAGGCGCGGGTGCTCGACTACTTCGCAGAGGCCGCGGCGCACGGTCCCGGGCGGATCGTCCCGGACTACGGCGTCGAGTTCCTCGGGCTCACGATCCACGACGACGGGCAGTATCCGGTGGAGGTGCGGCTCGCCGACCGCACCGTGCGCGCGAAGTACGTCGTCGGCTGCGACGGTGCGCGCAGCGCTGTGCGCGACGCCATCGGGCGCGTGCACGTGGGAGACGTATCGCTGCACGCGTGGGGCGTCATGGACGTGCTCGTGAACACGGACTTCCCCGACTGGCGGATCAAGTGCGCGATCAATGCGGATGCCGGCAACATCCTGCTGATCCCGCGCGAGGGCGGCTATCTGTGCCGCGTCTACGTGGATCTCGGCGGCGTCGCCGAGGACGACCACCACCGCGTGCGGCAGACGCCGATCGCCGACATCATCGCGAAGGCGAACGCCATCCTGAGTCCCTACACGCTCGACGTGAAGGATGTCGCGTGGAGCAGCGTCTACGAGGTCGGTCACCGGGTCACCGACAAGTTCGACGACGTCGATCCCGGTGACGACCGCGCACCGCGCGTGTTCCTCACCGGCGATGCCTGCCATACCCACAGCGCCAAGGCGGGGCAGGGGATGAACGTGTCGATGCAGGACGGGTTCAACCTCGGCTGGAAGTTGGGCGCCGTGCTCACCGGGCGCAGCTCGCCGGCGCTGCTGTCGACGTACTCCGCGGAACGGCGGCCGGTGGCTCAGCAGCTGATCGACTTCGATCGGGAGTGGTCGAGCCTGATGGCGCGCAAGCCCGAGGAGATCTCCGATCCGGAGGACCTGGCCACCTACTACCTGGCGACAGCGGAGTTCCCGTCGGGATTCATGACGCAGTACGACCCGAGTTCGGGGGTCGTCGCCGTCGGGGCGCATCAGGAGTTGGCCACAGGGTTCCCCCTCGGCAAGCGATTCAAGAGCGCCCGGGTGACCCTTGTCGCAGACGGCAACGTGCTGCACCTCGGGCACCACGCCCAGGCCGACGGGCGCTGGCGGATCTACGTCTTCGCCGACGCGGCCGGCCCAGCGCCGACATCGGCGGTCAGCCGATTCGCCGAGTGGCTCGGCACGTCCTCCGACTCGCCGGTGCGCCGGTACACGCCGGCGGATGCCGACATCGACGCGGTCTTCGACGTCAAGGTGATCTACCAGCAGGGCTATGACGAGATCGACGCCACCTCGGTACCCGCGATCTTCCGCCCACACACCGGGCCGGTCGGACTCGCGGACTGGGAGAAGGTGTTCGCCGCGGGGACCACCCGCTGGAACGATGACGACATCTTCGACGAGCGCGGCCTCTCCCGCGACGGCGTGGTCGTGGTCGTGCGCCCCGATCAGTACGTCGCGCACATCCTGCCGCTCGAAGCCACCGGGGAGCTGGCAGCGTTCTTCGCCGAGTGGATGCTGCCGGCGGCCTGAGCCGCGAAGGCGGTCGTTGCCGCCGCTCGACCGTCGCCGCCGGCAATCAGTCGAGCGGCTCGAGTCCGCGCAGCCGGGCCTCCTCGAGATCGAGATGCGCCTCGATGCGACGGACCACGAGGTCATCGATCGTGCCGTCATGGCGCATCCGGAAGAGCACGTCGCGCTCACGGTCGAGCAGCGCGAGCCTGAGGCGCGCGGCCTCCTCGTGTCGCACGATCGGGGACCGCTGCGTCAGGTCGATGTCGGTGCTCGTGGCGAGCATCTCCAGCGGTCCCGCCGCCCGCGAGGAGCCGTCGCCGTCCGCGGCGACCGGAACGAGCACGCCGTCACCTGCCCCGATCGTGATGCGCTCGACATCGGGCGCGGGAGCGTCGCCGAGCATGCTCTCCATCTCGGCGATCTGCTCGGCATCGGCGGCGCTCTGCCGCGCGTAGGCCCGCGCATTGGCGAGCTCGAGCAGTTCGTACCCCTCGCGGCGGGTGCGGTCGCGCACCTCGTCGCTGATGGCATGCTCCGCGGCGAGGTCGTCGAGGGAAGCGAGGGCGGCGCCCGCGATCGTGCGCTCGGCGAGCTCGTACTCGTCGTCCGGCGCATCGTCCGCGGGAAGGCGCGCCCACCGTACGATGGCGGGCAGCAGCGGCCCCTGCACCAGGAGGGTCAGCAGGATGACGCCGGCCGTCACGAAGACGACGGCGTCGCGACCGGACAGATCTCCGGCTCCAGTGACTCCGGTCGGAACCGACAGTGCGATCGCGAGCGACACGGCGCCGCGGAACCCCGCGACTGTGCTCACGATGCGCGCGCGGTTGTGGCCGAACACGGGCGATCCGGGCGGACGCGAAAACGGCGCGAACAGCAGCTGGAACAGGTAGCGGACCGCGATCAGCGCGAACCACGCAGCCACCGTCACCAGCAGCAGCACGCCGATCTGGCGGCCGGGGACGTCGTGCACGACATACTGCACCTCGAGACCGATCAGCACGAACAGTGCGCCGTTGAGCAGGTAGACGCCGAACGGCCAGCTCGCCAGCAGCTGCCGACGCGAGGCCGCCGTCGTGATGCGCGATCGCATCCACGCGACGATGAGCCCCGCGAACACGACGGCCAGCACACCCGACGCGTCGATCCACTCCGCCGCGAGGAACGCGGTGAACGGCACGAGAAGCAGGGTGATGTTGATCACGAGCGCGGAACGCGCGCCGCGCAGCGCGAGGAACGCGAGTGCCGCGACCGCGATGCCGGCTGCCGCGCCGCCGAGATAGGAGAGCAGCACCGTCGTCGTCACCGACCATGCGGTGACGCTGTCGCCGAGTGCGACGGAGAGGGCGATCGCGTAGACGACGAGGGCGGTGCCGTCGTTGGTCAGGCTTTCAGCCTTGAGCTTCATGAACATGCGCTGCGGCAGCAGCCGGCCGAGGGCGGCGACGGCCGTGGCGTCGGGCGGGGCGACGGCGGCGCCGAGCAACAAGGCGGTGCCGAACGGCATCCCGAACAGCGTGCCGATCCCCGCGACGGCGAACGCCGAGGCGACCACCAGCAGCGTGCTCATGGGCACGATGTAGCGCAGCGCGCGCCGGACGGCACGCAGTGAGGTGGTGAGGCTCTCCCAGAACAGCATGACCGGCAGGAACAGCAGCAGCACGGTCTCGGGCGGCAGCTGGATCTCGCGCAGCGGCGGCACGAACCCGAGCAGCAGGCCGATGATCACCAGCAGCAGGGGAGTGGCGATGCGCAGCCGGGGCGCCAGCGCGGTCCCGACCAGGATTGCGAGCCCCAGCAGCACCGTGACTTCGAGACCTTCCATGGTGGGCCTCCTCTCTGCGTCCAGTGTGCGCTTCGAGCACAGCACCGAACCAGGCCCTGGCATTCCCCGCCGGACCGCCGTCAGGAGTTCACGCGGATGACCTCCTGCTGATACGGCGCGATCACCGTGCCCGAGATGCGGCAGTCCAGGAGCAGAAACGGCCGCTGCTCCACCGGCATCCTCGCCCACATCGCGAGCGCGTCGAGATCGGCCAGGGTGCGCACGACCACGCCGTCGGCGCCGACGGCGCGGGCCAGGCCCGCGAAGTCGACCTCGGGGATGAGCATCGGCTCGCGGGCCAGGCCCTGCAGACCGTACAGGTTCACTTCCGCGCCGTATGCCGCATCGTTCCACACCACGGCGAGGCCGCGGCCGCCCGCCACGCGCACCGCCGACTCGAGGTCCGCGAGGGCCATGAGCCCGCCGCCGTCCCCGGTCGTCAGCACGATCGTGGCATCCGGCTTGGCGCACGCGGCGCCGGGCACAGACGAGAAGCCCAGTCCGATCGATTGGTACGCGGTGCCGACCATCATCGTGCGGTCGGGGGAGGCCACCGGCCAGTGCATGTTCGACCAGCCGAGGAAGTGGCCACCGTCGGAGACGACGACGCGGTCGCGCGTCGACGGATGCGACTCGAGCAGATCCCTGATCCGCACCGCGACCGAGCGCGGATCCAGGCGGCCGTCCGGTGTCAGACCGTCGCCGCCCGCACCGGGCTCGTGCTCGCGCAGCGGGGCGAGATCGACCGACTCCCGCCAGCCGCTGGGAGACGCAGCACGCACCGCGAGCTCATCGACGAGCAGTTGCGCGGCGACGGCCGCGTCGGCACGCACGAAACCGCCGACGTGCGGGTGCGTGGCGGCCGGCGCGATATCGACCTGCACGACGTGCGTGCCGGGGGCGAACAGCTCCCCGAAGCGCATCGTGAACTGGTTCAGGGCCGCGCCGAACACGACGACGACATCGGCCGTGCGGATCAGCTCCATAGCGCCCGCCGCGCCGAAGCCGCCGGTCACGCCGAGGTCGAACTCTGCGCGGGGGAAGATCCCGCGCCCCAGCGCGGTCGTCGACGTGACCGCTCCGGTGGCGTCGGCGAGGCGTCCGAGCGCCTCCCCGGCGCCGGCAAGCCAGGCGCCGCGACCGGCCAGCAGCAACGGGCGGCGGGCGGTGGAGAGCGCACCGGCGAGTTCGCGGAGCGCCGCGCGGGTGAACGCGGTCGGCTGCATCGGCGCGGGCAGCACCGGTTCGGGCGTGGCGGGAACGGTCCCCGCCTCGAGCCTGGCCACGTCGTAGGGGATGGCGAGAACCGTCGGCACCCGGTATGACAGGGCATGTTCGATCGCGATGAGGGTGGTGGCGGCGGCATCCGTCCGCCCGACGGTGTAGGTGCGCGCGCCCACGGCCGATGCCAGAGCGATCTGGTCGACGTCCCAGGCGCGTGGACCGCTCGTCGGCTCGTCGCCGACGACGAGCACGAGCGGCACGTGCGCCTGCACGGCTTCGGCCAGCGCGGTCAGGGTATTGGTGAACCCGGCGCCATAGGTGGCAGTGGCTGCGGCCAGGCCTCCGCCTGCCCGGAAGTGCGCGTCGGCGGCGACGACCGCGCCCGACTCGTGGCGCATGGCGGTGTAGCGCGCTTCGGTGGTGCGCTCGAGGGCATCGAGGAAGTGTGCGTTGCCGTTGCCCATGACGCCGAACACGTGGTCGATGTGGCGGGCGATGGTCTGGGCGACGTGGGCGGAGACGGTGGGCATGGCGATGCCTTTCGAGACGGGAACGGTGCAGGACTCCGTATATGTCTCGCGCGCCTCTGCGAGGCGGCTGCGTGCCCCTTTTCCGAGCACCGGGTCGCGCATCGTCGCGCGGCCGGACGGGACGAGTGTAGACCACGACGCTCGGTGACGTCAGGTCGCGACCGGACGCGGCCGGCGACGTCGGTGCCGCACGGCATGATGGTCGCATGCACAACGCACGGCTGCGCGAGGGGCGTCTGCGCGCGCATCGGCTGATCGCGCCCGCGGCGTCACTCGTCGAGGCCGCCGCGCACATGACGGCGCTGCAGGCGCAGGAGTTCTGGGGTGGCCGGTGGGCGTTGGCCGTCCGCACTCGGGGCACCACGCAGCTGGGCGAGGTCGACGCCGCCTTCGAGCGCGGGAGCTCATCCGCGCGTGGACGATGCGGGGCACCCTGCACATCCTGGCGCCGCGCGATCTGGACTGGCTGCTGTCGATCACCGCGGAGCGGCAGACGCGGCAGTACGGCACGGTGCATCGCAACCTCGGCATCGAGTCCGCTGACATCGCCCGCGCCGAACGCCTCGTGCGCAGCGCGCTGGCCGGCGGCAACCGTCTCACCCGCGCCGAGTTCGGCGCGGTGCTCGCTGCGGGCGGCATCGATCCGGCCGGCATGCGGGGCAACCACGTGCTCATCGCCCTGTGTCTGCGTCGCGTGACCTGCCTCGGCCCGGTCGTCCCGCGCGACGGCGCTCCGTCGCGTGACCAGTACGTCGTCGCGACGGAGGACTGGATCAGCGAGACCGCGGCGTCGGACGATCCGCTCGTCGACCTGTTCGTCCGGTACATCTCCGGTCACGGGCCGGCCTCTGCGGCCGACGCCGCCTGGTGGGCGGGACTCCCGGTCGGCGTGATGCGGGATGCCGCCGACCGCGCCGTCGGCAGTGCCACCGCTCGCGTCGTCGAAGTGGCGGAGGGCAGCTACGTCGCTGCCGGCACCGCTCCGCGCCGGCATCCCTCCGCCCCGCGCGTGCTCGCGCTGCCGCCCTTCGAGGAGTACTACCTCTCGTACGTCGACCGTTCGGTGCCCTGCGCGCCGGAGTTCGGCGCGGCGATCGGTCCCACCCAGAACGGCATCGTCCGCCCGGTGATCGTCTCGGACGGTGAGATCGTCGGCGTCTGGTCGCACTCGGTGGCGGCCGGCAAGCATCACCTGCCGCCGCGTGCCGAGCTGTTCGCGGATGCGCCGGCATCCGCCGTCGAGCAGGCGCTCGCCCGGTTCGCCCGGTTCATCGCGGGCTGAGCACCGGCTGAGCACCGGCTACGCACCGGCGAGCGCCGGCCGCGCACCGGCGAGCGCCGGGTTCGGCCGCGTCATTCCACGTCGGCGTGCCGCTCCAGGAACGCGTACACCTCACGGTCGTCGACGCCCGGGAACGCACCGGAGGGCAGCGGCGAGAACATCTGCATGTGCACGCGCGCACTCGGCCACGCCCTGCCCTCCCAGCGCGCGGCGACGGCGGCGTCCGGGCGTCGGCAGCACGCCGGATCGGGGCAGGCCGACGTCGCACGCTTCTGCGTCTCGCGTCCGCGGAACCAGCGCGCGTCATCGAACGGGACCCCGACCGTGATCGAGAACTCGCCCTCCGCGGTGGTCCCGGTCTGCGTCGAGCACCAGAATGTGCCCGCCGGAGTGTCGGTGTACTGGTAGTGCTCCGTGGTGCGGTTCTGCTCCTCGAACGCCGAGCGCGCCAGGAAGCGGCGGCACACCATCTGACCCTCGACGGCGCCGGTCACGTCCATCGGCAGCGGCAGCTCGTCGTTCTCGTAGACGCGGTTGATAGCGCCGGTGCCGTCCACGCGCAGGAAGTGCAGAGCCATGTCGAAGTGCTCGGTGAGCAGGTTGCTCATCCGCATCCCCGCCGCCTCGTGCGTCACGCCGAAGGCATCGCGGAAGTCTTCGACCGCGAGGTTGCGATCCTTCCGAGCCTGGGTGAGGAAAGCGACCGCATGCGACTCCGGCATGAGGCAGCACGCTGCGTAATAGTTGATCTCCAGACGCTGCTGCAGGAAGTCGGCGTAGTCGGTCGGCGGAGTGTGGCCGAGCAGGCGGTGCGCCATCGCCTGGAGTGCCATCGACCGCAGGCCGTGCCCACCCGGGATGGATGCCGGGGGCAGATAGATCCGGCCGTTCTCCAGGTCGGTGACCGAGCGCGCCGAATGCGGCAGGTCGCTCACGTAGATCAGCTCGAAGCCGAGCTGAGCGGCCATGATGTTCACCGTCCGGTGCGTGAGCGCGCCGGAGACGTGCCCTGCCGTCTTCAGCTGCTTCTCCGCCAGCTTCTCGATGTCGCCGAGGTAGTTGTTGCGGGCGCGCATGCGCAGGCGTAGCTCGGTGTTGGCGCGGCGCGCCTCTTCAGGC
>Ga0180219_1001035_pt1 | contig 19410 bp, 17 predicted proteins | sample eDN3rd30CBELigMG_FD_151338 | JGI IMG/M metagenome (GOLD analysis project Ga0180219, IMG submission 151338) | Enriched Miracle-Growth compost microbial communities from Emeryville, California, USA - eDNA 3rd pass 30_C BE-Lig MG (version 2)... ...
GGTCGCCAAGGGCTATGAAGCCGCGCTCGGCGCCGCGTTGGGTGATGATCTCGACGCCTCGATCAATTCATCGGCGCCCGCGCACTGGTCGCTGATCGGCGATCCGTCGAACGATCCCGCTTTGCCGCCGGGCGTCGAGTCGCTGGGCAAGCTCGTCACCGCGCCGGCGCAACTCGCCCGTCGCCTTGGCCAGATCGGCGTCGTCGTGCGCACCGAAGGCGCGCACCTGCAGCAACTCCTCAAGCCGGGCCAGCGGCTCGTCTCGAAAGAGGGCGATCTGTGGCGTTGGGACGGCTATATCGCCGCCGCAGAAGCGCCGACGCCGGCAGCCCGCCGCCTTGTCGAGAAGAACCGCCTCGGCGAACTGACCCTGGAAGCCGAACAGGCCCGCGTCGCCGCCGATGTATTGAAGCAGCAGTCCGATGCGGCGCAGGAACGCGCCCGCGCCGCCGCCATGGCCGAGACGCAGAGCCGCAACGAAGCCCGCAACGCCCAGCGCGTGGTCGGCGAGGCACGTGAAGCGCTCAACAATGCCGAACGCAAGCGCGCTCAGGTTGGCGCGCGTCTGTCGGCGCTGGAGGAAGCCTCCAACCGTCTCGCGGTCAATCGTGACGAAGCCCAGACCAAGCGCGCCGAAGCCGAAGAGGCCTTGCAGAATCTCGCGCCTACCGCGCAGCTCACCGGCAAACTCGATCGCGCCCGCGCGTCAGCGGCTCATGCCCGCGCCGAGACGGCCGAAACCCGCGCCGCCGTGCAATCGCTGGCGCGCGAGGCGCAGGTGCGCCTGCAGCGCCGCCAGGCGATCGCCGCCGAGCGTCAGTCCTGGGACGATCGCCGCAATCGCGCCGACGGCCAGATCGCCGACTACGAAGAGCGTATCGCCGAGACCCGCGAGGAACTCGAACAACTGGCGGAAGCGCCGGAACTGTTCCTGGCCCGCCGTCGTGGCCTGATCGACGAAATCGACAAGGCCGAAGAGGCGCGCAAGATCGTCTCCGACAAGCGCGCCGAGGCGGAAACGCGCCTGGCTGAATCCGACCGGGTTGCCCGCCTGTCGCTCGACGCCATGTCAGCCGTGCGCGAAGAGCGCGCCCGTTCCGAAGCCCGCGTCGAAGCCTTGCGCCAGCGCCTGCAGGATGTGGTGCACTCCATCGCCACCGACCTTGAATGCGAACCGCATGCGGTGGCCGAGCTCGCCGGCGTTACGCCGGACGAGGTTCTGCCCGAGAGCGCCCAGGTCGAGCGCAAGCTGGAAGAGTTGAAGCAGGATCGCGAGCGTCTGGGCGCAGTCAACCTGCGCGCCGACGACGAACTCGGCGATGTGGAAACCCGCCGCGATGCATTGGTGGCCGAGCGCGACGACCTCACCGAGGCCATCCGCAAGCTGCGCACCGCCATCCAGAACCTCAACAAGGAAGGCCGCGAGCGTCTCGTCGCCGCCTTCGATGTGGTCAACAATCACTTCAAGGAACTGTTCACCTCGCTGTTCGGCGGTGGCGCGGCTGAACTGCAGCTCATCGAGAGCGATGATCCGCTGGAAGCCGGCCTCGAAATCATGGCGCGTCCGCCGGGCAAGAAGCCCTCGACGATGACCTTGCTGTCGGGTGGCGAGCAGGCGCTCACCGCCATGTCGCTCATCTTCGCGGTGTTCCTCACCAACCCGTCGCCGATCTGCGTGCTCGACGAAGTGGACGCGCCGCTCGACGATTCCAACGTCGAACGCTTCTGCGATCTGCTTGAGGAAATGCGCAAGAAGACCGACACGCGCTTCGTCACCATCACCCACAACCCGATCACCATGGCGCGCATGGACCGGCTGTTCGGCGTGACCATGGCCGAGCGCGGCGTCTCACAACTCGTCAGCGTCGACCTGGCGCAGGCTGAGGTGATGATCGCGGCGGAGTAGGCGCTCCGTCCTGTACGGCGTCATGCCCGCGCTTGTCGCGGGCACCCACGCCGTGACATTGCATCATCGTTGTGAGGAAGCAGGCAACGATGCGCGTTCTATTCAGAGTGAAGCTCTCCACGGCGTGGGTGCCCGGCACAAGGCCGGGCATGACGTTGTAGAGGACGTCAGGCGGCAACAAATTTACTTTGTAATCCGCCCATCCGCATTGCTGACAAGAAACTTGTCGCGACGCGTCAGGAAATCCTGCGTTACCTTCGCCACCGCTTCAGGGCGCTCCGTGTCCATGTCGCGCCCCGCGTCATAGACATAGACGAGATGGCAGGCGGCGAGCCTGCGCTTGAAAGCGGTCGCGGCCTCGCCGGTCTCGTTGTCGTTCGTGCCGGCAAGAAGCAGGATCTGCACCTTCGCCTCGGCCAGTTTGTCGCCGTTCTCCTCGACCGATGCCTGTGACGGCGCCAGCAGCACCAGCGCCTCGACCTCATCGGGATGCGCAGCCGCCAGGGTCAGCGCCGCGCCGATCTCGCTCGCCTTGGCAAGCAAAGTGAACTTTCCGCTCGCCGGCGTCTGCAGCGCAGCGGCAGCGCTGTGCGCCGGCGTTGCGAAGACCTGGCGCGATGCCGCGAGCTGCTGCAGCAGGGCTGAACTGCCGGGGTCAGCGAACCCGAGGCAGAGCAGGGGGGCGCCGGTGCCGAACGTATGCGGCGCAAGCGTGTCGGCGTCGGTCGTCTGTGCGTTTGTCATGATGGCATTCACCAATGTCTGATCTGCGGCAGAATTTTTTCGCCGATGAGTTCGATGCTGCGGATGGTCTTGGCGCCCATTTGATGGGCGACCGTGAGGTCGAGCACGCCGGCGCCGAGTTCGCGCTTGATGTTTTCGATCTGCTTCATCACCGTGTCGGGACCGCCGAGCAGGATCTGGCCGTGGTCGATACGCTCCTGCAGGTTGCGCGGCATCAACCGCTGTCTCTGCATCTCGGCGTCGCGGCCGTAGTAGCCCGTCTCGGCGATGGCGCTTTCGAGCGCCCGGTTGGCCATCGTCAGGCCGACTTTCGCTCCACCTTTGGTGCCTTCGACGTAATCATGCAGCGCCTCATCATCGTCTTTGCCGACATGAACGCCGACGCGATAGATGATGTCGTCAGGCTCCGGCTCCCAGCCGTAGCGCCGCGCCTGTTCGCGATAATGCGCGGCGGCCTTGGCGGCGAGCGGAACGGTGGTCACCGCAAAGCCCAGCCCGATGCGGTTTTTGGCAGCGAATTCGCCGGCCTCCGGGCTCGATCCGGACATGTAGATCTTTGGATGCGGCGCCTGCACGCAGCGCGGCCAGATCGAGACGGTGCGGTATTCGTAGAAGCGTCCCTGCCAGCCGAAGGGCTCGGTCTGCGTCCACGCCATCTTGATGAGTTGCAGCGCTTCCTCGAAGCGGGCGCGCGATTCGGCCGGGTTGATATTGTAGGTGACATATTCGTTCGGCGTGCCGCGCAGCATGCCGGCGATGACTCTGCCACCCGTCATCGTGTCAAGCATGGCGAACTCTTCCGCCACGCGGATCGGGTTGAGGATCGGGATGTCGGCGCCGAGCAGCGCGATCTTGGCGCGCTTCACCACCTGCGTCAGCGCGCCGGCCATCACCATCGGATTGGGGGTCAGCGAAAACGGCGCGAAATGATGTTCCGCCACCGTCACCCAGTCGAAGCCGACTTCATCGGCAAGCCTGAACTGATCGAGGCTGATCTGCATCGAGTCCTGAGCGGCCTCGTGCGAATAGACGGAGCCCGGCACGGGCCAGCCGCCGTCGAGCGCCGGGCCGTGATATTTGCAGGTGGAGAAAAGAGCGGCTTTCATGGGATTTTCGCGATTTCCTTGCGGGTGAGCAGAAGCAGGCTGGCGTAGACGATGATCGCCAGGACAGTGAGAACGCCGACAACGACGGAGAGGGAATAGGCGATCGCCATCGGGCCCGAATAGAACCGATCGGCGACGACCGCATAGAGCGTCGTTCCCACCAAGGTGCCGATCAGCCCGACCCAGAGGAAATGCACCGCGGTGATCGTGCCCGCGAGTTGCGGCGGCGCCAGTCGTGTGATGAAGGCGGTGCCGATGGTGAACAGCGAGGTGCCGATCAGCATGTAAAGGCCTTGCAGCACCCAGGCCGTCATCACATTGGGCACCAGCGGCATGTAGATGCCGGGCAGGAAGGCGAGAATGCAGACGATGATGCCGAACAGCGGGATCGGATTACCGATGCCGGCGCGTTCCATCCTGTCGAGGATCGTGCCGGCGATGAACTGGCTCGATGCGCCGAACACAAGCGTCATGATGCCGAGCGTGAAGGCGATCTCCGGCCGCGACAGATGCCATACGCGCTCGAACATCGCCGGCACCCAGATGCCGTGCGGCACCACCATGATGATGGTCAGCCCGTTGACGAGGAAGACCAGCGCGAACACCTGCCAGTGCTGTTGCATGAACACCATCGCCGCGCGAAAGCCGGTGTCCTGCGCGCGCGTCGAGCCGGTGCGCGCCGGTTCCTTGAAGGTCAGCACGAGCAGCGCCACGGGCAGGGTAATGAGCGCGCTGCCAAACAGCACCAGCTGCCAGGACCGGATGGTGCCAAACAGCGGCACCGTCACCGACGGTTCGTCGCCGACCGCGCGCAGGATGAGCCCGCCGAGCAGCAGGGCCGCGGCGGCGCCGATATTGGCGCCCATGGCCCATATCGCCACCGCGCGGCCGCGCTGGTCCGGCGCGAAGGCGTCGCGGATGATCGAGGCGGCGCCAGGCCCGACGACGGATTCGCCGGCCCCGATGCCGAGACGGCCGATGAACATCATCCAGTAGGACGTGGCGAACGAGCAGAACATGGTCGAGGCCGACCAGAAGGTGATGCCGGTGGAGAGGACCGCGCGGCGGCTGAAACGGTCGACCAGCATGCCGGCCGGGATCGACAGGCCCGCATAGGTGACGACGAAGGCGAAGCCGACCAGCAGGCTCACCTGCGTATCGGTGATCTGGAAGTCGCCCTTGATCTGGTTGATCAGCAGCGGCAGCGACTGCCTGTCGACGAAGGAGACGCCATTGGTCAGGCACAGGATCGCGGCCATGTACCAAAGCTTGCCCGACGATTGGCCGGACTGTTGCAGAACCGCCGGACGTCCCGTCTGGTTCGCCTCCGCCTGGCTCATGGTCGCGCTCCCCCATTTTGGCGGCCGCATCTATCCTGGCGCGCGCCGGTCCAGTTGAGATTTGTGCCAAGCGCAGCCATGCTTGTCAATAATTCGTATGCTTATTTATGGCGCGGCTGACCGGTGGGAATTGTCCACGTCCGTGATCTCGCTCAGAAGCTGAAGGAAAACAGCGCGCTTTTCCTCCGGCAGCCGTTCGATCAGCCGCGTCTGAATGCGGTCGATCGCCGGCCTCATTTGGGTCAGCGCCTGCAGGCCTTCCTCTGTCAGATGCACCGATTGGCCCCGGCGGGAGCGGCTTCCCTTGTCCCGACGTAACAGGCCGAGCACCTCGAGCTTGCGGATGATCTGGCTGGTGGTGACCGAATCATAGCCCGATGCTGCCGCTACCTCGCGTTGCTCGAGGCCCGGCATCAGGTCGACCGTCTGCAGGATGGCGAACTGTGCCGAGGTGATGCCGAACGATGCGGCTTCCGCCTCGAAAATGGCTTGCGTCACCTGCTGCAACCGCCGCACCAGATGCGCCGGCATGTCGTAGAGCGGCCTCATGATGTCCAAATTCAATGTCCGCCACTCCTGTCGCACGAAGAACGCTAGGTTTTCAGGCTCCGCCTGTCCAGCCGCGAACAAACGAGTCGTTTTGTTGGCAATCCGGAGACAGCCATGTCACTGCTTCCGGCGTCGCTGCCACGCGCCGCGATGCCGCGGGCTTACTAATGCTTTGATCTCACACAGATTCAATCGCCGCTTTTCGTCGAATGCGCAATTGACACACCATACCCGCGTCAATATGTTGCGCCCGGCTCGCAAGGGTAATCCACGTTTTTCCAGGTGCAGGTCTTGCGCGGGCGCATGCCGCACCGCATGAGACCGCTGATGTCCAAGCACGCAAGTGATGGGGACGGCCCGAGCAACGAGGATAGGGAGCTCCGGGCGCGGCTCGACAAATTGTCGGGCGCGCTGGCGGAGCAGCGCCTTGATGCGAGTGAGCGTCAGAAGCAGGAAACTGCGGCTGATGTTGGCGGGGAAACCGGACGGGCGCTGAGCCTCGGCTTCCGCGTCCTCTCGGAGTTTGTGGCAGGTGTCGTTGTGGGCGGTCTTATCGGCTGGCAGCTCGATACCTGGTTTTCGACATCGCCGCTCTTTCTCATCGTCTTTCTGGCGCTGGGAACCGCAGCGGGTTTCTGGAATGTCTATCGTATCGCTGCCCAGCCGACGTTCGGGCAGAAAAACAAACCATGACGCGCTAGGCGCGTCGCAGACTAATCATGACGCGCACGGCGCGTCGGCAGACTTGAGGGTGATGACGTGGCGGCTGAAGGAAAAGCGATCGATCCGATCCATCAGTTCGAGATCCATCCGATTGTGAATTTTTCCGTTGGTGGCGTCGATCTGTCGTTCACCAACTCCTCGTTGTTCATGGTCATCATCCTGGCCGCTGTTTCCATCCTGATGCTGTGGGGCACGAGCTCCAAATCGCTGGTGCCGGGCCGCCTGCAATCCGCTGCCGAAATGGCCTATGAATTCGTCGCCTCGACCGTGCGCGGCACGGCGGGCGAAAGCGGCATGAAATTCTTCCCGCTTATCTTCTCCCTGTTCATGTTCGTCTTCTTCTCGAACGTGCTGGGCCTGATCCCCTACGCGTACACCGTCACCAGCCAAATCATCGTCACCTTCGCGCTCGCCGCGCTCGTGATCCTCACCGTGCTGCTCTATGGTTTCTACAAGCACGGCACGCACTTTCTGCACCTGTTCGTGCCGTCGGGCGTGTCGCCGGTGCTGATGCCCTTCATCGTGCTGATCGAGGTCATCTCTTTCGTCTCGCGCCCGGTCTCGCTGTCGGTTCGTCTTTTCGCCAATATGCTCGCCGGCCATATCACGCTGAAGGTCTTCGCTGGCTTCGTGACCATGCTGCTGGGCGCCGGCGCCTGGGCGGCGCTCGCGCCGCTGCCGCTGGCCGCCATCGTTCTGCTGACCGGCTTCGAGCTGTTTGTCGCTATCCTTCAGGCGTATGTTTTCGCCATTCTCACTTGCGTCTATCTGAACGACGCAATTCACCCGGGCCACTGATAAATATTTTCAACAACAGATAGTCGCCCTTACACCGAGCAGGAGTTCGAATATGGATCCCGTAGCAGCAAAATATATCGGCGCAGGTCTTGCGGCGATTGGAATGGGCGTCGCCGCCGTCGGCGTCGGCACGATTTTCGGTAACTTCCTTTCCGGCGCCTTGCGTAACCCGTCGGCGGCCGACGGCCAGTTCGGCCGCGCGTTCATCGGCGCGGCGCTCGCCGAAGGTCTTGGCATTTTCGCGTTTCTCGTTGCGATCATCCTGCTGTTCGTGGCGTAATCCTTATTCTTCGCCGCGCACGCATCAGGCGTGCGCGGCGTTTTCCATACAGATTCAATCCGGAATCGCCCCATGTTTATCACGCAGGCGCTCGCCGCCACTCCCGCCGCAGGTGAAGCTGCCGCACACAAGGGCTCATTTCCGCCCTTCGATCCGACGACGTTCTCCTCTTCGCTGTTCTGGCTGGTGATCGTATTCGGCGCGCTCTATCTGCTGATGTCGCGGGTTGCCTTGCCGCGCGTCGCCGACATTCTCGAGACCCGCCGCGGCCGCATCGCCGGTGACCTCGATAGTGCTGCCGCCATGCAGAAGCAGGCCGACGACGCCGCTGCCGCCTACGAGAAGGCGCTGTCCGATGCCAAGGCCCAGGCCCAGACCACCGCGCAGCAGACGCGCGACAAGCTGGCGGCCCAATCCGAAGCCGAGCGCAAATCGCTTGAGGCTGGCCTCAACGCCAAGCTCGCCGCGGCCGAAGCGCAGATCGCCGCGACCAAGGCCCAATCCATGTCGTCGGTCGGCGGCATGGCCACCGACACCGCCGCTGAAATCATCAAGCACCTCACCGGCGCCAGCGCCGACCAGGGCGAGATCGCCAACGCGGTCGCCGCCGTGAAGATCGGCTAAGGAGCGAACCATGCATTTCGATGCAGAATTTTTCGTCGCCGTCGGCTTCGTTCTTTTTCTCCTGATGCTGGGCTATTTCGGCGTTCATCGCATGTTGGCGAGCAGCCTCGATGGCCGCACCCAGCAGGTGGCTGACGAACTGGCGCAAGCCAAGCGCCTGCGCGACGAGGCCGAGGCCATTCTGGCGTCCTACAAGAAGAAGGCCGTGGAAGCCCAGGCCGAGGCCGACGCCATCGTCGCCCAGGCCAAGGCGGAAGCCGAGGCCTTCGCCAAGGAAACCAGCGAGCGCATGGCCGAATTCGTCGCGCGCCGCACCAAGCAGGCCGAGACGAAGATCGCCATGGCCGAGGCCCAGGCCACCAGCGATTTGCGCGCCATCGTTGCCGATGTCGCCGTCAAGGCCTCGGAAACCGTGCTGAAGGCGCAGACCAAGGGCCAGACCGCGGCCGATCTGATTGCCAAGGGCATCGGCGAGCTCAAGAGCCGCCTTGTTCACTGAATAGTGACGCAGCGAGGCCGGCAAATAGTCAGACCCCGGACCGCACGTCCGGGGTTTTTTCTTGCAATGGTGGTTTTCACCGGTAGGTGTGCATAGCTGGAGCGTAGTTGGAATTCGGTCGCCCCCGACCGGATGGTGCGTTTGGCGCCCAAGCTATATACCTGATCGATCTTTGCGCGAGACCGGCCAGGACGTCGGTATCGGAGTCGAGCTGTTCATGCGTATCTGCTTTTTCTCAGATATCCACGCCAATCGCGAGGCCTTCGACGCCTGCTTCGCCCATGCCGTGCGCCAGAACATCGACCGCTTCGTGTTTCTCGGCGACCTGGTCGGCTATGGGGCGGACCCGGTCTACATCGTGGACAGAGTTGCCGAATTGCAGAAGGACGGCGCCAGCGTCATCCTCGGCAATCACGATGCGGCCGCCGCCACCGGCAATGTCGAAGGCATGAATGAATATGCCAGCGCCGCGATCGCCTGGACCCATGCCGCCCTCGATCAGCCGCGGCGGGATTTTCTGAGCGGGCTCGAGATGAAGATCGAGGAAGAGGACAGGCTCTACGTTCACGCCGAAGCAGGCGCCCCGACCCAATGGCGCTATGTCGGCGACGCCGAAAGCGCCGAGCGCAGCCTGCGCGCCACACGCCAGCGCCTGACCTTCTGCGGCCATATCCACATTCCGCAACTGTTCCACATGACGGCGACCAAGCCGGCCAAATTCTTCGCGCCGCACGCCGGCGCCCCGATCCCGCTCGTCGGCCAGCGCCAATGGCTGGCAGTACTGGGCTCCGTCGGCCAGCCGCGCGATAAAAACCCGTCGGCCGCTTACGGCGTGCTGGATACGGTGAAAAATGAATTTACCTTTCTGCGCGTACCCTACGATGTCGAGGAAGCGGCGCGGAAGATTCACGAGGCGGGGCTGCCGCAAATCCTGGCCGCGCGTCTTTTCATTGGCCGGTGATCCATGACCAAAATGGACGTGAAACCTGGAGAGATCATCGACGGCTATCTCGTCGAAGAACAGGTTCACGTCGGCGGCATGGCGATCATCTTCAGCGCCCGCCATCCCGATATTGAAGACAAGGTCCTCTTCAAGGTGCCGAAGATCCTCGATGGCGATGACGCCACCGCGATCGTCGGCTTCGAAATGGAGATGATGATCCTGCCGCGCCTGTCGGGCATCCATGTGCCCAAGGTCTACAGCGTCGGCGATTATGCGCGCCGGCCCTATATCGCCATGGAATTCATCGATGGCGAGACGCTCTATCCCAAACTGGCGGAATCGCCGCTGCCGCCCGATGAAGTGGTGAGCATCGCCACCAAGGTCGCGACCGCGCTGGTGGACCTGCACCGCCAGAAGGTCATCCATCACGACATCAAGCCCTCGAACATCGTGATGCGCAAAACCGGCGAGGCGGCGCTCATCGACTTCGGGCTGTCACGCCATCTCGAGATGCCGGACCTGCTGGAAGCCGAGTTCGCCCTGCCGATGGGAACGGCGCCCTATATCTCGCCCGAGCAGGTGCGCCAGAACCGCAGCGATCCGCGATCAGACATTTTCTCGCTGGGCGTCGTGCTTTATCATCTGGCGACCGGCGAACGTCCCTTCGGCCTGCCGCAGTCGCGCCAGGCCTTGAAGACGCGGATGTGGCGCGATCCCGTACCGCCGCGCAAGATCAGGCCCGATATCGCGCCCTGGCTGCAGGAGATCATCCTGCGCTGCCTCGAACCCAATCCAGCCAAGCGTTACCAGACGGCGGCGCGGCTCGCCTTCAGCCTGCAGCATCCGGAAAGCGTCAAGCTCACCGAACGCGCCCATCGGCTGAAGCGCGACAACTTGCTGGTGGCCTTGCGCCGCTGGCTCAAGGCGCGCGCCCTGCCGCCTGTGGAACCGCAGCCCTACGCATCGACCACATCGGACGCGATCATCGTCGTCTGTGTCGATCTGTCGGAAGGTTTCGAATATCTGGCCGAGGCTTTGCGTATCGAGACGCAGCGCGTGCTTTCGGCTCAGGCCGATGTCAGGCTGGCCTGCATCAATGTGATGAAGCTGAGCGCGGTGTTCATGCAGGACGCGTTCGATTCGGCGGGCCGCAACATCCACGTGCAGCGTCTGGTCGAGTTGAAGGATTGGGCGCGGCCGTTGAGCATTGATCCGGACAAGGTATCCTTTCACGTCCTCGAAGCGATGGACATTTCGGAATCTCTGCTGGATTTCGCGCGCAACAGTCACGCTGACCAGATTTTGATCTGCGCGCGCGGCCGTTCCAACCTGCGCCGCTATCTCGGCAGCGTTTCGTCGGAAGTCGTGGCGCGCGCCCATTGCACGGTCACGGTGGTGCGCGCCGTCGCCCCCTCCGGAACAGCCGCCGCATGAGTATTGCCGACAGCACGCCTCCCTCGCGGTCTGCCATGGGGCTTCAGCCTCTGGTCGCGCGGATCGACCAGTTGCTGCGCTTGCGCAGCGGCTGCATCCTGCTGCTGGTGCTGAATGCCATCTTCTGGACGGTCTATTCAACCGTCTCCGCCGGCAACGGCCTGCATCATGACATGCTGGAGGCTTTCGCCTGGGCGCAGGAGCCGGCCTGGGGCTACCCCAAACATCCGCCGTTCTGGGCCTGGGTCGCCTATCTCTGGTTCAAGGTGTTTCCCATCCAGGACTGGGCCTTCTATCTGCTGGCGCAGGTCAATGCACAGATCGCCATCGTCGGTGTCTGGTTTCTGACGCGGCAGATCTACGGCCGGGACAACGCCGGCGCCAGCGTGCTGCTGCTGTTGCTGACGCCGTTCTATACGTTCGTCTCCATCCGCTATAACGCCAACATCATCTTCCTGTCGCTGTGGCCGTGGACGGCCTATGCCTTCATCCGGGCGCTCGAATCCAACAGGCTGGTCTGGTCGATTGCCTTCGGCCTGCTGGCGGCGGCTTGCATGCTGTCGAAATATTTCGCCGCGCTGTTGCTGGCGTCCTGTTTCCTCGCGTCGCTGGTGCATCCGCGCGCGCGTTTCTATTACCGCTCCGCTTCGCCTTATATTTCGGTCGCCATATGCGCGGTCTTGTTCGTGCCGCATATCGTTTGGTTGTTTAACAATGATTTTCTGCCCTTCACCTGGGCGGCATTGCGCACGCGGGACTCGTTTGCAAAGACACTCAGCAGTGTCATCGGTTTCTTCTTCGGCTCGTTGGCGTTTCATGTCCTGATCGTTGCGGCGGTTCTGTTTGTGATGGGCGCCGATGCGCGCTGGTCGGCCGGAAAGAAGCTTTGGGCGACGCTGCGCGATCGTTCGCAATGGCCCTGGCACATGCTGTCGTTCGGCCCGCTCGTGCTGACGGCGGTTGCGGGAATTGTCGGCCATATCCGGCTGTCGCCGGCTTTCGCGTCACCGATCTTCCCGTTGCTGCCGGCGCTGCTGGTGCTCGCATGGCAGCCGCCGCTTGGGGCAATGCGCGCGCTGGCGATCAAGGCCTATCTCGCCATCGTGGTTGTCGCCGCCATTTCTGCGCCCTTCGTACCGTACTTCAGCATGCGCTTCGGCGAGCCTTTCAATGCCGAGCCGCGCGCCGAGCTTTATGTGGCGGCCGAAAAATTCTGGAACGACGGCAACGCCACGCCCCTGCGCATTGTCGGCGGAAGCTGGCCCTATGATCTTGGCATGTCGTTCCACGCCAGCACGCATCCCTCTTTCTTCGAGCGTCTCGACATGCGCTTTTCGCCATGGGTCAATGCGGAGCGCGTCGCTCGCGAAGGCATGCTGGTCGTTTGCACGGATATTGATTCTGTGTGCCGGCAGTCGGCGGAAGCCTGGCGCACGCCACAGACGCGCACGACGTCCCTCGGGCTGACGCGGACGCTGTGGGGCTACACCGGCCGCGAGGTGCGGTTCACCCTCTACGCCATTCCGCCACGCTGAGCGTGAAGCTCACGAACCTGGTTTCGGCATCAACCACGGCGGCCGCCAGCCCGGCCGCAGCTTGTGGCCGAGAAACAGTTTCATCGCCACTGACGGCTTGCCGGCGCGCAGCATGTCGACCGAGCCGAGCGGTTCGATCGTCTCGAAATGCGATCCGAACGCGTTCTGGATGTAGCGCTCATCGACCGCGGGTATGACGATGATGGCGTCCTGCCCGACAAACTTGTCCGCCGGCGCCAGGACGCCATAACCGCGCGGGTCGTCGCAGACGCAGGTGACGGGTAAAGCCCCGGCAAGCGCATAGTCCAGTTGCGCCGCGTTGAACCACCTGAGGCCGGTGACGAACAGGCCGGGCTTGCCGAGAAGCCCTCGTCTGTCCAATTCGTCCCTGATGTTGTGAGCGGTCGCGGTTTCGACCAGCGGATCACGGAAGCGCTTCAGCGCTTCGATATCGCCTGGCGGCCAGCCGATGTGAGCGGCGAGGCTGACGAAGAGAACCGCGAATGTCGTCAGCGCGACGCTGATCTTGGCCCACAGCCGCATATGGCTCGCGGCATTGTCCCAGCGCTTGGAAATGGCGGCGCCGAGAAGAGGAAACAGCATCAGATAGCCGGGCATCGACCAATGCGGGAACACCCGCGTGCTCGACCATAGGGAAACCACCGTGAAGGTGACGATGGGGCCGATGGCGAGGCAGAACTGCAGCCAGGAAGCCGGCTCGCGCGGGCCTTTGCGCAGAGCGCCGATGCCTGTTGCGACCAGCCCGAACCAGATCCATGGCAACAGGAACAGTGCCTGGCCGCCGATGACGGTGAGCGGCGCCAGCGGGCGTAGCCGCAGCGGACCGCCGCGGCCCGACTGGAAGGCAAACGACACCCAGTTGTGTTCGGCATTCCAGTAGAGAACCGGCAGAAACAGCACCACCGCGATGGCAAAGCCGAGATAGGGCCAGGGCCGCGCAAACCAGCGGCGCTGTTCGGGGCTCGTCAAAAGAAACAGGCCGGTGCCGCAGAACAGGAAGATGCCGTGATATTTCGACATCAGCGCCAGCCCGCCGCACAGGCCCGCCGCCAGCCACCAGAGCGGCGCGCCCGCGGGCGGCCCCAGGAGCGCCCGCGCCAGGCAATAGGCGCCCGTCACCATGGCGAGCACCAGCGGCCCGTCCGGCAGCACGAACGTCCCCGTCGTCACCCCGATCACCGGCGCACAGGACACCGCGAGCACGGCGAAGAAGCCCGATCGCGCGTCGTAGAGAAGGCGCGTCAGCAGAAACAGCATCCAGCCGGTGGCAAAGAACAGCGCGACGAAGGGCAGGCGGACCCAGAACGGGCTTTCCGAATGCACCAGATATCTCACCAGCCCCACCAGCCACCAGGCCAGCGGCGGATGGTCGAAATAACTCAGCGCCACCTGACGTGATGTCGCAACTGTGTAGGTTTCATCAATACCAAGGCCAAGGTTGCCGGCCAGCACAAGGCGCAACGCGGCGGCGACTGCGAGCACAATCAGGGTCGGACCTACGAAATCGGCTCCGGTCTTGTGATTAACGCTATTCACCTGCACCCAATCGACCCCCGGCCCAAATTCCGCGGCAGCTAGCATCCCCTTGCGCCCGCAAGTCAATCCTCAGGCTTGCCTCGAACGGGCAGGCGGTCGCTGTGCCGCAGATTTGGCAGTTGCCCGCATCCATCTTAGCCTTTAAGGCCAGCGGCCATGCAGGCTTCTCCCCAGGAATCCCCCCTTCCGGAATCCCCCCGTCTCACCATCGTCGTGCCGACGTTCAATGAGCACGACAACATCGCGGTGCTCGTCAAGAGCATCGACGAGGTCCTGCGCGGCAAGATCGCCTGGGAGATCGTCTTCGTCGATGACAACAGCCCGGACGGCACGGCGGAATTCGCCAAGAAGCTCAGCCAGGCGGATCCCCGCGTGCGCTGCATCCGCCGCATCAACCGGCGCGGCCTGTCGGGGGCCTGCATCGAGGGCATGCTGAGTTCGTCGGCGCCCTATATCGCCGTGATGGATGCCGACCTGCAGCACGATGAGAGCATCCTGCCGGCCATGCTGGAGCGGCTGACGGCGGGCGATGTGGATATTGTCGTCGGTTCGCGGCTAGGCGAGGGCGGCAGCGCCGCCGGCGGCCTGTCGACGAAACGCGAAATGTCGAGCCGGATCGTCGCCTCCATCGTCACCCGTTTCTTCCCGCGCGGCGTGACAGACGTGTTGAGCGGTTTCTTCATGATGCGCCGCGAGGCATTCGACGTGCTGGCGCCGCAGCTCGAACAATCGGGCTTCAAGATCCTGGCCGATATTCTCATCACCTCCGGCGACAGCCTGCGCGTCGCCGAGATCGGCTTCACCTTCCGTGCGCGCCAGGCCGGCGTGTCCAAACTTGATTCCCGCGTCGTGCTCGATTTCGCCGGGCTGCTCCTCAACAAATTGTCGCGCGGCATCATTCCGGTCCGCTTCATATTCTTCGGCCTCGTCGGCGCGAGCGGCGTGTTCATCCACATCCTCACCTTGCGGCTGGCCCTGATCACGGTGGGCCTCTCCTTCGCGGTTTCGCAATCGCTGGCGACCGTCGTCGCGATGACGTGGAATTTCTACATCAACAACGAGATCACCTATCGCGACAGCCAGCTCAAGGGCCTGCGCTTTCTCCAGGGCCTGCTGCTGTTCTATCTGGTGTGCGGCGTCGGCGCGGTCGCCAACGTCGGCATGGCCAACTGGCTGTTCATGCGCGATCCCGTCTGGTGGATCGCCGGCCTCGCTGGCGCCGCCGTCGGCGCCATCTGGAACTACGCCCTGAGCTCCAGCCTGGTCTGGCGGCGACTGTAAACTCCAGGCTGTTCTCTGCTTGCAGAAATGAACGGCCCGCGCCGCCTCCACGCCGTCATGCCCGCGCTTGTCGCGGGCACCCACGCCGTGGTGCGCTATGGAACAGTCATGCAGCGTCACCGCGTGGATCCCGCGACAAGCGCGGGCATGACGGAGAGGCGGCAAATTTGCTGAGGAAGGTTGCAGCGCGGCGACAGCCGCCCAGCTTTACTGTAGCCCCGAAATCGCGCAATCTTCCCTCAACAGGCCATCAGTGTCTGCCGAGGGAGATGCGCATGAATGTCGTCACGCCGCAGGATTTTTCCTCCGAAGTCGATTGGTTGTCGACAAAGTTCGGCGTCGATCTGGCGACAACCAAGCCAGGCACGCCCGGCGGCATTTTCATGCGCCAGTTCTGGGTCGCCGTGCATCGCAGCCAGGACATCGCCAAAGGCGAGGCGCGGCCGATCCGCATCATGAGCGAGAACTTCACCATCTATCGCGGTGAGAGCGGCGCCGTGCATATCGTCGATGCGCATTGTCCGCATCGTTTCGCGCTCATGCATCTGGGCTGGATCGAGGGCGATGACATCCGCTGTGTCTATCACGGCTGGAAGTATGACGGCTCCGGTCAATGCATCGAACAGCCGGCGGAAGAGTCAAGCTTCGCCCGCAAGGTGAAGATCCGGTCGATCCCCGCGCGCGATTATCTCGGCCTCGTCTTCGCCTATTTCGGCGAGGGCGAGCCGCCGCCGTTTCCGCCGTTTCCATGCAAGCAGGGCAACAAAGTGCTCGATGTCTGGGCGGCCGAGCAGGTGCCGTGCAACTGGCTGCAGAGCTATGAGAACAGCATGGACGAAGTCCATGTCGCCTTCACCCATGCGCCTGGCGGCTCGCATGCCAGCCTCGCCGTGGACCTGCCGAAAGTCTCCGCGGAAGAAGCGCCCTGGGGTATGCTGCGTCATGGCGTGCGCCGCGACGGCAAGATCAGGGTCAGCCTGCATTACGCACCCAACATCACCCGCGTGCTGGTGCCGCCGCGCACCGGCATGGACGGTGTCGGTGGCTGGCGCGAGATCTATTTCAGCTTCACGCCCATCGACGATGAAAATCATCTCTGGCTGCTGTCCGGCCATGTCGATGTCGAACCAGGCAGCGCGGCGGCGGAGGAATACGCCGCCAAGCAGGCCGAGTACGATCGCTCTGTCGCTGCGGCCAAGCCCGCCATCGAGGTGGCGCGCGACCTGATCGCCGGCGTCAGCCGCTTCGAGGACACCCGCCATCCCAATCTGGCGGTCGTGCAGGATGTGGCGACGCAGGCCGGGCAGGGGCGCGTGGTGCGGCGCGACGGCGAGCGCCTTGGCCGTTCTGACATCGCCATCATCCAATGGCGCAAAATCCTCGCCCGCGAACTGCGCGCCATTGCCGACGGCACGCCGCGCAAGCAATGGGCCGTGGCGCCGTCCGACATCGTGCCGACCCTGGGCTTCTGACGCGCGGATGCCCTCTGGCAGGACCGGCCGGGAAGGCATATACATGCAGGTAACGTCGGTTCCGCAGCGCCTGGCCAAGCTGGCGCCGCGGCCGCGACCCTCCTCTAGACAGTATTGAAGTTATGCCGATGAACAGAATGGAACGCTTCCCGCAGCCCGGTGTCGAGGCTGAAGTCCGCTATCTGGATGGCGATTTCCGCATCCTGCGGCCGGGCACGTTCGTGCGCTGCAAGGTCACCGGAGAACCGATCCCGATCGAGGAACTGCGCTACTGGGATGTGGACCTCCAGGAAGCCTACGCCACGCCGCAAGCCAAGCTCGAGCGGCTTGGCATCAAGGGCGATTTTTAGGGCCGCTTCAAAGCGCTTGCCATGTAGTCGCTTGGCTTGAACCTTGGTGTGTCATTCCCGACAAGCGAAGCGCAGAGCAGGAATCCAGAGGCAACCTGACGGAGGAAAGTCGCGGCCCTTGGCTCCTGCTTCCCGCTCGCCCGCTGCGCGGGCGTCGGGAATGGCAGTGTTGTCTTCCGTCGAAATCTTACGGCCTGTCCACCGCCACGCTCAGCAGCTTCTCCAGCTCCGTGCCCCGGTTCGTTTCCAACGTCACCGCCAGCGTATCAATCGGCGGCAGGTCCGGCACGGCCTGCAGGCGCACGTAATCCTTCTCCGTCGTCACCAAGATCGCACCGAATTGCCGCGAGGCTGATTTGAGCGTCGAGATGTCGCCGCTGCTGAAGCGGTGATGATCGGGGAAGGGGATCGCCTGCACCAGGTTGGCGCCCAGGCCGCGCAAGGTCTCGAAGAATTTCTCCGGCCTGCCGATGCCGGCGAAGGCGATGATCTTCTGCCGCGACAAGCGCGCGCGGCTCGCTGCTGCGGGCTCAAGCGTTGCTTCGATGACCGGCAGGTCGCGTGCCCGCGCCGTCTCGGCGATCGCGTTGCCGCGCGGGCCTGAGCCGATGATGAGCACGGCATGCGTGGCGGCCAATTGATCATCGAGCGGCGCACGCAGTGGCCCTGCGGGAATGCACAGGCCGTTGCCGACACCGCTCGGCCCATCGACGACCGCAATGGCGACCGTCTTGACCAGCGAAGGATTCTGCAAGCCGTCATCCATGACGATGACGCTGGCGCCCGCGCGCACCGCCGTCCTGGCGGCCGCCACACGATCGGCCGCGACAATGGTGGGCGCCACGCGCGCCAGCAGCAAGGGCTCGTCGCCGACGTCGCGGTAGGTGTGCGTGTCGGGGTCGACGCGAATGGGCGTGCCGCTGCGCTGCGCTGTGGCGCCATAGCCACGCGACAGGAAGAACGGGCGTTCGCCGAGACGGATCAGGATGTTTGCAACGGCGATGGCGGTCGGCGTCTTGCCGGCGCCACCGGCGACGAAATTGCCGATGCAGATCACCGGCACGCCGGCGCGCGCGCCGGGCCGCCGCATGCGCCGGCTTGTCAGTGTACCGAAGGCTTTGCCCAAAGGTGAGAGAGCAAGCGCGCGTGCATCGGGCCGTTCCGTCCACCAGAAGGCCGGCGCACGCATCAGCTTCGACCGAGTTGCGATTGCAGCAGATAGGGTTCTATGGCCAGCATGATCTTGTCCGATGCGCCGCCGAACTGTTCGACCGTCTCGCCGGCATTGCGCACCATTGTGCGCAACCGCGAGCCGTCGGCAAGCAGGTTCAGCAGTGTGCGCGCCAGCGTATCGGCATCGCCGACATTGACCGCGCCGTTCGAGCGATCGAGTTCCTGATAGACCTCGGCGAAATTGGCGACATGCGGTCCATGCAGGATCGCGGTTCCAAGTTTGGCTGGTTCGATCGGATTCTGGCCGCCGGTTCCAGCCAGCGATTTGCCGATGAAGACGATGCTCGTCAGCCGATAGAGCAATCCCATCTCGCCCATCGTGTCGGCGATATAGAATTGCGCCCTTGGCGGAATCTTGTCGCTCTTCGAGCGCATTAGCGGCGTGACGCCATAGCGCGTGGCAAGCGCCGCGATCTCTGCGCCACGGTCCGCATGGCGCGGCGCAACCACGGTGACGAGATTCGTGATCCTCTTGCTGAGCTCCATATGAACGGCGAGCGCGATCTTTTCTTCGCCGTCATGGGTCGAGGCCGCAAGCCACATTGGCCGCGATCCGATCATGGCCTGCATGCGGGCCACTTCGGCGGGATCGGCCGGCAGCGCCGATACGTCGTATTTCAGATTGCCGGCGACAACGACTCGCGGTGCGCCGAGATCGGAGAACCGCGCGCCATCGGCGCTCGATTGGGCGAGGCACAGGTCGATCTGCGAGAGCAATTTGGCTGCCGTCGCCGGCAACCGTTTCCAGCGTTCGAACGAACGCGCCGACAGGCGCGCATTGACGAGGACGATGGGAATGTTGCGGGCGTCGATCTCGCGCAGCATGTTCGGCCACAGTTCCGATTCGGCGAAGAGCGCGAGATCGGGCCGCCAGTGATCCAGAAAGCGCTTGACGAAACGGTCGACGTCGAGCGGCACGAACTGATGGATCGCGCCGGGCGGCAGCCGCTCTTCGAGAATGCGCGCCGAGGTGACGGTGCCGGTCGTCACCACCACCTGCAGGCCGCGCTCACGCAGTTTTGCCACCAGCGGCAGC
>Ga0180219_1001041_pt1 | contig 19322 bp, 16 predicted proteins | sample eDN3rd30CBELigMG_FD_151338 | JGI IMG/M metagenome (GOLD analysis project Ga0180219, IMG submission 151338) | Enriched Miracle-Growth compost microbial communities from Emeryville, California, USA - eDNA 3rd pass 30_C BE-Lig MG (version 2)... ...
GATCCGCAGTTGCGGCAGGTTGCCAGACTCCCCGTCAGGGCGACGCCGGCGCCCGGGGAGAGCGCGCGCTTCGCCCGTATCGAGCGTTAGGCTCGTTGCAGCGGAGAACGCCGCCCACGAACGCACCATGCTGTTCCAGCGGCGCTTCCTGGACTTCATGCAGCAGAACCTGACCTTCCGGGTGAAGATTTCCTAGCCTGCGGTCGCCCCACGAGTCCCGTGGGCCGAAGTGTGCTGAGCGTCTTTTCACTTCTGTCCGAATGCTCAACGCGGCCATCGAAGTGGCCCGCGATGTGAGCGAATCGCTGTCGGGAATCGGCGTAGATCGGCCAGCCGACAGCAGGGCCTGATGGGGCGCTTCAAGGTTTGAGGCCGCGCCGGGGACTGACGGTGCGCCAGCTTTCCCCGGCTGCAGCGCGGATGCGGGCCTTGCATCGCTTTTCATATCCACTCCACCAGCCTGCGCGAAGACGAATTGTCGAGATACCACGCGCAGGAACCGGCTCGCCGCGCACTGGAAGCGCAAGACGTTGCTGGGCGTCGTCGCGTCGATGAACGAGTGCTCCTGCCGAAAGGCGGTTTATTGAGCCCCTTCGTGCTGAAATAGCGCTAGCGGAGTTGTTTGTTAATAAATGATTGTCAACCATTAACCATGATGGTAGGTTGAGTCCATTCCGCCCCAGCGAGCGGACCTTTGGGCAACAACAATAAGTGGAGGATCAATCGATGGCAGAGTTCGAGCGGGCCACGTCGGCCAAGCCGCGTTTCACCCAGGATGAATGGAATGTTCGCGTCGACCTGGCGGCCATGCACCGCCTGGCGAATGTGTACGGATACGACGATATCGTCTGGAACCACATCACCGCGCGCGTGCCGGGGACCGATCATCACTTCCTGATGAACCACTTCGGTCTGCACAACACCGAGATCACCGCGTCGAACCTGATCAAGATCGACGAACACGGCAACGTGCTGGATGGTCCTCCCGAAGTGAACACCGCCGGTTTCGTGATTCACCGCGGCATCCACATGACCATCCCGAATGCCTTGTTCGTGTTCCACTCCCATGCTCCTGCCGGGCTTGCCGCCACCGCGATTCGCGACGTAGTCCACTATGTGCAGGACTCTTCGATGCTCTACGGCAAGATCGGTTACCACGACTGGGAAGGACTTTCCGTCGATACCGACGAGAGCCTGCGCATTGCCGAGAACCTGGGCGAGAACAAGTGTCTGATCATGCGCAACCACGGCTTCCTGACCGTAGGTGAGACCGCCGGCGAGGCCTTCATGAACATGCACTATCTGGTGCGCGCCTGCGCCAACATGCTGCAGGTCGCCGCTACCGGCCTGCCGTTGGCCGAGACCAGCCCGGCCATGTGGGAGAAAGCTGCCAGGCAGTACGCCGCCTTCGTTCCGGGCCGGTACGAATGGCCGGCGCTGCTGCGCCAGATCGATCGAATCGATCCGTCCTACAAATACTGATCAACAAAAATCGGCAGTCGGATTCTGAGAGAGCGTGTCATGAAAATCGCTTTTATTGGTCTGGGTAACATGGGTGGCCCGATGGCTGCCAATCTGGTCAAGGCTGGCTTCAACCTCAACGTTCATGATGTCGACCGCAGCAAAGCGGAAAAGCTGGAGCAGGCGGGCGCGCAATGGGCCGAGAGCATCCAGGCTGCCGTTCGAGACGCCGACGTGGTGATGACCTCGCTACCGTCTCCGAGCATCATCAAGCAGGTCGCCGGTGCCCCCGACGGCCTAGTGGCCAGCATGCGTGAAGGTGCCATCTGGATCGAGTTGAGCACCAACAACCTGGATGTCTGGCGCGAGGTGCGTGCACTGACTGACGCGAAAGGTATCCGCACGCTCGATGCGCCGATTTCCGGTGGTTCGGAAGGCGCCGCCGCCGGCACGCTGACCATCCTCGTCGGCGGCGACGAGAAGGTCTTCGAGCAGTGCAAGCCGATCTTCGCGGCCATCGGCAAACGCATCGACTACCTGGGCGACTCCGGTGCCGGCTACGTCGCCAAGATCGCCCAGGTGGTGTTGTGCTACCTGCATTCCGTGGCGCTGTCCGAGGCGCTGATGCTCGGGGTGAAAGGCGGTGTGCCGGCCGACAAGATGCTCGCCATCATCCAGAACAGCACTGGCCGCAGCTATGTGGCCGACCGCTACGGCCCGTGCATCCTCAATGGCGACTACGATCCGACCTTCGACCTGGGGCTGGCCCTCAAGGATATGCGCTTGACACTGGAACTGGCCGGCCAGGTCTCGGCCCAGTTGCCGATGTGCGAGCAGGTCGAAAAGCTCTACGAAGAGGCCGTTGGGCAGTTCGGAGAAAAGGCGCCCCACCTGATGGCGGTCAAGCTGCTGGAAATTGCCAACGACAAGCCGCTGCGTGGCTAGAGTACGGCATGGGCCGCTCGTTCACACCACGCGGGCGGTAACATGCATTTCAAGCCCTGGGTAACCAGGGCTTTTTTTATTTTCCGCACCCCTGCCAAGGGTTGTGCCGGGATCGGACTCCTCGACTGGTGGCCTTGCATTTTTGCCGCACCAGGTGACAATTGTTAACAATCAGACGATAATGTGCGTTGTAGAATAGGAATATGGGGCGTTCCTTCCTGGAGGATTGCGGATTTTCGAACGCGATGCTCTTCATGTCGATCACTGCCGCCGCAGAGACACCCAGTTCCTGGCGCTGGGTCGTCTTGGTGAAAGTTCCGCTTACTGCCTTTTTCATTGGAGTGACCAAATGCCTGGAAGCAATGCGATTTCGAAGGAAAGCTTTGATGTGCAAACGGCCAATATCCTTCGCGAGATGATCGTGACGGGGAACCTGGAAGCCGGCTCCCGATTGGTCGAGGCCAAGCTCACCGAACAGTTCCACGTATCGCGGGGAACCATCCGTGCCGCCTTGCAGAAGCTGCACAACGAAGGACTGGTATCCCAGGTTCCCTATACCGGCTGGCACGTCATAGCCATCGATGCCCAGGACGCCTGGGAACTGCATAATCTGCGGCGGGTTCTGGATGGCCTGGCCGCTCGCCTGGCTGCGGAAAAGATCGATCCGTCCAGGGCAAAGCTCCTGAAGGCGGCGTACCAGCGTCTTTGCCAAGCCTGCGAAGTGGGGGAGCCCAAGGAAATCGCCGACGCGGACTTCGAGTTCCACAAGCTCATCGTGTCTCTTTCCGGCCATCGCCGGCTGCAGGAGCACTACAAGCTGACCGAACAGCAAATCCGCGTCTTCATCGCATCCTGCGACTCCGAGTTCTCCGATTACCAGAATATCGGTCACCGCCATGAGGCGCTGGTCGAGGCCATCCTGGCCGGTGACGCGGACGGCGCGGAGCGCTTGGCAAAGGAGCACAATGCCACCCATGGCGATGCGCTGATCAACAGCTTGCGGCAAATGGAAGGCCAGACGTAATACGTTCCTGCCATCACTTGCCCATCCGGCAAGCGTGGCAGTGGAACGCACCTCAAGGCCGCCTATGCGGCCTTTTATCTGTGTCAGGTCCTGAACCGCAGCACCAGTTGGTTCAGCTCCTCGCTCAAGCCCGTCAGGCTCTTCGCATCGCCACTGGTGGAGTCGGCCAGCTCGGCTACTCGCTGCGCGTCGGTGTGGATCTGGGCGATGTGACGGTTGATGTCTTCGGCGACCTGGTGCTGCTCTTCCGCCGCGGTAGCGATCTGGGTGTTCATGTCGCGGATCACATCCACCGACCCGCGAATTCGCTCGAAGCTCTCCCGCGCCTCGTTGATCGAGCTGACGGTCTGCTGCGAGACCTCCAGGCTGGCATGCATTTGCCTTCCCATCTCATGGGTCCGACGGGCGAGGTTGCCCAGTAGCTTGTCGATCTCCTCCGTAGAGCAGGCGGTGCGCCTGGCCAGGGCCCTTACCTCATCGGCCACCACCGCGAAGCCCCGACCCTGGTCCCCTGCGCGGGCGGCCTCGATTGCGGCGTTCAGCGCCAGCAGGTTGGTCTGGTCGGCGATGGCATTGATGGTGCCGAGAATCGACTGGATGTCATTGCTGTCCCGTTCCAACTGCTGCATGGCGGCTGCGCAATGCGTGATCTCCTGGCTCAGGCGCCTCACGTTGGCCACCGCGTCGTCGATCTGCCGTTGGCCGTCATGGGCTTGCCGCTGACCGTTGTCCGCAGAATCGGCCGCCTGGCTGCTGGAGCGCGCCACTTCGTTGGCGGTGGCCACCATCTCGAGAAAGGCGGTGGAAACCATGTCCACGGCTTCGCGCTGGCGTGACGCGGCCTCGGCCATTTCCACGGCGTGTGCGGTGGAACTGCTGGAGGTGTGGTGAATCCGTGCCGACGCCTGGCCGATGCGCTGGATCAGCAGTCGAATGGCACCGAGGAACTGGTTGAACCATCCGGCCAGTTGTGCCGTTTCATCGCGTCCGCGCACGGGGAGGCTGCAGGTGAGGTCGCCATCGCCCTGGGCAATGCCCTCCAAACCGCTGGCCACGGCGCGAATAGGGCGGACGATCAGGCCGGCGAAGAATGCGCCCACGAAGGCAAAGGCCACTGCACCGAGCAAGGCGATCAGGGCGATCAGCCAGATGAGTCGTTGGGTGGCGGCCATCACCTCGGCTTCGCGGATCAGGCCGATGAATTGCCAGCCCAGCTTTTCCGAGGCGTAGACGTTGGCCAGGTAGCGTTCGCCGCCCAGTTCCACTTCCACCAGCCCCGGCTTCGCCGCTGCCAGTTGCCCATAGCCTTCGCCCAGTTCCGCGAGCTTTCTGAAGTTGTGGCCCGGGTCGTGCGGGTCCACCAGCACGGTACCGTTGCCTTCCATGAGCATCAGGTAGCCACGGTCACCGAGCCTGATCTGCCGGACCATGTCGGTGAGTTGCTTGAGCGATACATCGATGGTCACCACGCCGCCCTGGGCTCCCAGCTGGTTGGCGACAGTGCGCACAGTGCTTACCAGCACCACGTCGTCGGCTTCCCAGTAATAGGCTTCGCTGCGTAATGTCTTGCCTGGCTGGGCCATGGCGAGCTGGTACCAGGGGCGGCTCCGGGGGTCGTAGTTGGCCAGGCGCCGGTCGATTGGCCAGACGTTGTAGCCGCCTTCCCGGGTGCCGAGGGCAAGGTAGGCATAGGCTGGATGGCTGGCGTCCAGGCCGGCGAACAACTGTGACAGGGCGCGGTCCTGCTCGCCTTCGGGAACCTGCCGCGGGTCGGCGCCGGTGTAGCGCTTGAGCCCCGCGTCGACGCGCTTCATGAGGGGATGGTTGGCGAGGTAGTCGACATTCTGCGAAATGCCCTGGAAGAACAGCTGCATGGCGGCGTCCACCTGGCGGATTTCTCGGTGGCTGCTGTCGAGAAAGCCCTGCCTCGCGTCGTCGCGAAGATTGAGGATGACCAGTAGTGCGACCAGCAGCACCGGAACGCCGGCTATCAACGCGAAGGCCGCAGTGAGTTTGTGTTTGATGTTCATCTTTTCTTCTTGAAGGTTATTGTTCTGACGAAGAAAGCACTTCATGCGCCCCGCAGGGCTGGCGGTTTTGTGGGGATGACCGCGGAACAACGGCGCAGGTCGAGAAGACTCGGGTTTCGAGCCGGAGGTGCATTTACGGCGCTATTGGTGGACCCTCGCCATCGAGCCAGGAGCGCCTACAGCTTCCCCGGCCTTACCTGGGCGGGGAGGGTGGCGGCGGTTCCGCTCAGCAAATACTCCCGCCGCTGAAGGCCTGGCCCTTCGGAATGTCGCGGTACTCGGCGAAGACCTGTGCGAGTGGCACTGCCAGGGCTTCCGCGACCACGCCGGCAGTGGCGCGCAGCACCGCGGCCTTGAGTTCCTCGGTCCGGCCTTCCAGGGCCGTGATCGAAATCAATGGCGCGGCCCTGCCAGCATCCGCCGAGCTCCAGATGCAGTCGCCTTCGACATAGGTGCCGGGTTCGACCGGCTGGAAGATCGCCCAGCAATAATTCTGCGGAATGCCCAGTGCCTGGGCCGCGGCGGCCGTGCATCGAGTCAGCATTTCGCCGATATCGCAGCGTTGCGGTGCGATGGCCTGGATTCGAATGGTCGGCATTTTCTCTACTCCTGATGGATGGCCCGGGTCACAGTCTGTGCCCCTGCACGTAAGGCGCGTGGGCGGTCAAGCCGCCGTCCAATACGAACAACTGGCCGGTGGCGAAGGAGGCTTCATCCGACGCCAGCCAGGCCACCAGGCTGGCGATGTCCCGCGGTTCCCCGAGCCGGCCTGCCGGATGCTGGGCAATCACGGCCTCTTCTGCCCTGGCGGGGTCCGCCTGGCTTTTCAGGTAGGCGTCCATCATCTCGGTACGCACCCAGCCTGGGCAGATGGCATTGCAACGAATGCCGTCGGCGCCGTGATCCACCGCGATGGCCTTGGTCAGCGCATGCACGCCGCCTTTGGAGGCACAGTACGCCGCGAGCCCCGGGTCGGCGGCGAAGCCGTCGTAGGAGCCGATGTTCAGGATGACGCCACTGCCAGCCTGGCGCATGGGAACCAGCGCAGCCCTGGAACAGAGGAAAACCCCCTTCAGGTTGATGCCCATCAGCCAGTCCCACTCGGCCTCGCTGGTCTCGCTTACCGACTTCTCCAGTTGCACCGAGGCATTGTTGACCAGTATGTCCAGGCGCCCGAGCCTCTGCATGGTGAAGTCCACCAGTGCCTGGACGTCGCAGGCGCTGGCTACGTCCGCGCGGAAGAACAAGGCTTCGCCGCCGGCGCCATGCATCCCGGGATCGCTACGCCCCGCCACCACCACGCGCGCTCCTTCGGCCAGGAAGCGTTCGGCGATGGCACGGCCGATACCGCGGGTACCTCCGGTGACTATCGCCACCTTGTTCGTCAGTCTGCCGTTCATCTCGTTCTTCCTGGCTCAGTAGCCGCGCACCGGGTCATAGATAGGGAAGGGCAGCTCGCCCGATTCGACCCGCTTGATGTTGTCGGCCATCAACCTGGCGGCGGAATGGGCGTAGTTGATGCCGGCGATATGGGGCGTGACGAATACCTTGGGATGGCTCCAGAGCGGGCTGTCCGCATCCAGGGGTTCGCTGCAGAACACATCCAGCGCCGCGGCTTTCAGGTGGCCGCTGTCCAGGGCCTGCACCAGGTCCTTTTCCACGAGGATCGGCCCGCGGCTGATGTTGATCACGCAGGCGTCAGCCGGAAGCTGCGCGAAGCGCCTGGCATTGAGCAGGCCCTCGGTGTCCGGGGTGAGCGGCAGCACGTTGATGAGAATGTCCGTGCGCTGCAGGAATTCATCCAGGCGGTTGTCGCCATGGTAGAACTCGACACCCTCGATGCTGACCGGATCGCGCGCCCAGCCCGCCACCGAGAAGCCCAGGTCGCGGACGAACTTCGCCGCTACCGCGCCCATCGCGCCCATGCCGAGGAAGCCGACGCGGCGCTGGTTTGGGGCCAGGTGCGGGTGGCGGCGCCAGAGCCTGCGCGGTTGGTCCTGCTGGTAGAGGTGGTAGTTGCGATGGAAATGAATCACCCAATGCACGGCATGCATGGCCATGTCGCGGACGACCAGGTCGTCCACCAGGCGCACGATGGGTACGCCCTCGGGCAGGTCGGGGTCGCGGATGATGTGCTCCACGCCGGCGCCGAACGACAGGATCATCTTGAGGTTCGGGTAGCGGCGAAGATCACCCAGCGGGTGCATCCACAGCGCTACGTATTCGACTTCCGCCGGATTCCCGACCTCGGGAAAGACGCGGAAATCCAGGTCGGGAAGATGCTTCTCGAATTCATGGCGCCAGATTTCCGGATCGGCGCCTGCGTAACTGAACAGCAATGCCATGTGAGCCTCCGCTGTTGGCTGTCGGGTTGAAGTCAGCGGATGCGGAAGCGATCCACGGCATCGGCATCGAAGGTGAAGCCCAGGCCCGGGCGCTGGGGAATCTCGATCCTGCCCTCGATGATTTCCATCTTTTCCTTGTACAGCGGCGAGAACCAGGAAACATGCTCGACGGAAATGCAGTTGGGGGCAGAGCCGGCGATGCTGAGGCTTTGCTCGGTAAATATGTGGGTCGAAACGGGCACGTTATGGGCCGCGGCGAGGTTGGCTGCGCGGCGGAACTCGGTAAGCCCGCCAATCCGCTGCAGGTCGGGCATCAGGATATCGGCGGCCTTGGCCTCGATCATCGCGCGCATGCCATGGCGGGTATATTCGGTCTCGCCGGAAGCGACCGGTATGTCCAGCGCGGCAGCCACGGCCGCGTGGCCCTGGTGGTCGTAGGAGGGCACCGGCTCTTCCAGCCAGCCCAGGTTGAACGGCTCCAGCATGCGTCCCAGACGGATGGCCGCATGGGGCGTGAAGGCCTGGTTGCCATCCGCCAGGAGTTCGACGTCCGGCCCGATCGCTTCACGTACCGCGGCGACGCGGGCCACGTCTTCTTCCATGTTCGGCTTGCCCAGGCGGATCTTCATCGAGCGGAAGCCCTGGGCAACGAATCCCCTGGCCTCGTCGACCAGTTCATCGATGCTTTGCGAAAGCCACAGGCCGCTGCTGGCATAAGCCTTCACCGAATCGCGGTAGGCGCCGAAGAGCTTGTAGACCGGCTGGCCGGCGGCCTTGCCGATGAGGTCCCAGCAGGCGGTATCGAGCGCTGACATGGCGCCGATGGTGATGCCCTCATGGCCGATGGGATTGATCTCGCGCCACATGCCGTCCCACATCCGTTCCACGAAGTGGGGATCCTGGCCCACCACGTGATGGGCGAGGGTCTTGATCATGGTGTCGAAGATGCTTAGGCGGGCCGAATTGAGGGAGAAGATGTAGTTCTCGCCAACCAGGCCGGTGTCGGTTTCCAGATAGACCAGCACACAGCCGACCGAGCGGGTTTCATGGATCGCCGTGATCAGCGGCTTCTCTAGGGGCACCTCGACGAGCACGGTACGCAGGTTCGTAATCTTCATTTGATTGTTCCCGATTCTTGGTTTTGAGCGCACCACCGCGGCGGAGCATCTGCCATGCAGGGAGGCCGAGCCCCTGGATGAAGCCAAGAGGTAAGCCGGTGCCTGCGGTGGCAGAATAGCTCCGTTGATAATGGTTGACAATCATCTGTTATCGATCTACAAAAGTAGCGTCGATGCACCGCACTGCGTCCTGACGCGACGACGGGAGCCCGGCTTTACTCGCTCACCAGAAAAATAATTACAGGCACCTCGGTGCTGGAGGAGGGTTCGAAGATATGTCTACCGCTCCCGCGGCGACGGCGATTGAATGTCGCAACGTCTGGAAAATTTTTGGCGCTCGGGCCAGTGAGGCTCTTGCTGCAATCAAGTCCAAGGGCCTTGGTAAGGAGCAGGTCCTTGATCAGTACGGATGTGTGGTTGGCGTGGCCGACGCCAACTTCAGCGTCAAGGAAGGAGAGATTTTCTGCATCATGGGCCTGTCCGGCTCAGGCAAGTCGACCCTGGTTCGGCACATCAACCGGCTGATCGAGCCCACCGCCGGCGAGATCCTCATCGATGGCACGGATATCAACCGACTCAATGCCAAGGCATTGCGTCAAGTGCGCGCCGAGAAGATCGGCATGGTTTTCCAGCACACCGCTCTGCTGCCTCACCGCACTGTCCGGGACAACGTCGCGTTCGGCCTGGAGCTGCGTGGCGTGGACAAGGCTACCCGTGAGCGTGTCGCCCAGGAGAAACTGGCGCTGGTATCGCTGACGGGCTGGGAAGACCGTTTCCCCATGGAGCTTTCCGGCGGCATGCAGCAGCGTGTCGGTCTGGCGCGTGCCATGGCGGCGGATCCTCGCGTCCTTCTGATGGACGAGCCCTTCAGTGCGTTGGATCCCCTGATCCGCCGACAGCTCCAGGACCAGTTCCTGCAGCTTTCCGCCGTGATGAAGAAAACCACGCTATTCATCACCCATGACCTCGATGAAGCCATCCGCATAGGTAATCGCATCGCCATCATGAAGGATGGGCGAGTGGTACAGATCGGCACTCCCGAGGAAATCATCACCTGTCCCGCAGATGACTATGTCGCCGAGTTCGTCGAAGGCATTTCCCGCCTCCACCTGGTTTCCGCCAGCTCGGTAATGCAGCCGGTCGAGCGCTATCGCGCAACTCACGGCGAGCTTCCCGCGGACTGCCCGATAGCCGCCCCCGACTCCGATCTCGGTGCACTGACTCGATTAGCGATATCCAGCGATAAGCCGATCATCATTGCGGCCAATGGCCGGACGCTCGGTGTTGTCACCACGCGGGATCTTTTATGTGGCATCCAGGGCGGCAACTGTTCCGAGCCTGATATTTCACAGGCCTCGTCGGCAGGACTGAAGATTGCCGCTGCGTCATCCGAGCGATGACCGAGAAAAGCCGGCATCCGGTTTAACAGAATCTGAAACAGGAAATTCCTCATGAGCGCCTCCGAGAAAATCCCCAACCCATTCGACTACGTTTCGATCCCCCTCGGTCAGTGGGTCGCCTCCGGCGTCGACTGGACGGCCGAACATTTCAGGCCCTTTTTCCAAGTGGCAAGGGTTCCGATCGATTTCATGCTCAATGGAATTGAAAGCACTCTTCTTTCCGTTCCGCCGCTGGTCATGCTGATTTTCCTTGGACTGCTCGGTTGGCAAATCTCGGGGCCACGCCTCGGGCTTACTCTCTTTGCCCTGATGTTCGGCGTGGGCGCCATTGGCGGATGGGATCCCGCCATGACGACCTTGGCCCTGGTCATCACGTCGGTGCTGCTGTGTATTTTCATCGGTATACCGCTCGGCATCCTGATGGCCAAGAGCGATCGTCTTGAATCACTGGCGCGTCCCATCCTGGACGGTATGCAGACTATCCCTGCGTTCGTCTATCTGGTGCCCATCGTCATGATCATGGGTATTGGAAACGTCCCGGGCGTGATCGTCACCATCGTCTTCGCCATGCCGCCGCTGATACGCCTTACCAGTCTTGGCATTCGCCAAGTTCCCAGCGAAGTGACCGAGGCCGGATCCGCATTTGGCGCCAGTCCCTTGCAAATGCTGGTGAAGATTCAACTTCCCATGGCATCCCGCACCATCATGGCCGGCGTCAACCAGACTCTGATGCTCTCTTTGTCGATGGTCGTAATTGCTTCGATGATTTCGGTAGGTGGGCTGGGGCTCATGGTGCTCCGCGGTATCGGCCGGCTGGACATGGGGATTGCGGCTGTCGGGGGCGTGGGAATCGTACTGCTTGCGATCATGCTGGACCGCCTGACCCAGGAGTTGAGCAAGCCCTTCGAGAAGAGCGGACGTAAACACTGGTATGAAGGAGGCTTCATCGGTTTGATCATGGCCTGCTTCAAGTTCAAGAAGACATCCACAGGTTTTTGATGATTATCAAAAGCCGGCGTGCGCCCAAATAAACAAAAACACAATAGCGGGAGAGCATCATGAAAAACGTTATCGCTTCAGCAATGAGTTTGAAGAAAGGCTTGCTCCTGGTTGCGGTAATTGGCACAACGACGCTGTCATATGGTGCCATGAGTGCCGACTTGCCCGGCAATGGCCGGACTGCTTCTCCCGTGGGGATCCCGCTCGATGAAGAGATCTTCCAGTATCAGATCGTCACTATTGGTCTGGAAAAGCTCGGTTATAAAGTCAACGAAGTAAGCCAGGTGCAAACCCCTATTGCTTACCTGTCGGTTGCCAACGGCAACGTCGACTTCAATGCCGATGCATGGTTCCCGCAGCATACCGCCTTCTACGAGAAGGCCGGTGGTGATTCGATGATGGTCAAGCTCGGCCCCTTCTCGGAAGGTGCGCTGCAAGGCTATTTGATCGACAAGAAGACCATGGACAAATATGGAATAAAGAGTATCGAGCAGCTCAAGGATCCAAAGATTGCGAAACTCTTCGATATCGATGGAGATGGCAAGGCTGACCTGACCGGCTGCGAGCCTGGCTGGGGCTGCGAAAAGATCGTAGAGAAACAGCTGGACGCCTATGGGCTCAGGGCAACGGTCAACCACAACCAGGGCTCCTACTTTGCCCTGATGGCCAATACCATTGCCCGTTACAAGGAAGGAAAACCCATCCTGTATTACACTTGGACTCCGCTTTGGGTAAGTGGAGTACTGGTCCCGGGCAAGGATGTGGAATGGCTGACTGTGCCTTTCACTGCGCTGCCGGATGATCTCAAGAATGTTTCGACTACCTTGTCCGATGGCCGCAACCTGGGCTTCCCGGTCAACGATCAATACATCGTTGCCAATAAGAAATTTATTGAAGAAAACCCTGCGGCAAAGAAACTGTTCGAAAAGATCAAGATATCTGTCGACGATATCAGCGCACAGAATCTCAAGATGAAAGACGGCCAGAACAGCCCGGCGGCTATTCGCAAGCATGCCGAAGAGTGGGTTAGCGCGCATCAGAAAGAATTCGACCAGTGGGTCAGTGAAGCAAAGCTGGCTGCACAGTAAACGCACCATAAATTCCATACATAACTTCGCATGGGTTGAGAGGCTGTTATGAGCAATAAGAAAACTGTTGGCTTCATTGGTACTGGTCGTATGGGTCGTCCCATGATTCAGGAACTTCTCAAAAAGGGCTATCTGGTCAAGGTCTACGACAAGTTCAAACCCTCCGCCGATTCCGTCGTTGCCGCTGGCGCGGTCTGGGCGGATTCGCCCAGGGAAGCCGCCACCGGCAGCCACATCGTCATTACCTGCCTGCCGCTGCCGGAACACGTCCTGGAAAACATGATGGGCGAGAACGGCGCGCTCGCAGGCATGGCTCCCGGCAGCACCTGGGTGGATACCTCGACCACGGACTATCACAACACGGTCTATCTCGCGAGCGAGGCCAAGGCCCGCGGCGTCTATAGCATCGAAGGTCCTGTCAGCAACCTGTCGCACATGGGGGTGGATTTTGCCAACAGCAGCATCTACTGCGCGGGTGACAAGGAAGGCTATGACGAGGCTTCCGAAGTACTGAACACCATCACCAAGATCGCATTCTTCACCGGTGACAAGATCGGTACCGCGCAAACCACCAAGCTGCTGACCAACCTGCTGTTCTACGGACCGGTCTCGATCGTGGGTGACTGTTTCGCCATCTCGCAGGAAGCTGGCATCCCGAACTACTGGATGTGGGAGTTCACCAAGAAGTCCAAGGGGCATTCGGTGGCTTCGGGGCAATTCATGCCGTTGCTGCTGGATGGCAGCTATGACTCGTCCTGCACCCTGGAGATCGGCGTGAAGGACATGAGCCTTACCGAATCGCTGGCCGACGAGCTGGGTGTGAGCCTGGAACTCGGCCGTGTGATCAACTGGCGTTACGCAACGGCCGGCCGTGTTTACAACCAACAGGATAACCACCTGAAGGTCATCAAGCTCACCGAGACCGCCAACGATATCGAAATCCGGATTCCGAATTTCAAGGCGCCGTCGAAGTACGGCATCGACAAGTCCTATACGCCGTCCGGTGAAGTGGTGATCGATAAATACGGTCGTCAGACGCCCAAACTGCCGGACTACATCAAGGCGCCGCCGTTCACTCCCACCCCGGAACAGCAGGAACTCGCCAACACCCTGGTCGGGTTCATGGAGCACACCAACTACGTCTTCGTAGAGGAGGCCTATGCGCTGGGGCTGGGTATTGGCCTGAGCCGCGAGCTCATCCAGAAGATGATTCTGTGGAGCGTCGGTACCTGCTGGGTGTTCGAAAACTTCGAAGACTACACGCCTTCCTATTCCAACGTGGAAAAGATGAAGAAGGTGTCGACCAAGCTGTACCTGCCCCTGATCAGCGCCTGCATCGAGGCCCTGGATAAGATCGAGGCCAAGCGCTAGTCGGACGGTGAAAGGGAGCCCGCCAACGAGCCCCGTGCGGGTTCCCTTCACGGTAGGGCCCGGGAAGGCCCTGGCATGAAGAAAGACAGACGTTCCATCCCACTGAAAACAACAACCGTGGCCTGCGGTGGAAATAAAACGATGAGCTCATCTCCGTTCTCGATCCCTTCGAACCAGCGCAAGATCGATCCCAGCAAGAAAATTGCCAGTGGCCTCAAGGCCGACGGAACCGAGGACAACAACGACCGGGTGGAGATCGGCCCGACGCCCCTGGCCATGGCCGAATGGGCCGAGTTGAATCTTGAGGTCCCGCACCTGCCCACAATGCGCGAATACCGCCTGCAGCGCTTGCGCGAGCAGATCGTGGCTCGTGACCTGGGCGGGATTCTGCTGTTCGATCCGCTGAACATTCGCTACGCCACCGATACCACCAACATGCAGCTGTGGATTACCCACAATCCGGCACGTGCCTGCTTTGTCTCGGCCGATGGCTATGTGGTGCTGTGGGACTTCCACAATTGCGAGCACCTGTCCGCGCACCTGCCTCTGGTTCGCGAACTGCGCGGTGGCGCGGCCTTCTTCTACTTCGAGTCCGGCAACCGTACGGAAGAGCACGCCAGAAAATTTGCCCAGCAGGTCGATAGCGTCTTGCGGGAGCATGCGGGAAATAATCGTCGCCTTGCGGTCGACAGGATCGAAATGGCCGGCCTGCGTGCGCTGGAGAAACTGGGCATGGAAGTTTCGAATGCCCAGGAAGTAACCGAGTTCGCGCGGGCCATCAAGGGGCCGGACGAGATCAAGGCCATGCGTTGCGCCATCGCCTCGTGCGAAGCGTCGGTGGCGCAGATGCACAAGGCACTGCGCGCCGGCGCGACCGAGAACGATGTGTGGGCGGTTCTGCATGCGGAGAACATCCGCCGGGGCGGGGAGTGGATCGAGACGCGCATTCTCAGTTCCGGCCCTCGCACCAATCCCTGGTTCCAGGAGTCGGGTCCGCGGATCATCGGCGACGGTGACCTGGTTTCCTTCGATACCGACCTGATCGGTGTCTACGGCATGTGCGTCGATATCTCGCGCAGCTGGATCTGTGGGGGGCGGGAGCCGACCAGGGAACAGAAGCGACTCTATCGCATAGCCCATGAGCACATCACCACCAACACCAGCCTGGTCAAGCCCGGCGTCAGGTTCACCGAACTGACCGCGAAAGGCCACCGGCTGCCGGAAGAATTCCGGGCACAGCGCTATGGCGTCATGTTCCATGGCGTGGGGTTGTGCGACGAGTACCCGTGCATCCGCTATCCCGAGGACGTGGAGTCCTACGGCTACGAAGGCGAGTTGCAGCCTGGGATGGCGCTCTGTGTCGAAGCTTATGTCGGAGCGGTGGGCGGCAAGGATGGGATCAAGCTCGAGAACCAGATCCTCGTCACGGAGGACGGTTGCGAGAACCTGACGTCCTATCCCTTTGACGAGAGTTTCCTGGTCGATTGAGTCCGGATCGATGAGAAAACCCTTGCGTTGAGTTTTCTCCTGGCGAGCCCCCGGTTTTTCGCCGGGAGCAAGCGAAGCGCGAATCATGCAGCGAAAAGCGGAGCCGCAATTTGACTGCGTTCTTGCTCCTGGACGAGAAGCCGGAGTAACGAAAGACCTACGCCTTTATCCGTGTTCCCTACCGCGGTGTTGGAGAAAGTCATGTTTGCCCTGACCAGAGAGTTTGGCGCGCTTTACGTTTCAACAATGACCATGCAGCTTGGATTCACCTTGCTCATTACTTACTTCGCTTTGCGCCTGGAGGCCAACGGCATAGGTGAGTTCTGGGGGGGAGCGCTGATGGCGGCGAATGCCTTGGGCATGGTTGCTGGCGCGCGCATGGGTTATTGGCTGATCAACCGGGTGAGCCATATGCCGGCTTTCGTCGCGAGTGCCGGCGTCATTGCCAGCGCAGTGCTCTGGCTGCAGTTGAGTGACTGGCTGCCGTTATGGCTCGTGCTGAGATTCATTTTTGGGCTGGCGATAACCTGTCAGTTGATGGTCATTGAAAGTTGGCTGAACGATTGTGCGCCAAGTGGTCGTCGCGGTACTGCAATGTCACTTTATATGGTCGCAGTGTATGGCGGCATGATTGCGGGACAGCTGTTGCTCAGTGTCGGCCACGGGCTTGATGACAGGCTCTTGACCGGCATCGCCATTGCCTTTGCCATCGGCATGGTCCCCCTGGCTCTGTACCAGGGCGCGCGGCCGAAGCCCCTCATCCAGGAGCGGGTCCGCCCCTCCATGTACGTCAATCGTCTTCGACAGTCCCTGGGGACTGCCCTGGTGTCGGGAGTGCTGAATGGCAGCTTCTTCAGCTTGACCCCCGTATTCATAGCCAAACTAGGGTACATGCCTGCCCAAGTGGGCCAATTCATGGCGGTCAGCGTCGCCAGTGGCTTGCTGGCACAGTTTGTACTGGGCCGATTTTCCGATATCTACTCCCGCGTCACTTTGATCCGATTGATATCGGTATGCCTGGCCATGGCCTATGCTCCGCTGGCTTTCCTGGATGTATCAGGGTATGCCCAGTTGCTGGTCGCAGGTGCAGTAATAGGGTTTTTACAGTTCTGCTTTTATCCACTTGGCGTTGCCCATGCCAATGAAAATCTGGAACAAGAACTTCGGGTTTCCGTAGCCGGCATGTTGGTTGTGATGTTCGGTATTGGCGCCACTATCGGTCCGTTGGTTGCGGGAGCCCTAATGGATTGTATGGGAACGCAGGCGCTCTACCAGTTCGGAATCGCGGTGACAATAATCCTGGCCGTGCTGGTGGGAATAGCGCCGCGAGTATCGGGAACGGACTGCCGATTGCCAAAGTGCGTCAATTAGACCTGACATTAATTTCCGTAGCCGGAATATATGTCTGCAAACTTCGAGATGATCCCTGCTTACCTTGAGGGCTGAAAAATGTCACAGCAGCATCAGGCGGTTCATTCCGTCCAGCAGGATCGCGGTCCGCAATCCATCGGCTTCCTTCTGCTGGATGACTTCACCCTGATCTCCCTGGCCTCTGCGGTGGAGCCGTTGCGGATGGCGAACCAGCTTGCCGGCAAGGAACTGTATCGATGGTTCACCCTGACCCGGGACGGCAAGCCGGTGCATGCCAGCGACGGCCTGCAAATTACGCCCGACGCCCACATGGAGGAAGCCCCCTTCCTCGATATGGTGATCGTCTGCGGTGGCGTGGACATTCACCAGTGCATATCCCGTGAGCACATGAGTTGGTTGCAGAACCAGGCCCGCTCGGGCCGCGAACTCGGCGCCGTGTGCACCGGCAGTTGGGCATTAGGCAAGGCCGGCTTGCTGGATGGGCATATGTGCAGCGTGCACTGGGAGTATCTGGCTGCGATGCAGGAAGCCTTTCCCAAGTCGCAAGTCACCACGCGCCTGTTTTCCATCGATCGGGATCGTTTCACTTCCTCGGGCGGCACCGCGCCGATGGACATGATGTTGCACCTGATTGGCCACGCGCATGGCCATGACCTCGCGGCTGCCATCTCCGAGATGTTCATCTACGAGCGCATCCGCAATGAGCAGGACCATCAACGTGTGCCACTGCGGCATACGCTGGGTACGAACCAGCCCAAGCTCCAGGAAATTGTCATGCTGATGGAGGCCAACCTGGAGGAGCCTATCGAGCTCGACGAACTGGCTTGTCACGTAGGCGTTTCCCGCCGCCAGTTGGAGCGGCTGTTCCACAAGTATCTGGATTGTTCGCCCTCGCGCTATTACCTGCAGCTACGTTTGATTCGAGCTCGCCAACTGTTGAAGCAAACGTCTTTGTCCATCCTCGAAATATGCATCATGTGCGGCTTCGTCTCCACGCCGCATTTTTCCAAATGCTATCGCAGTTATTTCGGCGTTAAGCCCCGTGACGAACGCACCGGCTCCAAGGCCAATTTAGTGGGGTTCATGCCTAGGCCAGGCAACCTGTCCACGAGAGCGGCCTGCACGGCTTCCATGGCTGGCATGGCCTTGAGCCGTGCTCAAGGCGAATCCACATTCGCCAGCATGAGGACCTGATGGATCGATAGAGACTTCGGCCAACTGCCCGGCTGTTTTCAAAAACCACCCGTGGGCATGAAAACCATCTGACCGCCTTCGTACTGGAACTCCAAGCGAGACTTTCATGGCTGCACTTTTCTCTTCGTTCCGACTCAAGGACACCGAGCTACGCAACCGTATTGCGGTTGCGCCCATGTGCCAATACAGCGCTGTGGACGGCTTCACCAACGACTGGCACCAGGCACATTACCGGAGCCTTGCCCGGGGCGGGGCGGGATTGGTCGTGGTCGAGGCCACTGCAGTTTCTCCAGAAGGGCGCATCACGCCAGCCTGCACCGGTATCTGGAGCGATGAGCATATTGGAGGGTTGGCTGCCATCGCCGCTGGAATCAGGAATGCGGGGGCAGTACCGGGGATTCAGATTGGCCATGCGGGCCGCAAGGCCAGTGCCAATACGCCATGGACCGGTGACGACCACATCCAGGAAGAGGATCCACGCGGCTGGCTGCCAATCTCGCCTTCGGCCATTGCTTATGGGGCCGAGCTTCCCCGTACGCCGTTGGAGATGTCGGAGATAGAGATTGTCCGTGTCAGGAGCCAATTCGCGGAGGCGGCCCGGCGTGCATATGAAGCGGGTTTCGAGTGGCTGGAACTGCACTTCGCCCACGGTTATCTGGGGCAGAGCTTTTTCTCTCGCCATTCCAACCAGCGTAGCGATCGCTACGGGGGAAGCCTCGAGAACCGTAGCCGCTTCCTGTTGGAGACATTGGCCTCGGTACGGGAGGTCTGGCCGGAGCGCCTTCCCCTGACGGCTCGTTTCGGCGTCATTGAGTACGATGGCCAAGACGAGGAGACGCTGGATGAATCCATTGGATTGATTCGCCGTATGCGCGGTGAAGGACTGGACCTGATAGACGTGTCCATCGGCTTCAGTACGCCTCAAGCGGACATTCCCTGGGCCGAAGCCCTTCTGCTGCCGATCGCGGAACGTGTGCGGCGGGAAACGGCCATGCCCGTGGCCTCTTCGTGGGGGATCGATGATCCCCATGTCGCCGACCAGGCTGTTTCTCAGCAGAAGCTCGATATCGTGATGATGGGGCATGCGTTTCTCGCAAACCCGCACTACCCCTATGAACTCGCACTGGCGTTGAAAGTGGACATCAATACCTTCCTGGCTCCGCCCTATGCCTATTGGCTTTCCAGGCATCGCAAGCAGGAGGGCTAGCAAATAACCGGCACGGGTAGCGGAGCGTCATTGCGAGTGGCCACGAAAAACGGGCGGTATTGATAGCCGGTAATTGGTAGCCGATATCGGGTGCCGGCGCTCTGGTCCATCCACTTCAAATGCGCGGTGGTTGTTCGATTCAAGCCATGAGCGTCCCTGCCCGGCTTGGGCTGCCAACCGGTGGCGGCTGCGTCGTTGAAGTCGGCGTATCCAGTGCCTCGGGGCTGGTGATCGGGCCAGCGGCTACATCCCCGCCTGCCGGCTGATTTCCGTCTTGCACA
>Ga0180219_1001045_pt1 | contig 19295 bp, 15 predicted proteins | sample eDN3rd30CBELigMG_FD_151338 | JGI IMG/M metagenome (GOLD analysis project Ga0180219, IMG submission 151338) | Enriched Miracle-Growth compost microbial communities from Emeryville, California, USA - eDNA 3rd pass 30_C BE-Lig MG (version 2)... ...
GGGCCCCCGGCGCTGCGGCGCCAGACCTGCATCTTCCAGCTGCGCCGCCGTACCCTCTCGCCCGCCGCGCAGCTGTTTCAGGATGAGTTGCTGGCTTATCTGGAGACGGCCTCGGTCAGCTAGTTGCCGCTCAACCCCCAAACCGCTTCACCCAATAAGCCGTAGAAGCATCATGCCCAGCGCCATCCTGGGGCTTGGCGCCAGACAATTCTTCCGTAATACCCTGCGCCAGCACCTTCCCGTATTCCACACCCCATTGGTCGAACGGGTTGATGCCCCACACCACCCCCTGCACGAACACCTTGTGCTCGTACAAGGCCAGCAGGGCGCCCAGGGTGTAGGGGGTTAGCTTGGGTAGCACGATCAGGTTAGAGGGCCGGCCGCCGGGGTGGACGCGGTGCTTGGCCAGCCATTCGGCCTTTTCCTGGGGAAGGCCGCTTGCCAGGCATTCCTTCAGGGCCTCTTCGTAAGACTTGCCCTGCAGCAGAGCCTCGCGCTGGGCCAGGCAGTTGGCCAGCAGGCTGCGATGGTGCTCGGGCCAGTGGTGGCCGGCCTCTTGGCAGACGATGAAATCCACCGGCGCGCCGTCGCTGCTTTGGTGCAGCCACTGGAAAAAAGTGTGCTGGGCATCGGTGCCCGGCATGCCCCATACCGCCGGGCCGGTGGCCACGTGCACGGCGTCGCCGTCCAGGTCCACCGACTTGCCCAGTGATTCCATCTCCAACTGCTGCAAGTAAGGTACCAGGTTGGCCAGGCGAAAATCATAAGGCGCAATGTTCAACGAGGCATAGCCCAGCGCATTGCGGTTCACAATGCCGGCCAGCGCCATTTGTATGGGGGCGTTCTTTTCAAAGGGCGCGCTGGCAAAGTGCATGTCCATGGCTGCGGCGCCTGCATGCATGCCAGCCACCACGTCAGAGCCCACCGCCAGGGCGGTGGTCAGCCCCACCGAAGACCACAGCGAAAAGCGGCCGCCCACCCAGTCCCACAGGCGGAAGATCTGCGAATCGCGCGCGCCCCAGGCCTTGGCCAGGTCGGGGCGGGCCGTAACCACCATCAGGTTCTCATAGGGGTCTTCCACCCCCGCATTGCGCTGCCATTCAATGGCGCGCCGGCCATTCTGCAAGGTTTCCGCCGTGGTGAACGACTTCGAGGCCAGCACGATAAGCGTGTCGTGGGGGTTAAGCCCAGCCAGCGCCCCCTCGATGGCGTGGCCGTCGATACTGGCCGCAAAGCGCACCTGGCGCCACATGCCCGCATAGCCAAAGGCCCCCACCGTAAGCCGCACGCCCCAGTCGCTGCCGCCAATGCCGATGTGGACGATGTTGCGCCAGCGGCGTTCAGAGTCGGCCTTGCGGATGAACTCGTTCATGCGCTGGCGCTCGGCGGCTACGGCCTCTACGGGGGCGGGAGCGCGAAGCATGGTGTGCCAGGCGGCGCGTTCTTCGGTGTTGTTGATGGATTGGCCGGAGAGGAGTTTGTCGCGGTAGAGGGTGAAGTTGCGGGCGGTGAGTAGGGCTTGGCCGGCTTGGGAGAGTTGGGGGGAGGCTACTTGGCCGGTGAGGTCTAGAAAAACTCCTGCAGCTTCGACAATACACAACTCGTCGGGGCTTACTATCGAGGCACTCCCTGCGCTCACAAATGCTGACCACTCGGGCGTTTGTGCTAGTGCGGGCGGTACAGTAGTCGGTACGATGGTGGACACAAGGGCCTCCAGTATGCGTTGTGTGTAAGAATTGTAATGGGCCAGGCCTGCTGAGGGAACGCAGAGTTTGTGGCCATTCCATCGATTCCGGCCAACCCTGCAGCCTTAGCGGGAGATGGTGGGGCTCCCGTCAGCTATCGACAATTAATATTTCCGTGCGCGATCCTAGGAAGGTTCGTGTTTACTAAAAGGCCTACAGAAGCGCAACCTGTTCTGCGGACAGCTCGGCAGGTAGAATTCGGGTCAAGAAAATGTCGTTAATTATGTAAATGTTGCGCTCATCAAATCACTTCACATCTTACCGGCCAGATATAGACGGGTTGCGTGCTTTTGCCGTTCTGGCCGTTATTATTTTTCATATTAATCCAGCCATTCTACCGGGAGGATTCGCTGGGGTGGATGTGTTTTTTGTTATTTCGGGCTTCTTAATAACGAGGAACCTTCTAAACGGGTTAGAGGGAGGGCGCACCCTATCCATTGCTGAGTTTTATCGGCGGAGGGCACTCAGAATATTACCGGTGCTGTTCCTAGTAGTCTTGGTGACCCTAATTCTCGGGCATTTTATCTTACAACCTAACCATCTGTTAAACGTGGCGTGGTCGTCGTTAGCTTCTGTCTTCGCCGCCGCGAATATTTATTTCGCCTATTTTATAGGTTCCAGTTACTTCAGTGACGACGCGAGCTTTCATCCTTTATTGCATTTGTGGTCATTAGGGATAGAGGAGCAATTCTATTTCTTATGGCCGTTTTTTGTTTTGGCTTTATCTCGAATAGTTAAGATTAAATTATCCCTTCTCCTCATATTTTTACTACTAATCATCTCGGTGATGCTGGGACAGTTCCTTCTCGAGGAGCGGCCAATGTTCGCGTTTTACATGTTACCTACTCGCGCGAGCGGATTACTAACTGGCGCAATCTTGGCGTTTATGTCTACCACTAATACAGTGAGAATGCCTACGCCCGTAGCGACGCTGGCGACTGTTGTCGGTATTATCGGCGTCACTTATAGTTTTATTTGGTTGGATTCCAGTAAGGGATTTCCTGGGGTAAACGCCCTCCCTTCAATTATTGGGACTTTACTCATTATATTGGGAGGATTTAATAACTCATCTGCAGTCACTCGTGTTTTATCGTGCAAACTCTTAGTATTTATCGGAGTGATTTCATATTCACTATACCTATGGCACTGGCCTTTGCTGGTTTATTATCGTTATTTATATGGGTTTGTGGAGTTTGGGCCAGCCATTGTTTTAATTGGATTAATGTTTCTGCTCTCAATTATGAGTTACCACTGGGTAGAAACCCCAATGCGTACGTTGCGATGGAACTTTCTGGACACGTTCATCAAAGCTGTAATACCTGCTGTAATATGTTTATCAGCCCTCAGTATTGTGCTAATAAAAACTAATGGTTTCGGACTTTATGCATTTAACGAAAAGTATCGCAGCGCGTTAGAAGCGCAGAGGCCTGTCCGCCCCGCATATTCTTATCCGTACGTTTGTCAAAGATTTCTATTAAATGATAGCCTTATGCATAATAAAGAATGCATAATAAACTCGAGTTCTGAACCCTCGAATCTACTGTGGGGGGACTCTCATGCAGCCCATTATATAGGAGTGATTGGGGCGATAGCGAAACATGCGGGAGGTGCTTTTCGTAATATCGCCCATAGCTCTTGTCCACCCTTGCTCCGTGGTGGAGAACATTTTGTATTGAAGAATAGGCGAGTAAATTGTATAAAATCAATCGAACTCGTCAAAGCTAATCTTGGTGATTACTCGAGAGTTATTTTAGGTGGCGCATGGGAGACGTATTTCAGTAGGGATGAGAATTTTATATACTATCTCGAGCAAACGTTAATCGATCTGACGAAGAGTGGGAAGAAAGTCGTAATTCTTGGGCAGTTACCAAAGTTCAAGAATATCGAATTAGTAAAAGAGTGTGGTCGACGTTCATTGAAATTCTTCGTCCCGAAATGCGGTGACTTTACGCTTCATTCTTCCTTGCCCGCGTTAAACCAATCTCTTAGAACTCTCGCGTCTAAATACGAGCATGTCAGTTACTTCGACGTCAACTATGTTTTATGCGAGGACGGAGAATGCCGCAATAGCTTGGATGGAATACAACTCTATTTTGATGGAGGGCATCTGAGTATGGAGGGCAGTTGGGCTTTAGGCAAGTTTTTGGTTGAAAATGAAAAGGTGCCGAACTTCCTCCTCGATTGAGGCCAAGTATCTAGTGAGCGCACATTGACACGGCCGCGTTAGCGGCCATTATCTTTTGTAGTCAGAGGTTTGAGGCGACTAGTTGTGTGGCAACCCAACTCTTCGTGTATTAGACGCCTGAACCGGTAAGAAGATGTTGGCTGGACGCGTACGATTGTTCGCGGGCAGTTTCAATATCAATATCTGTGAGAGCCCTTTTCATCGACTTGTGGGGGCGAAGGCTCAGAGAGTATTGTGAATAAGGCAACCATAGCTGTATAGAAGCCAATCGTGTTCATCCTACGAAACATCGTCTCTGTAAAGCCGAAGAAGAGGAAGCCAAGGCAAACTGCCAGGCCCATTGCCGCCGCGGCGCGTTGCGTTTCGCCTATCTTTTTATCCAATAAACGTGGTAGCAAGTAGGCGCATGGCACTAAATAAATCAGCAGCAAACTCAGTACGCCAGGGAAGCCGAATCCGACGAACATGACCAACAAGTCATTATGTGGTTCACCAAATTGTTGTCGAATCACATATGGTGTAGTCCAGCCCTCCGGGATAGCGACCTCCTCTATGTATTGAGTAAACTTTCCGCTGTCACCTAATCCGGTCCAAGGTGCACTCATTCCTGCGTGTATCGCCGTACGCCAGAATTGTAGCCGAAGGCACATGGAGCTTGGTTGCGTACTATTGTCTCCGTGGCAGGATTTGACCTCGTGGATGCCTTGTGCGATGCGTTCACGCATATTGTCGGAGACAGCTACTGCTGACGCCAACACAACTAATGTTGCTAGAGCCAACGCAACAGCTTTTTTTGGGTGCTTCATACCTACAAAAAGTAGCGCGGCTAACAGAATAAAGGCGGGCGTCCCAAGCAATCCGGTTCGTGTTTGAGCCGTTAAAAAAACAATAAATGACGATGCTGATAGCAGGATTTTTAGAGCAGCTTCCAATCGGGGGTGCCGGGTTAACTGCCATTTAAGGGAGTACACAGTTAGCACACTTAAGAGCATTATTAGGCTAGTGTACGTGACGATGATCAATACCGGAGTTTCGGGCCTCGCGTCATTATTGAGTACAAGCCAACAGAGGATAATGGTAGAAACCAATGTGGCGGCGTACACGCCCCAGATGACGTTTCGAAGGTGAGTTTTACCAACGTGAGGTAACGCTAGAAGGAGAATCCAAATGCCCAAAGCAAACCTCAAGGCACCTTCGCTATTTGCACCGGCCCATTCGCCGTGAAGTGCAGAGGACATCGCGACAACCCCAAACAAGATGGAGTAGCTAGCTATTAAGCCCCGGTATCTAAAAATTTGAGTTGTCGCTCCAGCAAAACGTTTTGCTGCCAACATAAGCAGGCTAACTGACAGCAAAAGGTAGAATACTATGCTCGGTAGTGAGTGACTGGTAAGCAAAGTGATCGGTAGAAGCGCGTAGAGCACGACTATCAGATTTGCCTGCATAAATGCTTCCTCATTCTGTTCGCTTTGTGAATCTTCCGTGGAGTCTAGGGTGCTCCACGAGCCTGTTTAACTTTAGCGTGTTTCGTGTGCGAACTTTTTGTATAGAGCCGCCTAACCGAATAATCTAATTTTACCTAAACAAATTGTTCTTCTTGTGCATGCTACATGCTCTGGCGCAAACTGAAGTCCTGATAGCTCGGCTAGCGCAATTAGTATTTACTTTAGGCCGAGTGCTCAAAGAGTGCCGTTACAACTACAATAGCGCTTTGCTCGTAAGTCGCGGCGCAACGCGCGGGAACTCTATGTTGAAGAAGGCGTTTCCTCGCACTGGTTATTGGTTACGTCGGTTGGTGTTTGGTTACCGAAACCAGTAAGAGGGCGGAGCCGTTTAAATTACAGTGTCAACGTTAGCTGAATACTCGCGTGATCTAAGCCAGTTATGTCAAACTCTTTTCGCCAAGAATTAGTTCCGGCCGAGCCCTTTGTAGGCGCGACTTTCGCGGTCGGGATTCTCGTGCTCCTAGCGTCCTCGCTGTATTCTAATTTGTTCCTCAGTGCTGCCGCACTATTTGCTCTATTATTTATTTCGACAATCGCATACTTTAGCTCCACTCGGTTGGACGTCGCGGTGCGTATAGTTGCGCTGCTCAATGTCGTTTTCCTGATGCTCTACTACCCGATGTTCGGTTTCGTCTTGGGTCATGTGGAGAGTTTCGATGTCGGACTTTTGAAGATTGTAGTAGGTATACGTCCATTACTCGTATTCCTCGGGCTATGCGTTATAGCCTTATTTCTTGCTATACGTCGACATGACGTGCTCTGGCCCACGACGCTTTTATTCGCTCTTTCGGTAAGTTTCTTTCATTCCGATAGCAGCTTCATCGCGAGGGCGGCGTACTTCACAAACACCCTTGCCCCTCTTTTTATTTGCTTGTATGTGGCCGGGTCAAAGGTCGATATAAAGAGCAACGCTACTAATATATATATCTTATTTTTTTCTTTTGCGCTGTTAATCATGCTCCTGTACGGAGCACTGATTAATAATTTCTTTTATGACATATTCCGTCCAGATTTGATTTACGCGATCCGTGCGAGGGATCTCGAGCCATTGGCTTATGGTCAAATCCCCGGACCATGGTGGTCGCAAATCGAGGGCTACTCTTTCATCCGATTTGTCGGAGGATTTCCTGATCCCATCATAGCGGGATACTTCTTCGGTGTCTTAGTCATTATAGGAATCAGCCAGCGAGCCTATCTTAGTACGCTTTTGGCCGCATTTGCGCTATTCCTGACCGTCTCTAAGGGCGCTTGGATTTTTACTGTCAATGTTTTTATCATTATTCTGGTTTTGAATCACGCCCGCCGATTCCTGCTGGTGGCAGTTTGTGGGCTTCTGGCGGTCCAGTTATTGATAGCGTTGAGTTTAGACTCCAGCGCGTACATACATTACAAGGGGCTTGAAGGCGGGCTTCTAAGTGCGATGGCTTCACCTGTCACCGCGCTAATTGGCTTTGGTATGGGTAGTGGTGGAAACCTAGAGTCAATCGTTTCGAACGACACTTTTTCCCGCGAAGTGTGGTTATCGAGGGGGGCCGAGAGCGGAGTGGGCACGGTCGTTTATCAGATGGGCTTTTTAGGATTGGTGCTGTGGGTATTGTTGCTATGGCGACTCCGAACAAATATGTCTCGAGGTCCTAGCGATTCGAGTGGAAACTATGCTCTAGCTATGTGGCTGGGTTTGTTTGTGAATGCTTTCTTGCAAGAGAATGCAATTAATTCCTCTGTATTGACAATAGTGCTATTAGGACAATTTTTAATACAAAGATGTTCGCCTTCAAAGCAATAAAATTGAATGAAAAAAATATACTCTCTCGATGGGATACGGGCGATTGCTGTATTTATAGTGATAGTCGCCCACTCTGGCTATAACCATGTGGTTCCGGGCGGTTTTGGGGTGACGGTTTTTTTCTTTCTCAGCGGATTTCTAATATGTACTTTGTTATTGCGAGAGATTGAGCTGCGCGACTCCATTTCTTTGAAAAAATTTTATATCCGGAGGGCGTTACGAATTCTTCCTCCTTATTTTCTCGTATTCATTGCTATGGGCATCGTGCAGGTAGCGATCGAAGGACGGGTACCTTTAGTCGGTGCCCTTATGCAGGCGCTGATGATGACTAACTACCAAGTGCTGTTTGGTGGGGAGCAATCAATAGTATTTGGAACCTTGTTGTTTTGGTCGTTATCAGTCGAGGAGCATTTTTATTTATTGTTTCCGATACTGCTAGTATTCTTCACGCGCAAGGCCCTCTCTATTCGACAAATGATATTTGTTCTTTTAGTATTTTGCTTGGTCGCGTTGTTATGGCGATGTTATGTTTTTTATACGTTCGCCAATTCCGCATCGTGGACTTATTTAGCAACGGATAGCAGATATGATTCTATTCTATTCGGCTGCATATTCGCCATGTTATTTAGGGGCAAGATAGGTACGAAACAACAGGCTGTAGGATGGCAATTGGCAACTTTGCTGGTTCTTTCTGCATTCGTCCTGCTGTTCACATTTCTCTATCGTGATGAGTTTTTCCGCCAAACTTGGCGGTACACAATCCAAGGGTTGTCACTCATGCCCTTCTTTTATTTGGCTGTGCGGTATCCCCACAATCCACTATGTGCATGGCTCAACTGGTCGTGGGTTGAACGTATCGGATTATACTCATACAGTATGTACCTGACGCATGTGCCTATCATCCATCTAGTACGCTGGTTTATAGGAGCCGAAATCAAATCCTACTTTGTGGTGGGCATTACCTTTACAGTGGCTATGGCCTTAGGCTATTTCATTAATATCCTTATTGAACGGCCTGCGGTTAAATTGCGAAGTCGTTATTCGATGGTTTAAAAATATGCTAATTTCTCTCACAAATATTACCGGAGCGCGAAATCGCGGTGTAGATGCTTTGGTTTCTTCAAGCATCGCAGGGCTTACGAAGGTTCTTAATGGGGTTAACTTTGCTGTACATACAAACGATTTTTTGTTTGATAGTTGGCGGTATATTGATACAGCGAAAGTGATTTGGTCGTACCTCACGGCCACTGGGGATCACTCACATAGCCCACTACTTAATAAAAGTCTTTATAAAGTCGCCCAGATTGCCGAAAAGCCTCTTAGTAAGAATAAACGTATTCGACTTGATACTATTACAACGATAAAGAAGTCCGATCTAATAATTCCTAGTGGAGGTGATATTTTTACGTCTGATTACGGAAATCTACGTAAACACTTGGCCTATGTTGCGATTTCAGATCGCCGGAAAGTGTACCTTATGGGTCACACGATCGGCCCTTTTAACAAGAAAGATAAAGATGATTTTCTCCGGAGCGTGGACGGTATTGCCGCTATCAGTGCGCGTGAAGAGGAAACCTTTCAGTATTTGAAATCATTGGATGTCCAAACTGACGTTCATTTGACTGCCGATGTTGCATTTACCTTGTCGACGCTGTCTGAGTACGATACTGCGCAATTCGCATATAGAAGGTATGGATTTGATGGTCAGCAACCTACGGTCGCCTTATCAATTAGTCAAGGAATAATTCGCTATTCCAACTTAAATGCAGGTGAGTATTATAAATTATTTGCAGAAATTTGCGATTATTTTCTCCAGCAAGGAAAGGCGATTATGCTGATTCCTCACGTAATGGAGCGGAACCCAAATAATAATGACGTCTTAGCTTGTGATGAAGTTCTAAAAAGAATATCTGTAAGTGGCCGCGTTTATGTGGCGAGCGGTGAACCGAGCGCGGTCGAACTGAAAAGTATTATTGGTCTGTGTGAAGGTCTCATTGGCACCAGGACGCACGCGACGATCGCTTCAATGTCGCAACTTGTACCTACCGTCAGCCTAGCCTATAGTCGTAAAGCATACGGAATAATGACTGATGTTTATGGGGCTGCCAGTGCGGGCGCGGTCACGATAGATGTCAAAGAAATGTCGGCCTCAAAAGTGATTGATGCGTACGAATGTACCCTTAGTGCCCCGATAGATGCCGGACGTATGCAAGCCATTAAAGACAGGGCGAAGCTTAATTTCACGTTGGCCAGTAAGCTAATTGAAGGAAGGTAAGCTTCCCCTTATTGGGTTCTTTGCACCTCGGGATTGCTGATGAGTTTAAAATTTATTATTAAGATCGTCTGTTCCTTGGGGGTACTTACGGCGCTCTTCTTCTTCGTCGACTTAGAAGAATTTTCTAGGGCTATAACTGCTTTCTCAGGTCTTGTGATAACGGGTTCTTTTTTAATAAACCTCGCCGGAGCGGTAGGGGCTAATTCCGCTCAAATATACATTCATGTGCGCAACGCTGTTAAAGGCGTTTCCAGATGGAAGTTATTCGTCGCGATTTTAGAGACTGACTTCATCGTACGATTCTATTCTTTGATGCTACCGCTTGGTGCCACTGCTGGCATTCGATGGCACCGATTCAACACCATCGGAATAGGTGTACTTAATTCAGGAGCAGCGATCGTCGTTAACAAGCTGCAGCAGATTTTTCTCGCTTTACTTTTTGCGAGCATTGCTTTTGGATTGGGCGCGATGTCCGCGGTCCCTTCGAATGCGTCTCGCTTGTTGGCTTTAGGTGCAGGCCTAGGGGCTGCCTTGATTTTTGCGGTCTTAAGTGGATTCTTCGTGCGAGGCGGATACTCTGGATTGTTGAGCTATCTGACGAGCAAACTAACCAGTAGTACGCGCGTGCGGAAGCGCTGGGACCTTAGTACGAAGTTGGCTTCTTATATGCAATCTTATCGTTTGGCGACCGAGGAGGTTCGAAAGGTAGATCTCGCCTTGGTACTTATATGGGGCGTAGCATCTTTTATCTTGGTTGCTTGGAGTCAAGCTTTAATAATTTGGGCGCTCGGGATCGACCTCGATTTCCTAGATATTCTCTTTGTGCGGGGAGTCGTGATGTTAGCAATGATGGTCCCTTTCTCTATTGCGGGCATTGGGTTCAGGGAATTAGGTACGGTAGGGTCGTTGGCCCTATACGGAGTGTCTAAAGACATCGGTTTAGTAGTGGGGGTAGTATTGTTCGGGTTCCAGTTGCTTATTTCGATAATGGGTGGGGTTTTCGAGCTCGGACACATTTTTCGGGGTAGGCGTATATGATTAATGACCTCCCTATACGAAGGACGAGATTTTTAGGGGTCGGCTTTGATCAGCTGACCGCTGAAGAGGTGCTTGATCTTATTTTCGATCAAGCGAACAAATCGGACTTTGAGTATGTTGTTACACCAAACGCTGATCACGTAGTGAGGTTGGCGCTGCGCAATGATTTGTTGGAGGTTTATGACGGAGCGTTTTTAAGCACCTGTGATAGCCGAATTGTGCTTGCTCTGGCTCGATTAAAAGGTTACCCAATTGGCGGGCTTGTCACTGGGAGCGACCTGACTCGGATGTTATTCGTGGCTGGCACACTCAGGAAATATAGAATCGCCATAGTTGGCGGAGCCCCCGAGGAAATCGAAGTGCTGAAAGAGCGCTACCAGTTGAGCGACGTCTACCATCTTAATCCCAGCATGGGCTTTATAAGTAGACCGGAAGAGGTGGAGCATTGCTGCCAATTTGTTAAAGACGTTCAAGCGAATATCGTTTTTTTCGCCGTCGGCTCACCGCAACAAGAACTCTTAGCGTCCAAAGTGAAGGCGACGGTCGGCGCGAGAGGTGTCGGTTTGTGTATTGGGGCGTCCTTGCTGTTTCTAACAGGCACTGAGAAGAGAGCGCCAGGGCTAGTATCAAAAGTTGGCTTGGAGTGGCTCTACAGGCTTAGTCAGAATCCGAAGAGATTGTGGCGACGATACTTGGGCAACATGAAAATCTTTAAATTGGCTATGAAGGCCCCGCGTTATCAAGAATCGAAACTGAACAAACGGGATTAGTAATGTTGATACCTGTGATATTAGCTGGTGGTTCGGGCACCCGTCTATGGCCATTATCGAGAAGACTCCATCCCAAGCAGTTTTTGGCTCTCAATGGGAAGTATTCGCTACTTCAAGAAACGGCAAAGCGAGTCGCTCCTCTGTGTGAGGATGAGTTATTGGTTGTCTGTCATGAGGCCCATCGATTTTTAACGGCGGAACATCTAAGAACAATAGGCTTTGAAGAGCCGAGGGTACTCTTGGAGCCAGATGCGTGTGGCACCGCTCCAGCGATTGCATTAGCGGCCTTGGACGTTTGCTCGCTGCATGATGATCCCATGTTATTAGTCGTGGCAGCCGACCACATTATTAAGGATGCAGACAGTTTTGAGCGATCTGTAAAGGCAGCACTGCGGACCGCCCAGCAGGGTTGGTTGGTTACTTTCGGTGTGTCGCCTAGTCGTCCGGAAGCCGGTTATGGATATATTAAAGTGGGCGAGGGTATCGAATCCGGGGGAAATAAGGTAGACCAGTTCGTGGAGAAGCCTACTATTTCTGAGGCTGAGGAATACATTAAAACTGGCGAATATTTATGGAATACCGGCTTTTTTTTATTCAAGGCGCGTGCATATCTTTCTGCGCTAGAACGCTTTCAACCGAATATGCTGAGTGCGTGTCGGAGCGCATATGATGGTGTATGCCGAGATGGAATCTTCCTGAGGCCTGACCGTCAAGCGTATCAAGCGTGCCCATCTGACTCTATTGATTATGCAATATTGGAACACGCGGATAACGTCGCTGTAGCTAGACTCGATACGGGATGGTCCGATATCGGCTCATGGTCCGCTCTGTGGGACGAAGCAGAAAAAGATGCTGCTAATAACGTGGGTTCGGGTGATGTTATTTTTCGAGACGCCGAGAACTGTCTGGCTTATTCAACAGGTAGGCTGGTGGCAGCATTAGGCGTCTCTGATCTCGTAATTGTAGAAACGAGTGACGCAGTTTTAATTTCAAGGAAAGAATGCGCTCAAGATGTTAAAGCGTTGGTCTCGCAGCTCGACGTGGCTGCGAGAACTGAGCACGTCGTACACACTGAAGTTTACCGGCCTTGGGGTAAGTTCAACACGGTCCAAAAAGGGGAGCGGTTTCAAGTAAAGAAGATCACTGTGAATCCAGGAGCAAAACTTTCAGTTCAGATGCATCATCATCGAGCTGAGCATTGGATTGTAGTCAGCGGTACGGCTAAAGTATTGCAAGGTGATAAACATTACTTATTGACGGAGAATCAGTCGACTTATATTCCTATAGGCCAAGTACATTCGTTGGAAAACCCCGGAATGATTCCGTTGGAACTGATAGAGGTGCAGTCTGGAGCATACCTCGGCGAAGACGACATCGTGAGAATGGAAGACAAATACGGGCGTGTTTGAGCGGATAACTGCGGCCGAGTAGGCCGCTCTCGTTTTTTGGTCATTTCTGACTGGCTATGGCGCCCGGAGTTTTTTGGGGTAAGAAATATGATCCGTACGTTACGAGGAGCGAGGTTGCGTGCGACGTTATGTTATCAACGGAGTATCTGCGCCGATACATAACATCTATTGCTTTTTCATCTAAAAGGCGATTCAGGAATCGCTCGGATTTTATCTCGCTAACGCACCCGATGAGCTCTGTTGCTAGATCGCGTAGGTCTGCGGAATACCAAGCGTCTAATGGGCCATCTACTGCTGCATGCTTTGGCTGGTAGATCACCTCGGAAGGCAGGTAGCCATATTCTTCCGCCATTTCCAGAAGAATGTATTTTCCAAGGCTGGTTCTTTTGGCTTCCCGATTGGGCCTCAAAAACTCTTCGGGAAACCGCCGTACATAGCTGCGCACCTCGCTGTGTAGAAACGGACTATAAATTGGTAGGCCCGAGCAATCCATCATTCCAGTCAACTTGTTCTTATTGGGGATAATGTTTTCTCGTCCTTCATACGCAAGTATCGTGTCGCTATACGTATCGGGTATGTCTCGGATTAAGGTCTGCCGAATCGCGTCTATTGCTTTCTCCGCTTCGCTTCTGCTTGTGCCGAATAGCGATGCGATCGTATTTTCGTCCATGATCCTGAACATCAGATAGAGCCGCTCTTTTTTGCTAAGCTGAAGATTCGACAGCACCCGCAGTAAGAGCCGATAGACATGACCGAACTCCTGCTCCAGATAAGATATTTGAAGGCCTTTGCGCAGAGCTCCTATTAGCCTTCTTATGGCCCGTGGGGTTTCGCGCGCAAAGAATCTCGCACCTCGATATATCCCTGGGTAGCCGAGGAAGGCCTCATCGCAGCCATCGCCAGTGAGCACCACTTCCATATTTTGCTCTTTTGACACTTGAGCAAGATATGTGCTCTGTATTACATAATTTGGCCAGTTTGTCGGCTTGTCGAAGTATGTGCCGTAGTTACGTAAGCCGTCATTAAAGAGATTAGCGCCTATTCGAACCCACTCGTGTTCTATATTCAAATTGGATACGACGCTATCAATATTGGCCTGATCATAGATAGCATTTTCGTATTTGAAAGTATAAGCTTTTACCCTTTTGCCTAGTTTTTTGGCTAGAGCAGCAATTAACGCCGAATCAAAGCCTCCTAGCAGCACGCTCACATTCTTGTAGTCTTTCAGCGCTTCGTCGCACGTACTAAGCAAAATATCATTGAGTGTGTGTTTAGCCTTATCGCGGCCGTCAGAGAAACGCTGAGTCACCGTATCTTTTTTATGTAGCTCTCGAAATTGAAAGCCATTCTCAGTAAGCAGGCCAAGAGAGCCTGCTACGGTTCTCTTTATTGGTTGATACACGGTTTCAGAAAAGGGGAAAAATCCGTAAACAAGAAAAAAATCTTGATATGCCTGGTTCTGGATGCAGAGTTCGGAGTCAACAGTTGTTAATATTTTAAGTTTAGATGAGACATAGAAACTTCTGGGTGTCTCAGCGTAGAAGATTGGCCTTCCACCATTAGGGTCACCCCAGAAGTAAAATTTTTTCTCCTGTTTATCCCATATGAATAACGCATAGTGGCCTTCCAGCTGTGCTAGTTGCTCTAAACCATTACTTTCAAGGAAATCGACGATATATTTCGCCTGTTCAGACAGGGTACAGTCGGAGCCGCTGGGAATATAAACAACGCCATGTACGACGACTTTGTATTTACTGCTTTCATATTCATGAATGACACCACTGTCATCCTTCCTGATGTTAAATTTATCTGGAGCGAATGATGTGTCTATTGTATCGTTACATGGGCGTGGTAATTCCACAATAACGTGCGCAACTGAGGTCATTGAATAATTCCGATTCGAACTTGCGGAGAAAATACTAAGGGCGGAGTAGGCTTAAGGCTCGCTATTAATAAAGCCTTTGTAGATGGTTTGTAGAATAATCTTTATATCTAATCCTAGCGACCAATTATTTATATACCATAGATCAAACTCCACACGTTTTTGCATCTTTTCCAATGTGCTAGTTTCTCCACGGTGCCCGTTCACCTGTGCCCAGCCCGTAATTCCAGGTTTGACTTTATGGCGCTTCATATAAGACTCTACTAAGTCTTTGTAATACTCATTGTGAGAGAGCGCATGGGGTCTGGGCCCAACAATCGACATTCTTCCTTGCAGCACGTTGTAAAATTGTGGTAGCTCATCTAGACTGGTGCGTCGGAGGAAACTGCCTAATCGAGTAATGCGAGGATCGCCAATTGAGGCTTGTATAACCTCATTGCCTGTTTCCGTGTGTACTTCCATGGAGCGAAATTTATATACCTTGAACCTGCGCCCATTAATACCCGTCCGATATTGCTTGAAGATAACGGGGCCCGGAGAAGAGAGTTTAATAGCAATAGCTATCGCAAGGCAGATAGGAAGAATTAAAATAGAAATGACGGCGCCTATTAAAATATCCTCTAAACGCTTTATTATGCGAGCTGGCCCTTCTATTGGGCTGCAGCTAATATCAATAGAATACATGCCTGCTATGTTGCTAATTTGATGGTTGAGGAGTGGCAGGTCTCCTAAATCGGGCAGGTAGCGTACTTCTACAGTGAAGTGTCGTAGCGCATGGAGTATCCCTTTGATCTCTTCTCCACGGTTTATTGGTAATCGGATCCAGACTTCATGAACTCCATAATTCTTTACATGTGCCGCGAGGCCTTCAATCCATTCTTGATTCATCTCTAGCTTGACGCGTCGGATTACCTTGTAACCGTATTCACTAAGGCGCCCAAGCGCGTGGTTCACTTCTTCATCAGCGCTCTTGCTCTCAACAAGTATTACACTCTTTAAATTCTTGCCCTTGGCACGAATATAGCGTAGTAGGAGATGTATTCCTATGCGAAACGCGCTCATCTGTAGAATGGCGAGTAGCAATGTACTCGTCGCCCAGATACGGGAATAATCCGTCGAGACTTTAAGTAATACTGCTGCCCCAGTGAGAAGTGCGACTGCAACAAGCCAAGCTGTGTAGACGCGCCCCAATTGTCGTATGAATTTTTTTCCGCGCCATGATTCATAGTTGCCTAATAGTATTTGGCATAAACTATTAGTGAGGGCGATTGTGATTGTCGCTACGCCGTAATGGTGAGGTATATCCCAACTGCTAAAGCGGAAATAATGTGCTAAATGGGCGCTCAAAATTACTAAGGCTATGTCTGCCAATCCAGCAATAAAAGCAATGGGGTAGCGCTCGGCGAGTATTGGTGATGATCGGTGGGACGACATTTTTCTAATGGTTACTGATCGAGCCTGATATATGCGCTCTCAATGAATGATTCTCGCTATGGATCTCGCCAACTAACGTTGTGCGATTAATTTCCGGAACAGTGCGATGAATGTCCCCAATATAAGACCTAAAACCAAGCCTAATATGATTACTATCGGCTTATTAGGCTTGATCGGCTCCTCGGGAACTATAGCCGATCGGTCGACCGTAACGATTGACAATAGCGTTGGATCTAAGTCGATGCCAGCAAGCAAGGCTTGTTGTTTCAGCAGATTAGGCAACTCGGCGATATATGCATCGTCAGATTTTCTCTGCTCCAATATCTCCAATTCAGAGCGCAGTGCTTTGGCACCCCTAAGGTATAACAAACTCCCGCTACGTATATCCTCAGTATTTATATTTTGTGCGATGATCGGGGCACCTTCTGCTGGGCTTTCTAAGCCGATGCTTTCCGCAACAGATAATGCCTCCCTTAGGCGCGTCATCTGATCTTCTCGGATCTTAGCTGCGACCCTTCGCAGAGTCACGATTTGATCCTCAAGGCTTTGTTCACGAATTTTTACTTCACCTGTAAGACGCTCTAAGAAATCTTGAGTTGTTGCAGAAATGGCTAAATCGACATAAGCGTTCGTCCAGTGAGCAATGGCTTTGGGGTCGCTACCTTCTATGCTAACGCTGGCCTCCAGTTCGTCTGCTTTCTGGGGCAAACGTATAGTTAAATCTTTATTTAACTCTTTCCAAGCCTCCTGCTTGTCCCTCTCGGTTTCTTTTTCTTCTTGAGCGGGGAGATAGTACTGAGTAAAAAAATCTTGTCGAATAGTGTTGGAGTTTAGGTATCGCAAAAAAACCTTATATGCTTCTTGCGGAGTTAACGGCTCAATCCCTGGCCCAATATCAGACGCAGTTCCTCGAATAGCGCTACCCGTTAGTTGGCTTGCAACGTTATAACTCGCTAGTCCACTAGCAGTGGGAGGAAGCGTTTGGGCGGTAGTTTGATAGATAGGGGTGCTAAAAAACGCGTAAACGATCGCTGCACAGGTGAGGGTAAGAGCGACGATGATTATTAACCATCGCGACGTCCACAGCGTCTCGATCAGTTGGCGTAGATCGATATCGTCGGTGGCGTAAGAGTGGTTGTCCGCGTTATTGTCCACGAGGTACTCCGGAGGGGCTTTGTAGTTATAGATCAATTCTCGACCATAGTGGCGAGCCGGCCTCCATTATACGAGGGCCTGACGGAAGGCTTGCTTTGGAGTTTATTGGATGTGTCAAATTGAGAGTTGCTTAGTATTTCCAGTACGCACACTTCTTCCCCAGCGGGCTTTTTTGGCGTCCAGCGTCACCTTCATCATCGGCTTTACCATGCCCTCCTTGTGATCGGTCATTACAATCGAGTAATGTGCAGGGAAATCGCCTTCGGGCAGCAGGACCGCTTTGCGCAGTGCCACATATGCCAGGGTTAGATCGTTGAAGGATATGGACAGTAGCGCGGATTGGTTCACATCTCTATGCTGGTAAACACCGATGATGTCTCTACTTCTATCTGCACTTCTTTGAGGTGGTAGCTGGCCCATCAGGAGGCCACCATGTGCTAGATGGCGCTGCTGCGAGTAGCATCCCATGGCCGTGGGTCAGCCGTGTGGCCGCGCATCTGGGCGCTTGGGCGGTGTATCGACTATTTACCGGTGCTATGATCCGCAATACTTGAGGCAGCGGGTGCTACACAGCCTTACCCAAACCTCTTGGCGTTACAGACAATAATTATTCAGGCCTGACCAGTAGCCACAGAAAAAACACACGGCACGGTCACGGTAAATTTCGCGGCGTTTGCGCTCTAGGGCGTTCTGATGACTAAAAAGATACTCATAACCGACATACATCACGGTAATGGCGGGGGCCATGTCACATACATCCTCAATTTGCTTCATGGGCTGAAGGGGCATTATGACCTGACCTTGGCTGCGCCTCCCTCGGGCCGGCTCTATAAAAATGCACAGGCCATAGAGGGTATTCGGGTGCTGCCTGGCTTATATACTTCTCGTCCTTTGCCGCTTATCGCAGAGGTGCGGCGCCTAAGAAGGTTCTTGAAGCATGAGCGGTTCGATGTCGTGCACGTTAATGGCGGGGCGGATCATCGTCATGTCATGTTCGCCCGGCTTGGTCTGCTCCACCGGCCGGCTATTGTCTGGACGAAGCACAATACCAATGGGGTCGGCAGCTTTGGGCATCGGCTGCGGGCGGCACTAGGCACCGATATTTCCATTGCCGCTAGTGAATTTGTAGGGCGGCAATTACAGGCCTCTTTTTATAGCCGAAAGCCAATTCAAGTTATACGCAACGGCATCAGTCCGGCGTTCTTCTGTTCGATCGATCCACAGGAACGATACCAGGCCCGGCAAGCATTGTTTGGTCCCCTGCCCGACGATGTGGTTGTTTTTGGAAGCACCGGCGGTACGGATCTCGACAAGGGGTGGATGCTCTTGCTGCAAGCTGCTTCGACGCTTCCTGTTGAGCTTCGTGGGCGTATTCGCGTGGTCGTAGCCGGAGACCCACCTTCTGAACGGGTTATGACACAAGTGCGAGAGTTGGGGCTTCAAGATCGGCAGGTGGTGTTTCCAGGGCTGGTGGCGGATGTGCGCGGCATCTTGTCTGCTTGTGATGTGGGCTTCGTGTTGTCGTATCGTGAGGCTTCGTCATATGCGTGTTGTGAAGCCATGGCGATGGGCTTGCCCGCGCTCGTGTCAGATGCAGGGGGGCTTCCCGAGAATTTGCGTGAAGGTATCGATGGCTGGGTCGTTCCAGTGGGTAATGTCGAGGCGCTTGCACAGCGCCTGCGGGCGATACTTGATGAGAGCCCGGTAGCGCTTGCCGCTAAGGGCGCATCTGCGCGTGAAAGGGTTGGGGCGCTATTTTCTACCCAGTCTTTTTTGGAGCGTACCGAGCAGGTGTATCGTGCTGCGTGTCAGAAAAATTAAATTTAGTCAAAAAATAGCTTTCATAATTAATTTTATGCAAGCATAATCGAATTAATTGCCTTTTCCAGCACGTCATCTACGCATTCTGCGGCAACAGCACCCGGAAAGACCTATGAGCGACCTTCCCAGCGACCCTATTGGCGCGGCGTGGCTAGCCCAGGCGTATGAAGGTAATCCCCCCGTAAAACCGCAGTGAGCTGAAGTAGAATTTCCACAACAAGGAAATTCAAGCAATGAAGCAAGCCCGATTCACCGACAGCCAGATCATGGCGATCCTCAAACAAGCCGAA
>Ga0180219_1001047_pt1 | contig 19289 bp, 17 predicted proteins | sample eDN3rd30CBELigMG_FD_151338 | JGI IMG/M metagenome (GOLD analysis project Ga0180219, IMG submission 151338) | Enriched Miracle-Growth compost microbial communities from Emeryville, California, USA - eDNA 3rd pass 30_C BE-Lig MG (version 2)... ...
CCCATGATGCGGATGGGAAGAACAGGCACGTCTTCAGCCTACCGGCGGCCTCGCCCCGGTAATGTCGAAGGGTGATCGCGACGGACCTGCCGCTGGACGATGTCACCGACCAGCTGGTCGGGGTCCTTGGTGACCCGAAGATCCTCATCGGTATTCCGCTGGCGCTGCTCGGAGCCGTCTTCATGTCGTTCGGTGCGCAGTATCAGTACCGTGGCGTCAACAAGGTCGAGCGGATCACCGGCACCAGCGGCAGCGAGGGGCTCACCGGCAAGCAGATGCTCAGCCTGCTGCGCCGGCCGTCCTGGGTCGTCGGAACGCTCATGCTGGGCCTCGCGATCGTCTGCCAGCTCAGCGCCCTCGTGTTCGCCCCGCTGATCCTCGTGCAGCCGCTGGGCGCCGTGTCGCTCGTGATCACGACGCTGCTGAACGCCCGCGTGTCGGGCCACAAGCCCACGACGCAGTCCGTGCGGTCGATCATCGCCTGCGTGGGCGGCATCTTCGTGTTCGTCACGATCGCCGCGTTCGTGGCCACCGAGACGCTGCTGACGGACGGACAGATCCTGACCGTCGTCGTCATGCTGGGAGTCGTGCTGGTGCTCGCCGCCGGCACGTGGCTCGTGTTCCGCAAGCGTGCGCACCCGCTGTTCTACATCGTGACGTCGGGCATCCTCTACGGCTTCGTCGCGACGCTCGCGAAGATCGTCATCAAGCGCGTGCAGGCGGGCGACATCGATTGGCTGACGATCGCGTGCGCCGCGGGCCTGCTGCTCGCCGTGGTGCTGGGCGCCTACTTCGTGCAGACGGCGTATTCGGTGGGCCCGCCCGACCTCGTCATCGCGGGGCTGACCGTCATCGACCCGATGGTGGCGGTGCTCATCGGCCTGCTCGTCCTGAAGGAAGCCGCGACGGCCAACATCTGGGCGTTCCTCGGATTCGTCGCGGCCGGCCTCATCGCCGTCTACGGAGTGTTCTCGCTGGCACGCAACCATCCGCAGGTCATCAGCGAGAGCCAGGAGCTGCCGATCCGCCGCGGCAGCCACGGCACGAACGACGGCAAGCCGGAGAATTAGTCCCGCTCGGTGCTGATCACGATCTTGCCGTCGTGAATGCGTCCCTTGTCGCCGGGGATCGGCGTGGGTGCGGGCAGCTCGACCTGCATCTCCCAGTCGGCATGCGCCTCTTCGGCCGTCGGACGCCAGACCACGTCGAGTCCGGATCCGAGTCCCCCGAATGACGAGGCCCGACGCCGGAGCCAGCCCATCGCACCCATGGTGTGATCATCCCACGACGGCGGCACGATAGGCTCGTTCTCCGAGAGGGGCGGTGGCCAAGCTGGTGAAGGCAGCGGGCTCATAACCCGACGATCGTGGGTTCAAGTCCCACCCGCCCTACAAAAAGATCTGGTCAGACGCGATTAATTTCGGGACCAAAGAGCTCAGGATGCCGCCACCTACGCAATAGGTTTCGTGAACCTCGGTGGAGAAGTAGGTTCTCGAGAGTACTGGATCCGAGTTCTCCGCACGAGGCAAACCTGGTCAGCAGGACTTCGCGTCATTCAAGAGTGCTACAGGATGCTGCTCCGAGGTGCTCTTGTCGGCGGCGCTCGAAAACTGGACAGTAGCGGCGCTTGAAAAGTGAACACTCAACGATTGGAGAGTGATCACTTTGGAGGACTGGGCGCTGATTCGGAGGCTTGCCGCGGAGGGTGAGCCGAAGGCGAAGATCGCGGCGAGGTTGGGGATCTCGCGGACCACGGTCATCAGGGCGGTGAATTCGGAGTCGCCGCCGCGGTATGAGCGCAGGCCTGCGCCGACGTCGTTCACGCCGTTCGAGGCGCGGGTGCGTGAACTTCTGGGCGAGACTCCGACGATGCCGGCGACAGTGCTCGCCGAACGGGTTGGCTGGACCGGGTCGATCCGATGGTTCCGCGACAACGTGAAGAGGCTGCGACCCGAGCAGCAGCGCATCGATCCTGCTGACCGGCTGGTCTGGGCCGCGGGCGACGCGGCGCAATGCGACTTGTGGTTCCCGCCGAGGAAGATCCCTCTCGAGGACGGAACGGCGAAGCTGCTCCCGGTGCTGGTCATCGCTCCGGCGCACTCGAGATTCGTGACGGGGCGGATGATCCCGACCCGCAAGACCGAGGATCTGCTGCTGGCATCGTGGGAGCTGATCGAACGGCTCGGGCGGGTGCCGCGGCGGCTGCTCTGGGACAACGAGCCCGGCATCGGCCGCGGCAAACGGCACGCGGACGGGATCGACGCGTTCATGGGAACCCTCGCGACAAAGCTGGTGCTGCTACCGCCACGGGACCCGGAATCGAAGGGCATCGTGGAGCGCCGCAACGGGTGGTTCGAGACCTCGTTCATGCCAGGCCGGTCGTTCACCTCACCGGCGGACTTCAACGAGCAGTTCACCGACTGGCTGACTCTCGCGAACGGGCGGGTCGTGCGCACTCTGGGTGCGTCTCCGGCTTCCCGGTTGGAGACAGACCTGGCGGGCATGCTGCCGTTGCCGCCGATCCGGCTGCATCTGGGCTGGCGCAGTCGGATCCGGCTCGGCCGGGACTATTACGTCCGCGTCGACACGAACGACTACTCCGTTGACCCGCGCGCTATCGGGCGGGTCGTGGAGGTGACCGCCGATCTTGATCAGGTTCGAGTGCGTCTGGACGGGCGGGTCGTCGCGGACCATCCCCGGTCGTGGGCGCGCGGAAGGGTGATCACCGACCCCGCCCACAAGGACGCGGCGGCGGTGCTGCGGCACCAGTTCCAGCAGCCGCGGCGGGTCGCGGCCGGTGATGATCTCGCCCGAGACCTCGCGGACTACGACCGGGCGTTCGGTCTGGTCGAGGGAGATCACTGATGGCCGCCACCAAGACCACCGAGTCGGTCAAGCAGATCACCTACCTTGCCGGTGCGCTGAAAGCGCCCCGGATCACCGAAGCTGCCTCCCGGATGGCGGACCAGGCCCGGGATGCGGGCTGGTCGTTCGAGGACTACCTCGCCGCTGTCCTGGAACGCGAAGTGAGCGCCCGGAACGCTTCGGGCGCGGAGCTGCGGATCAAAGCGGCCGGGTTCTCCGCGCGGAAGACGCTCGAGGACTTCGACTGGGACGCGCAACCGGCCGCCCGGCAGCAGATCGCCGCTCTCGCCTCCGGAGGGTTCCTCCTCGAAGCGCAGAACGTGGTCCTGCTCGGCCCGCCTGGAACCGGGAAGACGCACCTCACGACTGCGCTCGGAATCGTCGCCGCGCGGCACGGGCACCGGGTGTTGTTCGGGACCGCGACGGAATGGGTCACCCGCCTGACCGACGCACACCGGCAAGGCAACCTACCCCGTGAGCTTGCGAGGTTGCGGCGTTACGGGCTGATCATCGTCGACGAAGTCGGCTACCTCCCCTTCGAGCAAGACGCCGCGAACCTGTTCTTCCAGCTCGTCTCATCCCGCTACGAACACGCGTCGCTGATCCTGACCTCGAACCTGCCGTTCTCCGGCTGGGGCGGGGTCTTCGGAGACCAAGCCGTCGCCGCTGCGATGATCGACCGGATCGTTCACCATGCCGATGTCCTCACCCTCAAGGGCGCCAGCTACCGACTCCGCGGCAGAGGCATCGACAGCCTTCCCAGCATCCGAACCACCACCGACGAAACACCCAGCTAAACTGCCCGCAACCGTTCACTTTTCGAACGCCGAAAGCGTTCAGAGTTCGAGCGCCGCCGACAGTGACAGACGTCGGTTGAATAGTGGCCGACACGAAGCTGTTGGGCGCTGATGCACCGAGGTTCGCGTCGTTGGCCGTTGAGCTCCAGAACATGGAAGCGAGCGACAAGATCGTGGTGACGACGATCACGCCGGGGCAGGGTGTCACGCTTCTTCACCTCAGGTCTACGAGCCGGTGCGGGACGAGTCGCAGAAAGATTAGCAGGCTACGAACACACTCGAACGGGTAGGGGCGGGACCTTTCCTCGGCTGGCAGAATGGTCAAGGCGTCGGGCGCAGTTGAGTTCGCTCCTGCGTATCTCGTAGCAACTCGTCCGTGCGCGGCTTCTCGCTGCATATCGACACGCTCTCTGACGCTGTCCGGAAACTCGAGCACATCCACGAAGACGCCGAGGTTGCGGACAAGTCGCTGTTGCAACCGGCTCACGTCAGGAACGCGGCACGAGAGAATGCCCTCGACCGGTTCGCGGGTGTTGCCTTGCGTGGCTGGGGTGAGCGCACCTCGGCCATCCACCAGCTCGCCGAACGGCTGGGCCTGGTGAGGCATCTGTACGAGAACGCCGTCCAGGTGGGTCAGCAGTTATGCAACTGGGACAGACCAGCGACCCGACAGCACTGGTTCCGCGATCTGTCGCCGGCATCGAGGCTGTTGTCACCGCATGGCAGAAGCGCGGCGACACGGCATCTCAGATCGCGCGTGCGCTGCGTCGGCAGGCCGTTCCTGAGGGCTGGGCCGGTGACGGTGCTGACGGGCTCGAGGCCCGCGAGAGCGAGATCGCGGCCTCCCGCGCACCCTAGAAGGGTGGTTTGTCGGGGAGTGGGGGTGTGGGTCTGGTGCGGTGCCCGGTGGGGAATTCGAGTTGGATGGTGTGGTCGCGTCGTCGTCGGTGTTTGATTTTGGTGAAGTCTTTGATGACGTGGTCGGGGTCGCATTCCGGTGCGAGGTTGGCGATGTTCGTGGGCCCTCGTTTCGGCCCGTGGTATTGGCACCAGTGGTCGATGTCGGCGTCCAGGGCGAGCCGATCGCACCCGTCGCGCAGGCAGGTGCCGTGCCATAAGGCCAACCATGCCCGCTGGGCGGGGGTGGCGGTGCGGGTCCGGCGGTCCATGTCGAGGATGACCCCGGTGACCGGGTCGGTGATCACACGGGTGAACGCCCCGGCATCCAGGAGCAGCTGGCGGGCGGTGGCCTCGTCGATGGGTCCTTCGCCGGGGATGAGGGGTTCCCGGTTCAGGTTGAGCCCTGCCCGGCCGGGCACATGCTCGCGCACCGACGCCCGAGCACCGGGGGTGAGCTTGTCCAACGGGATGGTGACGAACACTTTCGTCTTCACCGCGTGCGGGGTGTTCTCCCCGAGCAGGGAGGCTGTGGCGAGGTCTGCGCGGAGTTGGTGGCGGGTGCGGTCTTCACGCTGGTTCTTGGCGAGGTGTTTGGCGGTGGAGGTCTGCCGGCGGAAGACGGCCTTCGCCTTCCAGGTGGGCATCAGCACGCTGTACCAGGACATGCCGTCCTCGACGTCGGTGACGACCACCCGGCGTTCCTTCAACGCCTGTGCGTGTTTCTCGGCGGCGGAGGCTTGCAGCAGCCGGTGGGCGAGTTCTTTCGCCTTCTTCTTGAACACGGGCAGGCTCACCCGCAGGGCGAGGTCGGCGAGGGTGGTGTCGTAGGTCTCGCGGAGTGTGGGGTTGTGGCGCATGGCACCGAGGTGGGTGGATGCCGCGGTCACATGTGCGGGTGTGGCGAACCCTTCGCGGACCTGGTGCCAGAGCCCGGGCAGCAGGCGGCGTCCGTCGCGGGCGGCTTGGGCGAGGGCCCAGACCTCGCGTTCGGGCAGGCACATGCGGGAGGCGGCCTCGATGGCCGCGCACCGTTCGGCGAGTTCGGTCTGGTCGTGCGCCCATCCGCCCCGGTTGGGGGTGTCGACGTAGATGTCGGGGATCTCCCGCGCCATATCCAGGATCGCAGCGAGCTGTTCGGCGCGACGGGCAAGAGCCCGATTCGCGTCGTACTGGTCGGCCTCGGCGGTATGGAACAGGGCCCGCAGCGCGTGGACGTCATCGACCCGCTCAGCGGGGTCTTCGCCCGGGGTGCTCGACGACTGGTCCATACCCCCACATTACCGAACAAGCCTTCGAATTGCAACCCCGATTATGCACGTGATCTGGGTTATTCCCGGGGGAGAACCCTACCCTCAACCTCCGACATCGACCCTCGACGTCACTCGCACACCTCGACCACCGGCGTCATCGCGGCGAGGTCGTCGCCGATCCCGATGTCGACGAGCCGCACGTCGCCCGCGAGCCGAACGGCGTCACCGCGGAGCAGTCCGGTCTTGTACCCGCCGAAGGTGACGGTGACGTCCGCGGGCAGCACGGTCGGGTCGGGAACGGACCCGTCGTCGGGATCGATGCCGCTCGGAATGTCGACGGCGACGACGGCCGCGGCATCCCGCCCCGACAGTGCCGGCAGCAGCGACGCCACCACCGCGCGGGCACGTCCGCGTAACGCAGGGGTCGCCGCGGCGCCCGTGCCGAGGATCCCGTCGACGATGACGTCGGCTGAGACTGCCGCGGCGTCGGCGACGACCCGCGCCCCGGCCTCCAGCGCCGCGTGCAGTCCCTCCGCATGCGTTCGCGATCCGAGCTCGACGATCGATACCTCATGCCCGTCGCGCGCGAGTGATGCCCCGGCGAACAGCGCGTCGCCACCGTTGTTGCCCGAACCCACCAGCAGCAGAATGCGACCGCGCGCGGCATCCCGACCCACGAGCACCTCACGCACCGCATCCGCCAGCGCTGCGGCAGCGCGCGCCATCAGCGGCTCACCGGCGGTCAGATGGGGCGCCTCGGCATCACGGATCTGCTGGGCCGAGTATCCGTGTCGCATAGCCCGACCCTAGTGGGCCGACATTCGTATCACACGCTTGTGATTCGCTCTGGCCCGGGTCATAATGGCGGGAGAACAGAACAGCACGTCACCGGGTGGATTCCGGTCAGGTCGTAGGGGAAGACGCACCTGACGAAACGGAGAGACCATGGCGACGACACAGGCGCGCGGAGTGATCATCATCCACTCGGCGCCACGCGCGTTGTGCCCGCACCTGGAATGGGCGGTCGGACGCGCTCTCGGGCGTGCTGTCAACTTCGACTGGGCCGATCAGCCGGTGCTCTCGGGCAGCCGACGCGCGGAGTTCTACTGGGAGGCCCCGGCCGGCACCGGGGCTGCTCTGGCCACGGCGATCCGCGGCTGGGAGCATCTGCGGTTCGAGGTGACCGAAGACCCGAGCACGCGTGGCGACGGCGGGCGGTGGATGCACACCCCCGACCTCGGCATCCATTACGCGCAGACGGATGCCGCGGGCAACGTCGTCATCGGTGAAGACCGTGTCCGGTACGCGATGGAGGTCGCGGCCGGCGACGTGGCCGAGCTCGAACGCGAGCTGCACGTCGCGCTCGGTGCGGCGTGGGACGAGGAACTCGAGCCGTTCCGGCACGCGAGCGATGACACCCCCGTCGTCTGGCTGCACAAGGTCGGGTGAGCTGCGGGCGGTCAGGCGCCACTACCGGCGATCGGTGAGACATCCCGGTGGCTGTGAACGCGAATGACCGCCCGATGGAACGAAGATGCCCCGCGGTGGCTTCCCGCGGGGCATCTTGGGTTTCGCGAACGTCAGGCGGACGCGGACGTCAGGCGGACGCGAAGGCCACGACGGCGTTGTGTCCGCCGAAGCCGAACGAGTTGCTGAGCGCCAGCTGGTCACCGGCGCCGAGCGACTGCTCGTCACCCGAGATGCGGAAGGGCACCTCAGGATCCTGCTCGGTGATGTTGATCGTCGGGGGAGCGATGCGCTCGCGCAGCGCGAGGATCGTGAACACCGCCTCCAGAGCGCCGGTGCCGCCCAGCAGGTGACCGGTGGACGCCTTGGTCGCCGACACGGGGATGTCGTCGATCCGGTCGCCGAACACCTGCTTGAGCGCCTGGTACTCGTTCGGGTCGCCGACCGGGGTCGAGGTGGCGTGCGCGTTGATGTGGGTGACGTCGTCCGGCGAGGCGCCTGCCTCGTCGAGAGCCAGCCGCACCGCGCGCGCGGCGCCATGCCCTTCGGGATCGTTGGCGGTGATGTGGTACGAGTCGGCCGTCACGCCGCCGCCCACGAGCACGGCGTAGATCTTCGCGCCGCGCGCCTTGGCGTGCTCTTCGGTCTCGAGCACGAGCGCCGCGGCGCCCTCGCCCATGACGAAGCCGTCACGGTCGATGCTGCCCGGACGCGACGCGTGCTCGGGGTCGTCGTTGCGACGCGAGAGCGCCTGCATCGACGCGAACGACGCCATCGTGATGGGGTGGATGGCCGACTCGGTGCCGCCCGCGATCACCACGTCGGCCAGGCCGTCGCGCAGGTGCTCGTATGCGTTGACGAGCGACTCGGTGCTCGAGGCGCACGCGCTGGCGACGGTGCGCGCGAACGCGCGCGCGCCGAAGTGCAGCGACAGGTTGCCCGCGGCGGCGTTCGGCATGAGCATCGGGACCGTCATCGGCATGACCCGGCGCGGTCCCTTCTCGCGCAGGGTGTCCCACGCGTCGAGCAGCGTCCAGACGCCGCCGATGCCGGTAGCGAAGTCCACGCCGAGGCGCTCGGGCTCGACGTCGGGCTCACCGGCGTCGGCCCAGGCCTCCTTGGCCGCGACCAGGGCGAACTGCGACGCCGGGTCGAGGCGCTTGGCGATGGGCCGTTCGAGGACGGTGTCGGGGCGAACGGCGCCCTCGGCTGCGAACGTGACGGGAAGCTGATACTTCTCGACCCACTCGTGGGTGAGGGTGTGGGTGCCGCTGACTCCGGCGCGCAGGGCGGACCAGCTCTCGGGCGCCGTGCCCCCCAGTGGGGTCGACGCGCCGATGCCGGTGACGACGATGCGGGACGTGCTCATGTGGGATTCCTCGGTGTTGTGCGTACCGGCGGGGGCGATGCGCCCCCGCCGCGAAGGTCACGCCTGGTGGGAGGTGATGAAGGTGACGGCGTCGCCGACGGTCTTGAGGTTCTTGACCTCGTCGTCGGGGATCGTCACGCCGAACTTCTCCTCGGCGTTGACGACGATCGTCATCATCGAGATCGAGTCGATGTCGAGGTCGTCGGTGAACGACTTCTCGAGCGCGACCTCGTCGGCCGAGATGCCGGTCTCGTCGGTGATCAGCTCGGCGAGTCCTGCGAGGACCTCGTCGTTGGTGAGTGCCATTTCTGCTCCTTGTTGTTGGGATCGCTTCTCGGCCCGGCGGGCCGTGGACAAGTCTAGAGTCGGGTGGGCCCGGCTCAGGGGAGGACGACGACCTGGGCGCCGAAGACGAGCCCGGCGCCGAACCCGATCTGCAGTGCGAGACCACCCGACAGCTCGGGGTGCTCCTCGAGCAGGCGGTGGGTGGCGAGCGGGATGGATGCCGCGGACGTGTTGCCCGTCGTCTCGATGTCGTGTCCGACGACGACGGTGTCGGGAAGCTTCAGCTGCTTCGCGAACTCGTCGACGATGCGCAGGTTCGCCTGGTGGGGGACGAAAGCCGCCAGATCGGCCGGGGTGATGCCCGCGGCCTCGAGCGCGCGGCGCGCGACCTTGACCATCTCCCACACGGCCCAGCGGAACACGCTGGGGCCCTCCTGGCGGAGGGTCGGCCACGGCGCCTTGCCGTCGCGGAACTCGGTGAGCGTCGCGTTCATGCCCACCAGTTCGGCCTTCGAGCCGTCGGAGCCCCACACGGTGGGTCCGATGCCGGGGAAGTCGCTGGGCCCGACCACGGCCGCGCCCGCGCCGTCGGCCAGCAGGAACGAGATGCTCCGGTCGGTCGGATCGACGATGTCGCTGAGCTTCTCGGCGCCGATGACGACCGCGTAGTGCGCGGCGCCGGCGCGGATCAGTGCGTCGGCCTGCGCCACGGCATAGGCGAAGCCCGCGCAGGCCGCGTTCACGTCATAGGCTGCGGCGGGGTTGGCACCGATCCGGTCGGCGACGATGGCCGAGACCGACGGGGTCTGCTTCGGGTTGCTGATCGTCGCGATGATGACCGCGTCGATGTCTTCGGGCGCCACACCCGACCGCTCGACGGCCTCGCGGGCCGCCTCGGTGGCCAGGTCGATGGCGTTCGTCTCGGCGTTCGCACGGGCGCGGGTGATGATGCCGGTGCGCTGCCGGATCCACTCGTCGCTGGAGTTGATCGGGCCGACGATGTCATCGTTGGGCACCGCGTTCTCGCCACGCGCCGCGCCGTACGCGTACAGGCGCGTGTAGGCGGGGCCGGTGGACTGCTTCAGGGTGATCTCGGTCATGCGGCTTCTCCGGTCAGCAGGGCGGCTGCGGCATCCAGGTCTTCCGGCGTCTTCACGGCGACCGAGGGGACGCCGCGCAGTCCGCGCTTGGCGAGGCCCACCAGCGTTCCGGCGGGCGCGAGCTCGATGATGCCGCTCACGTCATGGGCGGCGAACGACTCCATGCACAGATCCCAGCGCACCGGTGAGGCGACCTGCGCGACCATGAGGTCGATCGCGGCGCGCCCCGAGGTGACGACGCTGCCGTCGCTGTTCGTCCACAGGGTCAGATCGGGGTCGGATGCCTCGACCTGTGCCGCCGCGACGCGCAGCGTGTCGACGGCCGGCGCCATGTAACGCGTGTGGAAGGCGCCGGCGACCTGGAGCGGGATGACGCGTGTGCCGCGGGGCGGGTCGGCGGCGAGCTCGGCGAGGTCGCCCAGTGCGCCCGCGGCGACGATCTGCCCGCCGCCGTTGTGGTTGGCGGGCGTCAGGTGCGCGGCCTGCAGGCGCGCGAGCACGTCGTCGGCGCTGCCGCCGACCACCGCGCTCATGCCGGTCTGCTCGGTCGCTGCCGCCTCCGCCATCGCGCGGCCGCGGATGCCGACCAGGCGCAGTGCGTCGGCGTCGCTCACGACGTGTGCCGCGGCGAGGGCGGCGAGCTCGCCGACCGAGTGACCGGCGACTCCGGCGGGGGCGGTGCCTGCGGCATCCGACAGCGCTTCGTACGAGAGCAGACTCGCGGCGACGATGAGCGGCTGGGCGACCTTCGTATCGCGGATGCGGTCGGCATCCCATTCGGTGCCGGCGGCGACGAGGTCGACCTGCGCCTGCTCGGAGAACTCGGCGAGGCGCTCACGCGCCCCGTCTCGTTCCAGCCACGGAGTGAGGAACCCGGGGGTCTGCGAACCCTGCCCGGGGAAGACGGCGATGATCACCTTCCCATCCTGCCAAACGCGAGGACGTCCAACTGGCCACAGGCGCACAAGAATGCGGGCATCGTTTGTGTGTGCCCTACACGTTGTGGCCGGGCCGACGGCGCGGCGAGGGGCTGCGACGCCGCGTGGTGTCGGTGCCGATGGCTCCCAGGATGAGGGCCGTCTGCAGGATGAGCGCTTCACGCGGGCCCGTGGCATCCCACCCGATCACGTCGGTGACCCGCTTCAGTCGATAGCGGACCGTGTTCGGGTGCACGAAGAGCTCGCGCGCCGTCGCCTCGAGCGAGCGACCGTTGTCGAGGTAGCTCCAGAGCGTCGTGACGAGGTCGGTGCTGTGCGACTGGAGCGGGTGGTACACCTTCTCGACGAGGGTGTGCTTGGCGAGGGGATCGCCGGCCAGCGCGCGCTCGGGCAGGAGATCATCGGCCTCGACGGGGCGCGGCGCGTGCCGCCACGAGCGCGCGACGGCGAAGCCCGCGAGGGCGGCCCGGGCGCTCTGCCCGGCATCGACGAGTGCCGAGACGGTCGGACCGAGCACCAGATGCCCTGGGCCGAATCCGGGCTCGAGGTGGCGGGCGATCTGCAGGAACGGCAGACCCTCCTCCTCGGCACCGCGTTCGGGGTGTTCGGCGCGACCGAGAACGAGCACCAGACGTGAGCCCTGCACGCCGATCAGAGCATCGACGCCGAGCTTGCGGGCGGCGCGGCGCAGCTGATCGACGTCGAACTGCGGAGGAGTGGTCCCCACCAGAACCGCGACCTCGCCGTGGCCGTGCCAGCCGAGGGCGGCGATGCGGCTGGGCAGCTCCTCGTCGGCCTCGCCGGTGAGGATCGAGTCGACGACGAGGGCTTCCAGCCGGGCGTCCCACAGACCGCGCGCCTCGGCGGCGCGGGCGTACACGTCGGCGGCGGCGAACGCCACTTCGCGCGAGTACAGCAGGATCGCTTCGCGCAGGTGCACGCCGCGGTTGGCCACCTTCTCTTCGGTGACCTCGACGGTCACACGGATGAGCTGCAGCGTCTGCGTCAGGCTCACGCTGCGCAGCAGCTCGCGGGGCGCGGCGGCGAAGATGTCGGCGGCGATCCAGGGGGTCGAGTTGGGGTCTTCGTACCACTGGATGAACGAGGTGATGCCGGCCTGCGCGACGAGGCCGACCGCCGAGCGCCGAGCGGGGGGCATGTCGGCGTACCAGGGGAGTGTCTTCTCCAACCGGCCCAGTGTCGCCGTGGCGAGGTCCCCGGAGATGCGACGGAGCCACGCCAGGGTCTCCGCCTTGTCCATCGGGGTCTCGTCACCGGTCATGGCCACTCAGCTCTCTCCGCCCGCGTTTCCGCTGGTTCCGGCGTTGACGTCGTGCAGCCGGTACTTCTCGATCGCCTGGGCCGCCAGCACACGGTCGACGACGCCGTCGTCGGCCAGCGCCTGCAGAGTGCGCACCGCGAGCGAGGGGCCGTCGATCTTGAAGAAGCGGCGTGCGGCCGGCCGGGTGTCGCTGAACCCGAAGCCGTCGGCGCCGAGCGTCGCGAAGCGGTTCGGCACCCAGGGGCGGATCTGATCCTGCACCGCGTGCATGTAGTCGCTGACGGCGACCACGGGACCCTCGGCGCCCTGCAGCTTCTGCGTGATGTACGCGCTGTGCGGCTCCTCCTCCGGGTGCAGGAAGTTGTGTTCGTCGGCGGCGAGCCCGTCGCGACGCAGCTCGGACCAGCTCGTGACGCTCCAGACGTCGGCGTTCACGCCCCAGTCGTCGCGCAGCAGCTGCTGGGCCTCCAGCGCCCACGGCACGCCGACGCCCGAGGCGAGCAGCTGCGCGCGCGGACCGTCGCCGGTGCCTTCGGCGATGCGGTGGATGCCGCGCAGAATGCCCTCGACATCGACGCCCTCGGGCTCGGCGGGCTGAACGAGCGGCTCGTTGTACACGGTGAGGTAGTACATGACGTTCGGGTCGGGGTGGTTCCCGCCGTACATGCGCTCGAGGCCGTCGCGCACGATGTGCGCGATCTCGTAGCCGTAGGCGGGGTCGTAGGCGACCGTCGCCGGGTTCGTGGACGCCAGCAGCGGAGAGTGGCCGTCGGCGTGCTGCAGGCCCTCGCCGGTCAACGTCGTGCGTCCGGCGGTCGCGCCGATCACGAAGCCGCGCGCCATCTGGTCGCCGGCGGCCCAGTTCGCGTCGCCGGTGCGCTGGAAGCCGAACATCGAGTAGAAGATGTAGACCGGGATGAGCGGCTCGCCGTGCGTCGAGTACGAGGTGCCGGCGGCGGTGAAGGCTGCCATGGCGCCGGCCTCGTTGATGCCGACGTGCACGATCTGCCCCTGGGCGCTCTCCTTGTAGGCCAGCAGCAGGTCGCGATCCACCGAGGTGTAGTGCTGGCCGTTCGGGTTGTAGATCTTCGCCGTCGGGAAGAACGCGTCGATGCCGAACGTGCGCGCCTCGTCGGGGATGATCGGCACGATCCGGTGACCGAAGTCCTTGGCGCGCAGCAGATCCTTGAGCAGACGCACGAACGCCATCGTCGTGGCGATCTCCTGCGTGCCCGACCCCTTCTTGGGGAGGGCGTAGGAAGCGTCGTCGGGCAGTGCGAGATCGACATGCGTCGCGCGGCGCTCGGGGAGGAAGCCGCCCAGCTCGCGCCGGCGCTCGAGCATGTACTGGATGGTCTCGTCCTGCGGGCCCGGGTTGTAGTACGGCGGGAGATACGGGTTCTCTTCGAGCACGGCATCCGTCACCGGAATGTGCATGGCGTCGCGGAACTGCTTGAGGTCCTCGAGCGTCATCTTCTTCATCTGGTGCGTGGCGTTGCGCCCGGCGAAGTGCGGGCCCAGTCCGTAGCCCTTGATCGTCTTGGCGAGGATGACGGTGGGCTGGCCCTTGTGCTCCACCGCGGCCTTGAAGGCCGCGTACACCTTGCGGTAGTCGTGACCGCCGCGGCGCAGGTTCCAGATCTGGTCGTCGGTGAAGTCCTTCACGAGGGCGAGCGCGCGCTCGTCCTTGCCGAAGAAGTGCTCGCGCACGTAGGCGCCGTTCTCGGCCTTGTACGTCTGGTAGTCGCCGTCGGGGGTGACGTTCATCACGTTCAGCAGCGCGCCGTCGACGTCGCGGGCGAGCAGGTCGTCCCACTCGCGACCCCAGACGACCTTGATGACGTTCCACCCGGCGCCGCGGAAGAAGCTCTCGAGCTCCTGGATGATCTTCCCGTTGCCGCGCACGGGCCCGTCGAGTCGCTGCAGGTTGCAGTTGACGACGAATGTGAGGTTGTCCAGGCCCTCGTTCGCGGCGACCTGCAGCTGGCCGCGGCTCTCCACCTCGTCGAGCTCGCCGTCGCCGAGGAAGGCCCACACGCGCGAGTCGGAGAGATCCTTGATCCCGCGGTTGGTGAGGTACTTGTTCGTCATCGCCTGGTAGATGGCGTTGATCGGGCCGATGCCCATCGAGACCGTCGGGAACTGCCAGAACTCCGGCATCAGGCGAGGGTGCGGATAGGAGGGGATGCCGTGCGGCGCGCGCGACTTCTCCTGGCGGAACCCGTCGAGCTGCTGCTCGGTCAGGCGCCCCTCGAGGAACGCCCGGGCGTACATGCCGGGTGAGGCATGCCCCTGGAAGAAGATCTGGTCTCCGCCGGACGGGTGGTCCTGCCCGCGGAAGAAGTGGTTGAACCCGACCTCGTAGAGCGACGCCGAGGACGCATACGTCGAGATGTGGCCGCCGACCGCGATGCCGGGCCGCTGCGCGCGGTGCACGGTGAGCGCGGCGTTCCAGCGGATCCACGAGCGGTACCGCCGTTCGAGTTCCTCGTCGCCCGGGAAGGGCGACTCGTTCTCCGGCGCGATCGTGTTGATGTAGTCGGTGGTCGGCACGGCCGGTACACCGAGGTGGAGGTCTTTGGAGGTCTTGAGCAGGCTGAGCATGATCTCTCGCCCGCGCCCGGCGCCCTTGGCCTGCACGAGCTGCTGGAGGGACTCCTGCCACTCGCTCGTCTCGTCGGGATCGCTGTCGAGGGGGCCCTGGGAGTACGGATCCTGGTCGTGAACAGTCACGGGAGACCTTTCTTCGTCTGGCGGGTCGCGTCAGAGACGGATGCGGGCGGGCGCCGCGGGTCGGACTCGGCGCACACCTCGCACAAGCCTAGCGACACGGCGGGCTGTGGTTCGGACATAGACTTTCGGGACGGGCCTTTAGCTCAGCTGGTAGAGCGCCACGTTTACACCGTGGATGTCGTCGGTTCGAACCCGGCAGGGCCCACGTGAACGCACAGCCCGCACAGCAGCGCCGTCTGCTCGACCTCGCCGACCTCGACGCGACCATCCGACGTGCCGAAGACGCCCGGCGCAATCCCGCACAGGCCGCCCGGGTGCACGAGCTCGTCGCCCGGAGGACAGAGCTCACGCAGGAGCTGACCACGCGTCAGGGCGTGCGCGACGACCTGCGCACCGAGCTGAAGCGCATCGAGTCGGACGTCGCCGTCGTCGACGCACGGCGCGAGCGCGACCTGGAACGGCTGAATGCGGCATCCAATCCGAAGGAGGCGCAGGGTCTCGAGAGCGAGCTGGCCTCGCTGGCACGGCGGAAGAGCGACCTCGAGGACGGCGAGCTCGAGGTCATGCAGAAGCTCGAAGAGGCCGAGGCGGCCGTGGCCGAGATCGAAGCGCAGATCGCCGAGGTCAACGACGAGGGCGGGCGGCTGAGCGCCGCCGGCAAGGCGGAGGTCGCCGACGCGACCGCGAAGCTCGAAGCGGCGACCCGCGATCGCGGGGCGGTCGTGGGTGAGCTCCCGGACGAACTGGTGGCGTTCTACGACCGGGTCGCCACGCGCAGCGCCGGCGCCGCGCTGCTGCGCCGTCAGACGTGCGAGGGATGCCGCATGGTCCTGTCGGGCACCGACCTGAGCGAGATCCGCCAGGCGTCCGCCGACGCCGTCGTGACCTGCCCGGAGTGCGGGTGCATCCTGGTGCGCACGGAGGAGTCCGGGCTGTGACGCCGCACCGCATGCGGCGGCGGTGATGAGCGCGGGGGCGATCGTCCTCGGCACCTCGGCAGACGGGCTCGGGTTCGCGCGCCTCGACGCGGACGGGGCGATCGTCGAGCGCGGAACGATCGCCGACGACGACCTCGCGGCATTCGTGGGGCACACCGACACCACACGCTGGATCTGGTCGGACACCGCCCACTGGTACCCGCGGCTGCTCGCCGCGGGCCTCCGCGTCGCCCGCTGTCGTGATCTGCGTCTGTGCCACGCGATCCTGCGCGAGAGCGCACTCGTCGGAGCGCCCGAGGCCGTCCGCGCGGCGACCCCGTGGGATGCGGCAGGGGAGCCGGAGGGGGATGCCGCGCCCGCGCTGTTCGCGTTGTCCGTCGAGAGCGGGCCGCGCGGCGTGCCGCACGATCTCGACGCGGCCCTTGCCGAGGAGGCCCGCCAGCGCGCCGCGGTGAGATCGGCCGCGGAGCACGGTCGGCTGGAGCTCCTGTGCGCGGCCGAGTCGGCCGGCGCGCTGGTCGCGGCCGAGATGCGGGCGGCCGGTCTGCCCTGGGACGTCGCCGAGCACGAGCGGATCCTCGAGGAGGTACTGGGCCCGCGACCGGCCGGCGGAGGGATGCCGGAGCGGATGGCGACGCTGGCCCGAGACATCCGCACGCATCTGGGAGACGCGCAGGCCGCCCTGGACGCCCCCGCGAAGCTCCTGCGCAGCCTGCACCGCATCGGCGTGCCGGCCCAGTCGACGTCGAAATGGGAACTCGCGCGATACGAGCACCCGGTCGTCACGCCGCTGCTCGAGTACAAGCGCCTGAGCCGCCTGCTCACCGCGAACGGATGGGTATGGCTGGACGAATGGGTGGCCGACGGCCGGTTCCGGCCGGTGTACGTGCCCGCGGGGGTGGTCACGGGGCGCTGGGCGTCATCCGGCGGCGGGGCCCTGCAGATTCCGCGGATGCTGCGCCGCGCGGTGCGCGCGGACGAGGGATGGACCTTCGTCGTGGCGGATGTCGCGCAGCTCGAACCGCGGGTGCTCGCCGGGATGTCGAACGACCTCGCGCTCGCACGGGCGGCACACGGTCGGGACCTCTACGCGGGGATCGTCGACAGCGGCACCGTGGCGACCCGGGCCGAGGCGAAGGTCGCGATGCTCGGCGCCATGTACGGGGCGACGACGGGCGAGAGCGGCCGCCTCGTGCCGCGGCTGCGCCGCGCGTATCCGCGCGCCATGAGACTCGTGGACGACGCGGCGCGCACAGGGGAACAGGGCGGTGTGGTCTCCACGTGGCTGGGGCGCTCCTGCCCGGCGCCGTCGCAACGATGGGCGCGTGCTCAGCGGCAGGCGGCGGGGGAGACGGGGACGTCCGCGGAACGCGATCGCGCGCGCCGCGAGGCCGGCGATCGCGGCCGGTTCACCCGCAACTTCGTCGTGCAGGGGACGGCGGCGGAGTGGGCGCTGGCGTGGCTCGGCGAGGTGCGTTCGCGCCTGGCGGGGCTCGACGCCGTACCGGCACCGGAGGCGGCACCGCGTTCAGGACCGGCGCTGGGGTCGCGCCCGCATCTGGCCTTCTTCCTGCACGACGAGCTGATCGTGCACACCCCGCTGCGGCACGCCGATGCCGCAGCCTCAATCGTGCGTGAGGCTGCGGCATCCGCCGGCCGTCTCCTGTTCGGGGGATTCCCGATCGACTTCCCGCTGGATCTGAAGGTCGCGGAGACCGCCGCGAAGGAGTGAACCCGGGGAGGTCAGCTGTGACGGCGGCGACGTGCGAGCAGCAGCCCGGCACCGGCGAGCAGGACGATGCCGCCGCCGATGGCGATCGGGATGACCGGCACGCTCAGCCCTGTGACGGCGAGGATTCCCGCCTTGTCGGAGGACGCCGCGGCGGCCGGCGGGTTGGCGCACGTGGACGTCTCGGACGGGTAGCTCATCGTGACCTTGAGCGACGGGTTCACCTCGAGGATCACGGTCAGTGTGCCGCGCGTCCAGGCGAAGTTGCCGGACGTGGGCACCAGGTTGCCGTTGTCGTCGAGCTTCCAGCCCGGCCAGAGGACCGGCTCGCCGTTGACGATCTTGGCACCCGGCCAGAGCACCTTGCCGGAGAGCTTGTTCTTCGCGTTGAGCGTGCCCAGCGACAGCGTGGTGTGGTGTGAGCCGTCGGTGAGCGTCAGCGTCGCGTCGTGGCTGGTCGCTGTGTGGTCGGGGTCGGACATCGTGAGGTCGTAGGTGATCCACGGCGCGCCGTTCTCGCACGTGCCGATCGCGGATGAGCCGACGAGTGACGCGGTGTCGGTGGTGACGGGTGTGTAGCCGTTGTCGGTCGTGTCGCCGTCATCGGCGAATGCCGCCTGGGCTCCACCAAAAGCCAGAAGCGCGGCCACCGCCGCGACCGCCATGGACTTGCGGAACATCGCTGCCTCCCCAGTAGGCATCTTCATGGCCACCCCTGGCCATGTGCACCCTCCCCAGTCGGGGTGCCCCGTCAGTTTAGCGCACATCGCCCCACAGCGACGGAGTTCTTTCGCGGCGCGTTCGCACCGTGCCGCGATAGGCTCGGGGGTGCGAATGGGTCGGCTGGATGGTCGCGTCGCGCATGGTCCGCCATGTCGCGCCGAGGAACGTCCGGGCTCCGCAGGGCAGGGCGGTGGGCAACACCCACCCGGAGAGATCCGCGAGACAGTGCCACAGAGAGCAGACCGCCGGCGCGAGCCGGTAAGGGTGAAAGGGCGGTGTAAGAGACCACCGGGGTCGTGGTGACACGACCCGCACGGCAAACCTCGCCCGGAGCAAGGCCAGACAGGGGATGACGACGCGGCCCGCCGAGTCCCCGGGTAGGCCGCTGGAGCGGCACGGCAACGTGTCGCCGAGAGAGATGACCATCCACGGGGCGCAAGCCCCCGGACAGAACCCGGCGTACAGGCCGGCCCATTCGCCTCACACGAACGACGAAGCCGCCTCACCGAACTCGGTGAAGGCGGCTTCTGTCGTGTGCGAGTCAGTCCGCGATCAGTCCGCAGCCAGCGCCGCAGCCCCGATGATCCCCGCGTTGTTGCGATGCACCGCGGGAACGATGGGGGTCTTCAGATCAAGCAACGGGAAGAACTCGTCGGCGTGCTTGGAGACACCGCCGCCGACCACGAACAGGTCGGGGCTGAAGAGGAACTCGAGGTGGTCGTAGTACTTCTGCAGGCGCTTTGCCCACTTCTTCCAGGTGAGCTCATCGCGTTCCATCGCCGAGTATGCGGCGTACGCTTCGAAATCCGCGTCGTGGCCGGCGCGCTGCAGGTGCCCGAGCTCGGTGTTGGGCACGAGGACCCCGTCGTGGATGAGGGCGGTGCCGATGCCGGTGCCCAGGGTCGTGAGCAGC
>Ga0180219_1001050_pt1 | contig 19269 bp, 16 predicted proteins | sample eDN3rd30CBELigMG_FD_151338 | JGI IMG/M metagenome (GOLD analysis project Ga0180219, IMG submission 151338) | Enriched Miracle-Growth compost microbial communities from Emeryville, California, USA - eDNA 3rd pass 30_C BE-Lig MG (version 2)... ...
CCCCCAGCCTTTCCCGCTGGTAGCTGCCGTCTTGCACATGGCGGCACCAGTCCAGGTTGGACAAGTACCATTGCACGGTCTTGCGCAGGCCCGATTCGAAGGTTTCTTGCGGTGTCCAGCCCAGTTCGCGTCCGATCTTGGCGGCGTCGATGGCGTAGCGCAAGTCGTGGCCAGGGCGGTCGGTGACGAAGGTGATCAAGGCCTTGTGCGACGCGGGCTGGCCGTTTTCGCCGGCCGGGCGGCTTTGCGGATTCAGTTCGTCGAGCAGGTCGCAAATGGCGTGCACCACCTGCAGGTTCTGCTTTTCGTTGTGCCCGCCGATATTGTAGGTTTCGCCGATTTCGCCGCGGGTGATCACGGTGTACAGCGCGCGGGCGTGGTCTTCCACGAACAGCCAGTCGCGCACCTGGTTGCCCTTGCCGTATACCGGCAGGGGCTTGCCTTCCAGCGCATTGAGGATGACCAGCGGGATGAGCTTTTCGGGGAAATGGTAGGGGCCGTAGTTGTTGGAGCAGTTGGTGACCAGCGCGGGCAGGCCGTAGGTGCGGCGCCAGGCGCGCACCAGGTGGTCCGAACTGGCCTTGCTGGCCGAATACGGCGAGCTGGGCGCATAGGGGGTGGTTTCAGTGAACAGGTCTTCGGGGCCTTCCAGGTCGCCGTAGACTTCGTCGGTGGAAATATGGTGGAAGCGGAACGCGCCCTTGCGCGGCTCGTCCAGGCCCTGCCAGTATTGGCGGGCGGCTTCCAGCAAGGTGTAGGTGCCGACGATATTGGTTTCAATGAACGCCGCCGGCCCGTCGATGGAGCGATCCACATGCGATTCGGCCGCCAGGTGCATGACCGCATCGGGCTGGTGCTGGGCGAACACGCGATCCAGGGCCGCGCGGTCGCAAATATCCACTTGCTCGAAGGCATACCGGGGGTTGCCGTCCACCGCCGCCAGCGACTCCAGATTGCCCGCGTACGTGAGTTTATCGACATTGACGACCGAATCGGCCGTATCGGCAATAACGTGTCGCACCAGGGCCGACCCAATGAATCCGGCTCCGCCGGTGATCAGAATTTTCATAATTGTTTGCTTGCGCGGCCCCGCAGCGGGCCAAAAGTTGCGATTCCGCATTTTACCTTGCACAGCGGCCTGGCTGGCGGCGCCCGCCGCATACGCTCGCCTACAGTCATTCGCCATGCCAGCCCGCCCAGGCGCGGGCCAGATGGCCCCATATAGCCATTACCGGGTTTTCCGCTATATAAAAACCCGATTCGGCTCTATACAGTGCGGGTAACCAGGGCAATTGTTTTCGTTACAAATAGCGGTTGGCAACACCTTCATCAACTCCCCAGGAGATCTTGCATGACACAGCCTGTCCCGCCCGTCGACGAACGGCTAACCAACGGAAAACTAACAGTGCTTGGCCTGCAGCACGTGCTGGTCATGTACGCCGGCGCCATTGCGGTGCCGCTTATCGTAGGCCGCGCGCTGGGCCTCAGCGCCGAGGAAGTCACCATGCTTATCTCGGCCGACCTGTTCTGCTGCGGCATCGTTACCTTTATCCAGTCGTTCGGCGTGACGCAATGGTTCGGCATCAGGCTGCCGGTCATGATGGGCGTCACCTTCGCGGCGGTGGGCCCCATGGTGGCCATCGCCCGCTCCACCCAGGGCCACGAAGGCGCGCAACTGCTATTCGGCACCATCATCGCGGCCGGTATCATCTCCATCATCATCGCGCCGTTCGTCAGCCGCATGCTGCGGTTCTTTCCGCCGCTGGTTACCGGCACCATCATCGCCATCATCGGCATTACGCTTATGCGGGTGGGCATAAACTGGATCTTCGGCAACCCGTTCGGCCCCACCGCGCCCAGCGTGGTCAACCCCGAATACGCCAAATGGCTGTCCAGCGCCGCGGCGGCGGCCGGCGCGCCGGGCTCGCCCATACCCGCCATTCCCAAGGGCCTGTCCATCCTGCCCTCGGTGCCCAACCCCCGCTACGCCGACCTTACCGGCCTGGGCATCGCCGCCATCGTGCTGGCCTCCATTCTTATCATCGCCAAGTACGCCAAGGGCTTCTTCGCCAATATCGCCGTGCTGCTGGGTATCGTCATCGGCGCCATCGTGGCCTCGGCCATGGGCATCATGACCTTCGAAAAAGTGGCCAAGGCGCAGTGGGTCGACATTGTCCTGCCCTTCCACTTCGGCATGCCCATCTTCGAACCCGTCTCCATCATTACCATGACCCTGGTCATGATCGTGGTCATGATCGAGTCCACCGGCATGTTCCTGGCCTTGGGCGAAATGACAGGCAAGAAAATCGACCAGAAAGACCTGGCCCGCGGCCTGCGCACCGACGGCCTGGGCACGCTTATCGGCGGCATCTTCAACACCTTCCCCTACACCAGCTTTTCTCAAAACGTAGGCCTGGTGGCGGTTACCGGCGTGCGCAGCCGCTTCGTGTGCGTGGCAGGCGGCATCATCCTGGTCATTCTGGGCCTGCTGCCCAAGCTTGCGGCCCTGGTCGAATCCCTGCCCACGGTCGTGCTGGGCGGCGCGGGCATCGTCATGTTCGGCATGGTCATCGCCACGGGCATACGCATTCTGGCCGACGTCGACTTCAAGACCAATCGCCACAACGCCATGATCGTCGCCATTTCCATCGGCGTCGGCATGATCCCCATGGTGGCGCCCAACTTCCGCCAATGGATGCCCCACGCCATTCATCCGCTTATCGAGTCGGGCATCTTGCTTACTTCGGTGGCGGCGGTGCTGCTGAACCTGTACTTCAACGGCGCTCCGCACGACACCAAGGCCGCAGTCAACGCCGCCCGGCAGGCCGAAGCTTGATTAATACCCCACCTAGTCCAGGTCGATGACGGCCTGGGCGATGGCGGCGATGCCTTGTTCGGACAGGTCGTCCGTCTGGATGGCCCGCCTTTGTTCCCAGGCGTGGAAGTTGCGGGCCTGAGAGCGCTGGTAATGAGGGTCGTAGTGCCGGCTGATGAGCTCGTCGAACAGCAGGGGCAAATTACCTTCGTGCGCCCATTGCTGCCAGCGCTGCACGGTCTCGCCGCCCTGCAATTGCTTGAGCATGCCCAGGCGGTCGGCCAGGGCGTCGGCGTCGTCGCCCAGATAGGCATAGTCGTGCAGCAGGTACTTCAGGCGCGCCTGGGGCGTGGCCTGGATCTCGATGCAGGGTGAGGCGCGCATTCGCTGTATCAGCGGCACCGGCACGGTCAGCCGGCCGATGCGGGCGCTCTCGCCCTCGACGTAGATGGTGCGCTCCAGGTCCATGCCGTCCAGCGCGCTGACGATCAATGTTTCGAACCGCTTTTGCGACGGCTGTTCAACCCCCGGCAAAGCGCCCAGCAGCGAGCCCTTGTGGCTGGCGCAGTGCTCCAGGTCGAGGATCTGCCGGCCTTTCGCAGCCAGCGCCTGCAAAATTCGGGTCTTGGCGCTGCCCGTGGCGCCGCATACGACCTGCAGCTTCAGTCGGGGGCACAGCTGCGCCAATTGCGCCACGACGTAATGGCGAAAACTTTTGTAGCCGCCGGCCAACTGCTGGGCGTCCCAGCCCACCATTCTTAGCCAGGTCACCATGCTGGCGCTGCGCATTCCGCCGCGCCAGCAATACACCAAAGGCCGCCAGCTCGCCGGGTATTCGGCAAAGCGTTCGCGCAAATGGCGCGCCAGATTGGCGGCCACCATGGCGCCGCCGACGCGCTTGGCTTCGAACGCCCCTACCTGCACATACAACGTGCCCACGATGCGGCGTTCGTCGTCGTCCAGCACCGGGCAATTGATGGCGCCGGGAATGTGGTCCAGCGCGAACTCGGAAGGCGAACGCGCATCGATAATGGCATCGAACGCATCCCTGTCCGCCACGCGAACCGGTACACGATGCGTCATTGCCCGCCCGCCCTCGTCATATTGTCGCGGATGCGGTTGAGCATATCGTGCAGCAGCGCCTGTTCTTGCTGGCTCAGGCCATGTACCGCGCGCTCGTAGATCTCCCAGGCGGGAGGCAGCACAAGGTGGAACTGTTTTTTGCCGGCGGGCAGGATTTTGATGACGACCACACGATGGTCGTCCGTGCTGGATCGGCGCGCAATATAGCCGGCCTTTTCCATGACGGTCAAGGCACGCGACAGCGTTGCCTGGTCGACACCCGTTACATTGGCCAGGGCGCTGACCCCCAGCCCGTCGTTTTCGCTGAGGAACGCCAGCACCCGCCAATGCAGCAGGGTCATGCGGTGCTCGCGCAGCAGGACTTGGAAGTCGGCGTTCAGCGCCGCCGTGCTTCGGTTGAGCAGGTAGGGGAAAAAGGTTTCATGCCCTTGATACGCGCGCCAGGGTTCGTGCGGCGGCTGATCTTCTTGAATGTCCGGCAACGCCTCGGCATTCGGTAAACTCATGTTCCTGCTCCCTTTTCTTGAAGCCAGTATTATCCTCCATGATCCAGCTTGCGCTGGACATAGCCGATCAGGGCGTTCAGCCCCAGGCCCACGGCGCAGATCCACACCAGCGGCACGAACATGTCCACTGTCTTGTAGGCCCGCGCGGCCACGGTCAGCATGTGGCCCAGGCCGTCGGTGGAAGCGATCATCTCGGCCAGGAACACCACCACGCAGGCGATGACGCCCGACACCCGCACGCCGGCCAGTACCGTGGGAACGATGGCCGGGAAGGTGACTTTCCACAGGCAGTTCGCGCGGCTGGTGCCGGCCGCCCGCGCCGACCAGATCAGCTTCTGGTCGACGGAACGGGCCGCCGCCCAGGTGGCCATGAGCACCGGAAAGGTGGCGTCGGCGACAACCAGCGCCACTTTGGATGAGTTCTCGAAACCCAGGATCAGGATAAGCGCCGGGTACAAGGCGATTTTGGGGATGGGCGCGATCAGGCGCACAAAGGCATCGAGCATGGCCGCGCTAAGGCGCGACAACTGCGCGGTCAGGCCCAGCACCACGCCCAGGACGATGGCGATGCACAGGCTCAGGACGAGACGGTACAGCGTAATGCCGAAATCGTGCCAGAACTCGGCGCCCGAAGCCGCCTCTACCAGCCGGCCCATCACCGAGCTGGGCGCGGGCAGCAACTGCGGTTCGATCCAGCCCAAGCGGCACACCAGCTCCCACAGAACCAGCACCAGCAGCGGCGACAGAAAACGCTTCAGGCTGGCAGCCGCGCCCCTTCCCGGCCCGCGCCCGGGCGACGAGACGGGCGCGGCGGGCGGCTTGCCGTTGCCGATGGAAGCAGAGCCGTTTTCCTGCTTGCCCGGCAGGTCGCGGAATGCCATGGTGCGAGTCGATTCCGGCATGATTTCCCTATTTTGCATTACCTGATTGCCACGTCGTCGCCCGACTCGGCCCAGCGGGTCAGGCGGCGGCGCACTCGTTCAAACAGCCAGTTCAATACCACCCCCATCACGGCCAGGATCAGGATGACGGCATACACCGAGTCGTACTGGGCCATGTCCATGGAGGTGAACAGCAGATTGCCCACACCCTCCTGGCGCGCGATCATCTCGGACGACACCATGACGATCAGCGCCATGACCACGCCCACCCGGCAGCCGATGAGGATCTCGGGCAGCGCGGCCGGCAGCACGATGCGGAACAGGCGCGAGACCGCCCCCATGCCCATGGCCTGCGCCGTCCAGACCAGCTTGTTCTCGATGCGGCTGGCGCCCAGGCAGCTGTGATACAGCAGCGGCAGGCTGACGCCCATGGCAATGACGAAGATCTTCGAGAAGCTGCCCAGGCCGAACCACAGCATGAGAATGGGCATCAGCGCCGCCTTGGGCATGGGATACACCAGGGACACCAACGGATACAGGAATTCGTGCACCGCGCGGCTGCGGCCCATGGCCAGGCCCAGCGGAATGGCGAACACCGCCGCCCAGGCGTAGCCGATGAACATGCGTCCCAGCGACAAGGCCATGGCCCATAGCGCCTGCGGGTCGAACAGCAAACCCGGCAAGGCGCGCAGCGCCGCCACAGGCCCGGGGAAAGAACTGAAGCCCAGCCGCCAGGCCGCCAGCGCCCACAAGGCGCCCAGCACCAGCACGACCAGCGCCATGGCCACCACCGGGTTCTCGTACCACAGCGCCTTGGCGCGTTTCGGAGCGGCGGCGGGCGCGTTCATGCCGGCTCTCCGGGCGGCAGTGCCGCCGAAAGGCATATTACCCGCGATGCTCTCTGTAACAATGGCCACGACCGTAGCGATGGCTGTAATGAGGGCCTTCGTGATAAATCCGATAGTGACAACGGTTGCCGCATCATGCGTGCCCTCCGACCAGCAGGCGCTCGAGCTGGATGATGTATTCCTGGTAGGCGGGGTTGCGCAGCAGCTCGGCGCGCACCCGGGGACGCGGCAGGTCGATGGGGACGATCTCGCGCACCGCCCCCGGCGTGCCGGTCAGCACCACCACCCGATCCGACAGGTACACGGCTTCATCCACGCTGTGCGTAACGAACAGCACCGTGTTGTGCAATTGCTCCCACAGCGACAACAGCTCGGCCTGCAGAGTCAGCCGCGTATGCGCGTCCAACGCCCCGAACGGCTCGTCCATGAGCAGGATCTTCGGTTCGTACGCCAGGGTGCGCGCAATGGCGGCGCGCTGGCGCATGCCGCCGGAAAGCTCGCGCGGATAGAAGTTGGCGTAGTTTTTAAGGTTGACCTTTTCCAGCCACAGCATGGCGCGCTCTTCGGCCTCGGCCTTGCGCACGCCCTGCTCGCGCAGGCCGTAGGCCACGTTGCCCAGCACGGTCTTCCAGGGAAACAGCGCGTACTCCTGGAAGACCGGGCCGCGGTCCGGCCCCGGGCCCTGCACCACCTGGCCGTCGACCCGGATCTGCCCCGCCGAGACATCCTCGAAGCCGCCCACCATGTACAGCAAGGTGCTTTTGCCGCAGCCGCTGGGCCCCAGGATGGACAGGAACTGCCCTTCGGGAACATCCAGCGAGATGTCCCGAATGGCGGTGTGCGACGTGCCTCTGGCGGTCTGGAAAGTCTTTCCCAGTTGCTCGATGTTGATCATTTTACCGGCGCTATCGTGTCTTTGCGGACGAAGTCGTTGATGTTCAAGGCCTTGGAAAGGAAGCCGGCCTTGTAATAGAGGTCCCAGGTCTTCTGGATGGAATCCAGGTTGGGCTTCATGTCCTTGTCGCGCGCGAAGTCCTTGTCGGTCATGAGGTACTTGCTCAGCAGCGCGGCGGGCGCGCGGGTGACTTCGGAGGTAACCGCCACCGCCAGCGAGTGATCGGCCTGCACCATGTTCATGGCGCGCTCGAGATCCTTGATGTAGGCCTGGACCACTTCGGGATGCGCATTGGTGTATTCCTGGCTGCAGCCTTCGAAGATCTGTACTTGGGGTGTTTGCACATCGGCCTGCGATGCCAGTTCGCGCAGGTCGCCTTTTTCCTGCGACAGCAGGGCGAAGGGCTGGACCATGGTACCCAGGTCGATACGCCCCGAACGGATCGCATCGGCCATGGGAGGGAAACCGGTTTCCACGATCTTCACGTCTTTCTTGGGATCGAGCCCATTCTTTTCAAGCCACAGCACCAGGTTGAAGTACACGCCAGAGCCGTAGGCGTTGGTGCCCAGCACCTTGCCCTTGAGGTCGGCGGCGCTCTTGATGGGGCTGTCTTTTTTAACCGCCCAGTACACCGTGAAGAAGCCTTTCTTTTCGTAGACGTGCTGGGCCACGATATAGGCCTTGAGCCCGCTTTCTATGGCTCCCTGCGCCAGCGACATGGGAGCCATGGTCGAGCAATTGAGCACGTTGGCGCGCATGGCCTGGATCATGGGCGAGGTGCCCTGGAACTGCGTCCACTTGATGGTGTATTTCTTGCCCAGGTCGGGGAACATCTCGGGCCGCTTCATCATCAAGTACTTGGCTTCTTCGGCGGGAATCGTCCAGCCCACCTTCAGCTCGGGTATGTCAGCCGCCAATGTCGGCGCGGCCACCATCATGACGCCCATGGCGGCCAGTATTGCTTGTACATTTTTTTTCATTGTTCAGTCTCCTTTTGCCACGTTGGAAGTTGCGCTTTGATTCAGCCCGAAATGCCCCAGCATTGCCAGGACACGGGCCAATACATCGCGCCGATACGCCTCAAGGTCCACCCCCTCGTACGAATGAAATCCGCTTGCCGACCGTAAACCGTTTTTGCCCTCTTGCATATATTGCCGCACGATCTCCGGCATGGCATAACGATTTTCGTCGAGGTTTTTGGCAAGGTAATTATTGGCGTGATACAGAATGTCGTTGCCGCCATAATCAATAAACTCCAGCACGCCGATGGCCGCAAAGCGAAAGCCCAGGCCATAGCGGGTTGCCAGATCTATTTGTTCGGCCGTGGCCACTTTTTCTTCGACCATGCGCGCCGCTTCGTTCATGACCAGCGTTTGCAGGCGCGGCACGATGTAGCCCGGGCTGCAGCTGCATTCCACCGGCACTTTGCCAATGGATTTCAGGCTGTCCTTCAGCGCCTGCACGGCCGCGGCATCGGTGCCCGCGTGCGCGCTGACCTCGACCAGGGGAATCAGGTAGGCGGGGTTGAGCCAGTGCGCGTTCATGAACCGCTGCGGCTTGTACACCAGGGCGGCCAGGTCGGAAGCCAGCATGGTAGAGGTGCTGGACGCAATGATGGCGTCGTCCGACACCGCCGTGCCTATGCGGCCCAGCGCGTCGCGCTTGGCTTCGGGGGTTTCGGGAACGCCTTCGTACACAATGGGCGCCGTGGCCAGAACCGCGTCGGCTTCGTCCAGGGCGTAGATGCCGATGCGGCCCAGAATGGGTTCGATCTGCTCCACCGCGAACATGCCCAGGTCCGCCAGTTGCCTAAGGGTAAGCGCAAGTTCGCTGGAAATGCTTTGCCGCAGTTCTTCGTACTGCTGCGGGCTGCGCGGCTTGAAGTCGATGATGGCGGCGGACTGGCCATGGATGGCATATGCCAGGGCAATGCCCCGGCCCATGCGGCCGGCGCCTATGGTGGCGATCGGGCCGGCATTCTTGGCCATCATGCTCTCCCTTCGACCAGCAGCTCGTGCATGTCGGCGCGCGACAAATGCGCCAGCCCCAGGGCATCGAGCGTGCGCTCGCCCAGGCGCAGGTCGCGCCCGACGATGCCGCCGGCAATCGCCAGCAGGCCGCTGGCCACCGGCGCATCGCACTCGGCCCAGTTGGCCACCGACACCAGAAAGGCCAGGCCCAGCATGGTGTCTTCGGTCATGTAGCGATGCGAGTGCAGGTCGATTTTCTCGCGCCAGTCGCCGCTGTCGACCAGCTTGCTGTGCGAATCGCCGTACATCCATTGGTCGTTGTGGTAGTGGTCGGACAGTGGGAAATGCGGCGCCTTGTAGCCTATGGCCTCGCGGATGGCGATGCGTTCGTTGTCGAGCTTGTCGGTTACCGAGCGCACCGCCGGCTGGGTGCCTTCGTTATGGATGTCCCACTCCGGAAAGTGCTGCAGCGGCGCGGCGTTCATGAGGATCAGCGGGGGATGGATGATGGGGCCGGCGTTCATCAGCGCGCCCGACAGCGCGTCTTCGCAAGGCTCGATGCAGGGAAACGCCTGCTTGATGACCGCCATGGCGTGCGCTGCGCGCTTGGCCGGGTATACGCCCGTGGGCAGGCGCGTGGCCCGCATGGTAACGGCCACGTTGTCGGGCCCATGCTTGCGCACCAGCCACGGCAGGGTGCCGGTTTCGGCCCAGGAAACTTCGGCCTTGTTGCCCGCGGCGCGCACCGCTTCGCTCATGATATAGCTGCCGAAGGTGCCGGGCGGCAAATACACCACCTGGCCGTCTTCGAGATAAGGCGCCATGGCCTTGGCGATGTCCAGCTGCGCAATGGCGGGCGAGGGAATCAGTATGAGTTGCGCGCCGCGAATGGCGTCGCCGATATCGGGGCAGACCTTGGCGATGTGCACGTCGCGCTCGCCGTCGCTGTCCTTGATGTGGATGAATGGATGTTGCACCAGCGACTGCAGTGCCTGTGTGTCGCGACGCCAGAAGCGCACTTCGTGGCCTTGTTCGCTTAAATCCGCAGCGGCCGCATAACAACCGTGCCCGCCCCCCAGTACTGCAATCTTCATGCCCGACTCCCGTAAAAGGCCGGCTTCGTGCCCGGCCAGAACAGCTTTGAAACATGGAACAGCGGCACAAACGCAAACAGAACGATGCGAGCTAACCGCTTGTTCAACCACGTTTAATTATTTATGCACTTGCATACATACACAGTAAAGAAAAGATTTGCGACGTGCAATATGCAGGAAACCGGGAATTACCCTTATAGGGATGAACTTTGGTTCAGAGAGCTTGCGGATTCCGCGCCGTCTGTGGCGCGGCGATGCTTTTGCGCGTAAAGCCGGGCGTCGGCCGCTTCCAGCAATGCCTTGGCCTGGTCGCCGTCGTCGGGCATGGTGGCCACGCCGATCGTGATCTCGGGATACACCGCCGCGCGGGCGGCGGCCTCCCGGATGACCTCGCCAATGCGATGCGCGATCTCCTGCGCCTCGGCATGGCTGGTTCGCGGCAGCACCGCAATGAATTCGTCGCCGCCGTGCCGCCCAAGGTGATCGCTTTCACGCAACATGCTGCGCAAGGTGTCGGCGACCCACTCCAGGGCGCGGTCGCCCACGCTGTGGCCATAGTGGTCGTTGATGAACTTGAAGCGGTCCAGGTCCATGGCCATTATGCTTAGCGTTTGCCTGCCGGACCGGTGCAGGTCCAGCTCGGCGTCCAGCCGCGAAAGTATTCCCCGGCGATTGAGCACGCCTGTAAGCGGGTCTTCGATGGCTTCGGTCTTGAGGCTGGCGTGGGTGGCCTCCCAATTGGCCGTCATCCGGTTGAAGCAATCGGCCAGCGCCGCCAGTTCGTCCCGCCCCCCGGCATCCACGCGCACGCCCGCCTGGCCTTCGTTGACGCGGCTCGCGGCATGGGTCAGCGCCTCCAGCGGCCGCAGCAGCGAACGCAGGAAAACCATGGCCAGCAAGGCAGCGGCCGTCAAGGTAAGAACCCAGCTCCACATCAGCCAGTGCAGCTGGCTTTTGCGCTGGGCGGCCGCTTGTTCATATCGGGCCTTGAGCAAACTGGACAGACTCTGGCGGGCATTGGAAATATCGTGGATCGCCTGCTCGAGTTCGGCGCGTGTATGAAGGTTGGCGGCGGTGTCGCTTATATGCTGGGTATGCACCTGCTCGACCAGGCGGCGAACCGCGGGCCGCGCCAACAGCCAGGATTTCTGCGCGTCTTCCAGGACCGCCCGCGGCACATCCTTGCCGTCCATGCCGACGCCAATGCTGGAAAAGCTGTTGTCGATATTGCGGGTAAGCCCGGCGAAGCCCGGCACGGAGTCGTTCGACTCGGCCAGCAGTTCATCCACCAGCGCTTGCTGAAGGTAGTATTCCAGCGTGGTCAGGGGAATAAGCCCATGCACCGATTCTTCGACGGAATCGCGAAAGGCCATCTCCTGTTCGTCCAGGACAATTACGCTGACAGCGCTGAGCACCGCCAGCGGCAGCAGCAGTATCGCAATGACCGCCATCATCCGCTGCCGCACGGAAAGCCTGCGCAATAACGCTTCGACGCCGTTTCCCATCAGGACTCCCCATGACCCAATTCCACGTCGTAGGAATTGTAGCAACTATGCTGCCGGACCCATCCACAGGCCCAATTGAGCCTTCATTCAGAGCACGGCATCCAACCCTTTTCGATCGAGCAAATTAAGCAACTTCAAAGACGGCCCGCTGGGTTGCTTATCGCCCTGTTCCCACTTACGAATCGTTGAGACACTGGTATTAAGCAACAAGGCCAGCACAGTCTGGCTAAGGTTCAGCTTCTCACGCATCGCGCGGATATCTTCACTGCTATAGGCCGGAATAGGCTCCATGCAAAGCGCATCGTATTGGCCCATCGTGCGCTTGCTGATGAACCCCAGGCGGCGTAAATCGCTTGCGGTTTCATGCACTGCAGAAAATATGGGGCTTTTTATCTTCGCCTTATTGGTCATGGCAGATCTCCAATAATGACCCGTCCTTTATGGCTTCTTTCAGTTGGCAATGATCCAGTTGCAACAAATCCGCAGCCAACAGTTGAAGCGCCCTCAACTCGGCATCCGCAATGTTTGCTCTGGCGTTCTTGGCGAAACCAAACACGAAAAACCAACGATCACCTTTGTTGGTCGCAATCAACGTGCGAACGCCGCCACTTTTACCACGCCCATCGATAGCCACGCGCTTTTTCAATACGCCACCGCCAAGATCGGCGTCCGCCAAACCTTGCACCATCTCGCTTATAGCGAAACACAAGACCCGATCAGTAAGGCCTACTTTGCGCAGCCAGCGTTGAAAATGGCGTGTTTTGAATACTCTATGTATGGTCAAATTATACCACTTAGTGGCATGAATTTCCACATCCATGCCACTAATAGCCCCCTCCAAAAAACTTTGATTGTGGCTATATGTGGATCTCTTGTACCGGCGGATGAGCTATTAATATCCCGCGCAATTTGGGAGGGGGAAAGCTGTTACGGGCTACATTGCCGCCAGGCCTCCGTCCACCAGCAGGCTCGTTCCGGTGATGAAGGAGGCTTCGTCGGACGCCAGCCAGAGTATGGGCCAGGCAATTTCCTTGGGGTCGGCCCAGCGGGCCAGCAGCGAGGTGGTTTGCCTTTCGGTTTTCAACTGGTCGACGCTTTTGCCCTTGGCGGTGGCGCGCGAGACGTGAAAATCGGTAAGGGTGGAGCCGGGGCAGACTATATTGGCGCGCACGCCGTTGGCGGCTTCTTCGTGGGCCAGGGTGCGCGTCATGGCCAGCTGGCCGGCCTTGGTGGTGTCGTAAAGACCCATGCCCTTGCGGCCTACCACGGCGTAGCACGAGGCGACATTCACAATGCTGCCCTTGCCGGAAAGCCGTAGATGCGGCAGCGCCTCGCGGCAGTAGGTGGCGGTGCCGACCAGGTTCACGTCGATCATGGCGCGCCATTCTTCGGGAGTGGCATCGGCCAGGGCCGAGTAATTGCGCATGGCGGCGTTATTGACCAGGATATCCAGGCCGCCATGCGCATCCACCGCGTGCTGCACGACTTCCCGCGTGCGCGCGGCGTCGGCCACATTGGCCACGCAATGGCTTATGCGCGCCTGCGGAAATTCGCCGCTCAGCGCCTGGACCGTTGCCAGCAGCCCCTCTTCGTTGGCGTCCACCAGGGTTACGGCGGCGCCCTCGGCGCAAAACAGCCTGGCGCACGCAGCGCCGATGCCCGCGCCGCCGCCCGTGATGAGCGCCCGTTTATTCGCTAGTCGTGCCATGGTTGTTCCAATTGAATAATGTGATTTATGAAACTGCGCCATCTACACCGAATAAAGCGGCTGATGCAGGCCGTCGGCCAGATGCTCTTGCGCCCATTCCAGCGGGCTGGCGTTGCGATCCAGCAGCACACCGGCCGAGCGCACCCGCTGCGCGGAGGCGTCCAGCGCGGGCGGCTCCTGGCCCTGCTCCAATCCCATGGCGGCTTCGTGCAGCATGCGGCGCGCCATGACGATGGGCTTGTCGGTGGGCAGCAGGTGCTCGGCCTCGCGATCCTGGATGGGGCCCATGCTTTCCTGCAGCGAAGCATCCTGTATGGCGAAGCCGAACACGCCGCTGTACGAGCGCTTGTCTTTTTGAGCCCTGCGGTCGATGAGGTAGTCGTTGTCTTTATTGGCCACGGGCCGGAAGCTGCCGCCTTCTTCATAGGCCACATGCACGCCCTTGCCTTCCTGCAGATCCAGGCGCTCCTGGGCCGACAGCGGCTTGTTGGGATGGAAGTTGATGCTCCAGACCCAGCAGTTCTCGTCGTCCATGGGCACGAAAATATGCCCGGCCATGGAGTGTTCGCCAAAAGGCGGAATCAGCGTGAACCAGGGAAACAGCCACTGCGTAACGCGCCAGTAATAGGAGTCGGGCTCGCCGTTGCGGCGGCCGAACAGGGAGAGGCCGAAGGGCATTTTCTCGATGTCGAACACTACGTTGCCGTCGGCCTTGATGTAGTCGAGCGCCTTGGTGTCCTTGTGCATGGGGTCGGTGTCGACTTCGTAGCGGTGCACATACGAGACGTGCGCGGTGTCGATGCCGCCCTCCATGGCCTGCAGATAATTGCATTGCTGCCAGCGGCGCGATACGAACACATGGCTTTCGGGCAGGGTGGCCCACTCCAGCTCGACCGGGTCGGGCATTTTCCCCTCGGGCCCCATATAGGCCCAGACAATGCCGCCACGCTCGAGGCAGGGGTAGGACTTGATGTGCATGTGCGCACAGGCCTTGGGCGCCGAGGGAACCTCGACACATTGGCCGTTGCGGTCGAACTTGACGCCGTGATAGGCGCAGCGGATGCCGTTTTCCTCGTTGCGGCCAAAGAACAGCGAAGCGCCGCGGTGCGAACAGAATTCGTCGATGACGCCCGGCCGGCCTTCGGTATCGCGAAAAGCCAGCAGCTTCTCGCCCAGGATCTTGACCCGCACCTGAGGGCCGTCCGGCTCGATTTCGCGCGAGGCGAGAATAGGCACCCAGTAGCGCCGCATGAGGTTGCCCATGCGAGTGCCCGCGTCAGTACGCACCAGTATTTCCGACATTTCCTTGTTCATGATTTCCACTCCATTACCAAACTGAGGCGAACATCGCCGATGTTCGCCCGATAAGACTTTTCCGCTTCAGGGCTGCGCCTTGACGTTGGCTTCTTTGTCGAACTCGACATTCGCCAGATGGCCGTCGACGAGCTTGACCTCGCGCATGTAGATGTTCTGGGTCATATCCCGGGTGACGGGGTCGATGGTGACCGGGCCGCGGGGGCTTTCAAAACTCATGCCCTTGAAGGCCTGCATCAATTTGTCGCCGTCCGAATCGCCGCCGGTCTTGGTCAGCGCCGCATAGATGGCGGCCATGCCGTCGTAGCCGGTGGCGGACATGAAGTTGATCTTGGCGTCGGGGCCGAACATGGCCTTGTATTCCTTGACGAACTTGCGGTTGAGGTCGGAATCGTGGGCGGCCGAGTAATAGCCCGAGGTAATCGTGCCGATAACCCCATTGCCCAGTGAGTCGATCAGCGTTTCCTCGGTCAAGTCGTGCGTTCCCAGCATCTTGATGCCGGCCTTGCGCAGACCGCGCTCGTGGTAGGACTTGACGAAGGAAATCGTGGCGGGCCCCGGCGGCAGGAACATGAACACGGCGTCGGGCTTTTCGTCCTTGATCTTCTGGATATAACTAGCGAAATCGGTGTTGGTAACGGGCACCCTTACGCTGCCCACGATGGTTCCGCCCAGTTTCTCGAAGGTCTCGGTGAACGCTTTTTCCGTGTCGATGCCCGGCGCATAGTCGGCCACCAGCGTATAGACCTTCTTGATGCCATGCTTGGCCGCCCACTTCGCCGCGGGGCGCGTTACCTGCGGCAGAGACTCCGAAACCCGGATGATGTAGGGCGAGCGCGAGGGAATGACGGCGCTGCCGGCATTCATGACGACCATCGGGCACTTGGCCTTCGTGGCCAAGGGGGCCACCGCCAGCGCCGACGGGGTCATGCCGAAGCCGGCCAGCAAATCCACTTTTTCATTGACCAGCAGTTCTTGCGCCAGGCGCTTGTCGACCTCGGGCGCAACCCCGGTGTCGTCCTTGTAGATCACCTGGACCTTGCGGCCCGCCACCGTATCGCCGTGTTCCTTCATATACACTTTGATGCCGCTGCTGATTTGCTCGCCATACGGCGCGTACGGGCCGCTGAAGGGAAGGATGACGCCTATCTTCAGGGGTGCGGGCGCCGTTGCAGCCTGCGCGGCGGCGGTACAGAAACAAGCGGCCGCCACTGTCGATGCGGCTGCCAACTTGAAAAAGGAATAAGTCATTGTCTATTGCCTCCAGGTCGTGAAGCCGTGTGCTTGTGCCAGCGCTTAGCCTCTGAGTTGTCCGTCTGTTGATACTGATATACATTGTACGGACACATTGACCTGCTCGCAATAGGGTATTTACCAATCTGGCATCATGTCGGAGCACGACAGGAATTCAGGAACACTAGGAACACCAAATGGCAACCGAGAAAACCAGCGACAACGTCCGGGCCGTCGACCGCGCCCTGGACATTCTTATGGCCTTTACGGCAACGGACTATGAATTGACGGCGGGCCAGCTGCTCAAGCGCGTGGACTTGAGCCGGCCCACGCTGTATCGCCTGCTGTACACACTGGAACAAAGCGGCTTCCTGGTCTCGTCGGGCGAGCCGCAGAAATTCCGCCTGGGCCCCGCCGTGGCCCATCTTTCGCACGTCTGGACATCCAGCCTGGACCTGAACGAAATGGCCAAGCCGATGCTGCGCCGCCTCTGGGAGAAAACCGGGGAAACCGTGGCGCTATTCATTCCCCAGGGGGCTTACCGCAGCTGCATCAGCGAACTGCCCTGCACCCAGCCGCTAAGCTTCAAGCGCGGGGTCGGCTACCGCGAGCGCATCGTGCTGGGCGCCAGCGGGCGCGCCATTCTGGCCTACCTGGACATCACGCCCGAACTGCTGAAGGAATACGCGGCCGGCACGAAGCTCGACCTGAAGAAGTACGCGGAAGATCTGCAAAGCACGCGCGAACGCGGCTACGCCATCAGTAACCAGGAAATCATCCAGGGCGCCGTTTCCATCGCCGCGCCGTTCTTCAACAGCGGCGGCCAGGTGGCCGGATCGGTGGGTATTTTCGGCCCCAGCGCCCGCCTGGACGCCAGCCAGGTCAAGGAGTACGGGGAGCTCCTGATCGTCGAAACCAAGCTGCTGTCCGAAGCGCTGGGCCTGCGCGGGAAGTAACGATTGGATCGGCAAAAAAATGGGAGCACATGATGCTCCCATTTTTACAACCACTGTATTCGCGGAACGGCCGCCGTGTGGCCGGCTTCTACACCCGCTCGAAAATGCCCGCGGCGCCCATGCCGGTGCCCACGCACATGGTCAGCATGCCGTAGTCCAGCTTGTGGCGCCGGATGGCGTGCACGACCGTGGCGGCGCGGATGGCGCCCGTGGCGCCCAGGGGGTGGCCCAGGGCAATGGCGCCGCCTATGGGGTTGACGACCTTGGGGTCGAGGCCAAGGTCGCGGATGACCGCCAGCGACTGCGCGGCAAAGGCTTCGTTCAGTTCGATCCAGCCCATTTGATCCAGCTTCAGGCCAGCCACCTTCAGCGCCTGAGGAATGGCGAACTTGGGGCCTATGCCCATGATCTCGGGCGGCACGCCGCGCACGGCGAAGGAAACAAAGCGCGCCAGCGGCGTAAGGTTGTGCGTTTTGAGCGCGCGTTCGGACACCACCAGCAAGGCGCCGGCGCCGTCGGACATCTGCGAGCTGTTGCCGGCCGTGACGCTGCCCTTGGCGGCAAACACCGGACGCAGGCGGGCCAGCGCCTCGAGGCTGGTGTCGGCGCGCACGCCTTCGTCCAGCGCCAGCGTTTTATGCTGTTCGGCCACTTCGCCGCTGGCCAGGTCCGGCACGCGGCGCACTACGTCGATGGGCAGGGTCTCGTCGTTGAACTCGCCGGCCTTCTGCCCGGCCAGGGCGCGCTGGTGCGACTGCAGCGCAAAGGCGTCCTGGTCCTCGCGCGACACCTTCCATTGCTGCGCCACCTGCTCGGCGGTAATGCCCATGCCGTAGGCAATGCCCACGTTCTCGTCGCGCGCGAAGATGCCGGGGCTGAAGCTGGTGTTGACGCCCATCAGCGGAACCTGGCTCATGGACTCGGTGCCCGCGGCGATGATGACGTCGGCCTCGCCCACGCGGATGCGGTCGGCCGCCATGGCGATGGCGGTCAGGCCCGAAGCGCAGAAGCGGTTGACGGTAACGCCCGCCACGCTGTTGGGCAGGCCCGAGAGCAGCACGCCGATGCGCGCCACATTGAAGCCCTGCGAGCCTTCGGGAATGGCGCAGCCCACGATGGCGTCTTCGACGGCCGCGGGGTCGAGGCTGGGCGCCTGGGCCAGCACGCCCTGTATGACCCGCGCCAGCAGGTCGTCGGGCCGGTAGTGCGAAAGCGATCCGCGCGGCGCCTTGCCGATGGGACTGCGGGTGGCCGCTACGATGTAAGCCTGTTGCAATGTGGTCATAACGGACTCCTAGTTACGCACCGGCTTGCCGGTCTTCAGGAAACCCATGATGCGCTCCTGGGTCTTGGGGTTGGCCAGCAGGCCGAGAAAAGCCTGGCGCTCCAGCGAGAGCATCCATTCGTCGTCGACCAGCGAACCAGGGTCGACGTCGCCGCCGCAGATGACGTGGGCCACGTTTGCGGCCACCGTGAAGTCGTGCTCGGAAATGAAGCCGCCCACCCGCATATTGACCAGCTGCGCCTTGAGCGTGGCGATGGCATCGCGCCCCGCCACGGGGAACAGCCCCGGCAAGGGCGGCCGCCAGCCGGCCTCGGCCAGCATGGCCGCTTCGCGCACGGCCACGTAAAACAGCTCGTAGCGGTTCATGACCACCGTATCGGAAGGCAGCAAGTACCCGATGTCGCGCGCATCCGGCGCCGAGCGGGAAACCTGGGCGCTGGCCACCGCCAGTGCGGTTTTCTTCAAGAGGGCCAGCAAGGGGATTTCGGGCGCGGTCATGGCCTGCAACTGGGCGGCGCGGCGCGCGCAATGCGCCAGGCCGCCGGAGCCCGGCACCAGGCCGATGCCCACTTCGACCAGGCCGATATAGGTTTCGAAATGCGCCACCCGCTTGGCGCAATGCAGGGCCAGTTCGCAGCCGCCGCCCAGCGCCATGCCGGCCAGTGCGGCCACCACCGGCACCTGGGCGTAGCGCAAGCGCAGCACCATGTCCTGCATGGCGCGCTCGACCGGCTCGACCGCCTTGGCGCCGCCTTGCTCGAACAAGGGCAGCATGGATTTAAGGTCGGCCCCGGCCGAGAACGGTTCGGACAACTGGCCGATGACCAGCGCCTTGAACGAACCTTCGGCCACGTCCACCGCATGCACGATGCCCTGGATGACTTCGGGGCTGAGCGTATGCATCTTGGTCTTGAACGACAGCAGCAGCACGTCGTCGGGATGCGGCGCCGGCAGCGTATAGGCCTTGACCGCATCGGTCTCGAAGACTACGGTCTCGCCCAGGCCGGCCGATTCGCCCACCAGGCGCGGCGCGCCTATCTGGCGTTCATACACGGGCAGGCTGCTGCGCGGCTCGAAGGATTTTGCATGAGGATTCCACGAGCCTTGCGGCGTATGCACGCCCTGGGCCTCCCATACCGGCCCGCTGCTTACCCAATCGGGCAACGGTTCGCTGGA
>Ga0180219_1001051_pt1 | contig 19266 bp, 13 predicted proteins | sample eDN3rd30CBELigMG_FD_151338 | JGI IMG/M metagenome (GOLD analysis project Ga0180219, IMG submission 151338) | Enriched Miracle-Growth compost microbial communities from Emeryville, California, USA - eDNA 3rd pass 30_C BE-Lig MG (version 2)... ...
CCGAAGACGCAACGCACGCGCATCCTCTACATCTCCCCCCTGAAGGCGCTCGGCGTCGACGTCGAGCGCAACCTGCGCTCGCCCCTGGTGGGCATCGCCCAGGCCGCGCGGCGGCTGGGCGTGCCCGGGCCCGAGATCACCGTGGGAGTGCGCAGCGGTGACACCCCGGCATCCGACCGCCGAAAACTGCTGACCGCACCGCCCGACATCCTCATCACGACGCCCGAGTCGCTCTATCTCATGCTCACGAGCCAGGCCGCCGAGACTCTGCGCGGCGTCGACACGGTCATCGTCGACGAGGTGCACGCGGTCGCGGCGACCAAGCGCGGCGCGCATCTGGCCGTGAGCCTCGAGCGCCTCGACGACCTGCTGGAGAAGCCCGCGCAGCGCATCGGCCTGTCGGCGACGGTGCGGCCGATCGACGAGGTGGCGCGGTTCCTGGGCGGTGCGGCACCGGTCGAGATCGTCGCACCGCGGGCGTCGAAGACGTTCGAGCTGCACGTGGTGGTCCCCGTCGACGACATGCAGAATCCCCCTCCGGTGGTGCCGGTGGATGCCGCGACCGCCGTCGACGACGACTGGTTCACCCCCGACGGACCTGCCGAGAACACCGAGGTGACCGGCTCGATCTGGCCGCACGTCGAAGAGGCGATCGTCGACCGCGTGCTCGAGAACCGGTCGACCATCGTGTTCTCGAACTCGCGCCGGCTGGCCGAGCGCCTCACCGGCCGGCTCAACGAGATCTATGCCGAGCGCATCGGGGCCGAGATCCCCGAGCCTGCTGTGCCTGCGGCGATGATGGCCCAGGCGGGCTCGACCGCGGGCGTGGCGCCCATATTGGCGAAGGCCCACCACGGCTCGGTGTCGAAGGAGCAGCGCGCCCAGGTCGAAGACGAGCTGAAGTCGGGCGTGCTGCGCTGCGTCGTGGCGACCAGCAGCCTCGAGCTCGGCATCGACATGGGCGCGGTCGACCTGGTCATCCAGATCGAGGCGCCGCCATCCGCGGCATCCGGCCTGCAGCGCATCGGACGCGCCGGGCACCAGGTCGGCGAGATCAGTCGCGCCGACCTCTTTCCCAAGCACCGCAGCGACGTGCTGCACACCGCGGTCGTGACCGAGCGCATGCTCGCCGGGCAGATCGAGGCGATCGCGGTGCCGGGCAATCCGCTCGACATCCTCGCCCAGCAGACGGTCGCCGCCTGTGCGACCGGCCCGGTCGACGTCGAGGGCTGGTACGAGACGGTCAAGCGCAGCGCGCCGTTCCGCACGCTGCCACGCTCGGCGTACGAGGCGACGCTCGACCTGCTGGCGGGGCGCTTCCCCTCCGACGAGTTCGCCGAGCTGCGCCCGCGCGTGGTCTGGGATCGCGATCACGGCACGCTCACCGGTCGGCCCGGAGCGCAGCGCATCGCCGTCACGAGCGGCGGCACGATCCCCGACCGCGGGCTGTTCGGCGTCTTCGTCGCCGGCGAGAAGGTCGGTGCCCGCGTGGGCGAGCTCGACGAGGAGATGGTCTACGAATCGCGCGTCAACGACGTGTTCACGCTCGGCACGACGAGCTGGCGCATCGTCGAGATCACGCACGACCGGGTCAACGTCGTCCCGGCGTTCGGGCAGCCGGGCAAGGTGCCGTTCTGGCACGGCGACGGCATCGGGCGCCCCGCCGAGCTGGGCGAGGCGCTGGGGAAGTTCGCCCGCGAGCTGGCCACCGCGCCGCGCGAGAGATCCGAGATGCGGCTGGCGGAGTCCGGCCTCGACGCCAATGCGATCACCAACCTGCTGCGCTATCTGGCCGAGCAGCGCGAGTCGACCGGCACCCTCCCCACCGACAAGACACTGACCGTCGAACGCAGCCGCGACGAGGTCGGCGACTGGCGTGTCATCCTTCATTCCCCGTACGGCATGCAAGTGCACGCGCCGTGGGCGCTGGCGGTGAACGCGCGCATCCGCGAGCGGCTCGGCGTCGACGGATCGGCGGTGGCCAGCGATGACGGCATCATCGCGCGGATTCCGGATGCCACGGCCGACCCGCCGGGCGCGGAACTGTTCGTCTTCGAACCCGACGAGATCGACCAGATGGTCACCGAAGAGGTCGGCGGATCGGCCCTGTTCGCCTCGCGGTTCCGCGAATGCGCGGCGCGCGCCCTGCTCATGCCGCGGCTGAACCCCGGGCGCCGCAGCCCGCTGTGGCAGCAGCGGCAGCGGGCGTCGCAGCTGCTCGAGGTGGCACGCCGGTACCCGACGTTCCCGATCATCCTCGAGACCCTGCGCGAGGTACTGCAAGACGTCTACGATCTGCCGGCCCTGCTGCGCGTGATCCGCGGCATCGGCGAGCGCCGCATCCGCCTCGTCGAGGTCACGACGAACCAGCCGTCACCCTACGCGCGCGACCTGCTGTTCGGATATGTCGGTGCGTTCATGTACGAGGGCGACTCGCCCCTCGCCGAGCGCCGGGCTGCGGCGCTGTCGGTCGACCCCGCGCTGCTGAGTGAGCTGCTCGGCAAGGTCGAGATGCGCGAGCTGCTCGACCCCGAGATCATCGCGCAGTTCGAGCGCGAGGCGCAGCGCCTCGACCCCGAGCGGCATGTGCGCGGTGTCGAGGGTGTGGCCGACCTGCTACGGCTGCTGGGACCGTTGGATGCCGCGGAAGTCGCCGCGCGGCTGGATGCCCCGGCCGACGCCACCGCCCACCTCGACACCCTGATCGCGACGCACCGCGCGATCCCCGTGACGATCGGGGGCGCGCCGCGCGCCGCGGCGATCGAAGATGCCGGCCGCCTGCGCGATGCGCTCGGTGCGGCGCTGCCGGTCGGCATCCCGACCGCCTTCCTCGAACCGGTCGCCGATCCCCTCGGCGACCTGGTGGCGCGGTTCGCGCGCACGCACGGACCGTTCCGCGCCGAGTCGGTCGCCGATCGGCTGGGCGTCGGCATCGCCGTCGCGCGGCTCACTCTGCAGCGCCTCGAGGCTGCGGGCCGGGTGACGAGCGGCTTCTTCCTACCCGAGACGACCGCCACCGACGAGACCGAGTGGTGCGACACCGAGGTGCTGCGCCGGCTGCGCATGCGCAGTCTCGCGGCGATCCGCGGCAGCGTCGAGCCGGTCTCGCCGCAGGCGTTCGCGCGGTTCCTGCCGGCCTGGCAGCATCTGACCCGCCCGCTCGAGGGCATCGACGGGGTGGCCGCGGTCATCGAGCAGCTCGCGGGCGTGCCGATTCCGGCGAGCGCGTGGGAGTCGCTCATCCTCCCCTCGCGGGTGAAGGATTACTCGTCGGGCATGCTCGACGAGCTGACCGCCACCGGTGAGGTCATCTGGTCGGGGCACGGGACGCTGCCGGGCCGCGACGGCTGGGTCGCGCTGCACCCCGCGGGCGATGCGCCGCTGACGCTCCCCGAGCCGGAGGGCGAGATCACGCCGGGGTCGCTCGAGGAGCGGCTCATCAACATCCTCGGCGCGGGCGGCGCGTACTTCACCGGGCAGCTGAAGACGCTGGCCGACGCCGAGTCCGAGCAGGACGTGATCGACGCCCTGTGGTCGCTGACCTGGTCCGGCCGAGTGACGAACGACACGTTCGCGCCGCTGCGGGCTCTGACCTCGGGCGGGTCACAGGCGCACAAGGCCGCGCGACGCACACCGCGGGCGCGGCTGTACCGGGGCATGTCACTGCCGCGGCCGAGCTCACCCCCGCGTCCGCCGACGCTGGGCGGGCGGTGGTCACTGCTGCCCGAGCCCGAAGGCGACCCGGCTGTGCGGGCGACGGCGACCGGCAGCCTGCTGCTCGACCGCTACGGCGTCGTCACACGCGGATCCGTGCAGGCCGAGCAGGTACCCGGCGGGTTCGCGCAGGTCTACCGCACGCTCGCCGGTTTCGAAGAGGCCGGGCACTGCCGCCGTGGGTACGTGATCGAGAAGCTGGGGGCGGCGCAGTTCGCGGCATCCACCACCATCGACCGGTTGCGCGAGTTCTCGGGACTCGCCGATCCGCCGCCGCGCGCGGGCATCACGCTCGCCGCCACCGACCCGGCCAACCCGTACGGCGCGGCGCTGGCCTGGCCGGCGCTCGAGGGATCGGCGCACCGGCCCGGGCGCAAGGCGGGCGCGGTGGTCGTGCTGGTCGACGGCGCGCTCGTGCTGTATCTCGAGCGCGGGGGCAAGACCGCGCTCGCGTTCTCGAGCGACGACGAGACGCTGGCGGCGGGATGCCGCAGCCTCGCCGAGACCGCGAAGACGCGGCGCCTCGAGACCCTGACGATCGAGCAGGTCAACGGCGAGATCGTCTACGGCACGGCCGTCGGCCGCGCGCTGCGCCAGGCCGGCTTCGTCGAGTCGACGCGCGGGCTGACGCTGCGCAAGGCGCCGCGCGGCTGACACCGCCGTGTGGTCGAGAGCATCCGGGCCGGCGTGACCTTCTGCGCAATCCTCTCCTGGGCTCGGGTCTCGAACCGCGCGCGCTGACGCACGATACCGTGGAGCAATGGCCAGAGCGACGTTCGACACCGTGCTGATCAACGGCAGCGTCGGCACGGGCAAGACGACCACTGCCGAGATGCTCGGCGGCATGGTCAGGCAGCGCGGCATCCCCGGAGCGGTGATCGACGTGGACTGGCTACGCCGATCGTGGCCCTCACCGGCCGGCGACCCGTTTCAGTCCACGCTGGCAATGGAGAACATGCAGGCGATCACCGCGAACTTTCGCCGCGCAGGAGCACGGCTGATCGTGGTCGCACACGTCGTCGAATCCGAAGATGAACTCGAACGCGCGGCTGCAGCACTGGCCGCGAGGAGCATGTTGCACGTTCGCCTGACCGCATCACCAGACGCGGTCCTTTCCCGGCTGACGAGACGGCACGACGACGACGAGACCGCGCTGCGCTGGCACGCCCAGCGTCACCCCGAACTGGCGGACATCCTCGATCGAGCGGGCTTCATCAACGATCTACGGATCGACACGACCGACAAGCCCGTTGCGAACGTCGCGCAGGAGATCCTCACCACGATCGTCGACTGAGCCTCACCGCCAGACTCCAACGCCCCATCCCCCGAATGGGAGACGCGCCCTAGGGCTGGCCGTACGACGGGCCCGTGAAAGCGACAGGCTTGCCCGCGGCTCGGGCGTACCCGATTTCCCTGCTCGTCGAGTCGCCGATGTACCCGCCCGTGTTGACGACTACGACGCGGTCGGCCAGATCGATCTTTCGCAAGTGCAACTCACCGAGCAGAGCTCTCTGCTCGGCCGTGATGTCGTCGGACACTTCGGTGGGCGCGACAACAATGACCCCCGCAAGCGTCAACTGGCGGTTGATCTCACGCATCTCCTCGATGAACCGGGCGGAGCCACAGATGCAGACAATCTCAGGCCGTTGAGGCACAGCTCAGTCTCCCCTCCGACGTATGTGCGCTTCTATGCGACCTTGTCGCCGATAATCTCGACCTTGAATCCCGCCGAGTTCTCCAGCCAGCCCGCGTAGTGATCGGGCATGATGAAAACCGGTCACCCTGCAACTCTCGCAGATGCCTCCGGCCGAGCGTGAGCTGTTCCGCACAGAGCTGAGCCACCGTACGATCGGCATAGGGATGGGACCGCAATGGGAACGACGAAAGTAACGGCCGACGCCACCAAGCTGCGTCAACTCAAAGAACTCATGGGCTCGGTCAGCGATCGCACCACCGCTGACCTCCCACCGGACATCGCGCTCGGCATCGAATCCCGGCGCCGCCTTGTCGCTCGAATCACCGCGCACCGGTTCACGCCGGAGCTACACGAAGCAACCAAACACGGCATTGAATGCGCAGAGTGAGCCTCGCGAGCGACCGTGAGCCGAGACGCAATGGAAGACATCCGATCTCAAAGCCCAACCGGAGCGAATCACCGGTCGATCTCGTGATGGAACGCGCGGTGCAGACCCCCTTCTTCAGGGCATCAGCACTCAGCGACGCGCGGGATATCTATGCGGCCTGAAGCGAGTGATTCGCGAAGCACGCGCGAAGCCTCCGTGACCCGAACTACCTCTGAGCCCGCCGCGCGACCGCCTCGGCGCCCAACGATCGCGCTCCTCGCCGCGCTCGGCCGCTTCAACGCCGCCCATCCGTGGTCGCACAATGACGCGTTCGCGGCGTTCGTGCTCAGGCACGCTCGCGCGGTGCGAAGGGCTGGCGGAACGAGGGCCGCCGACGTCGGGTGCGGCACGGGCAACCTCGTGGGTCGGCTGTCGGCCTTCCTCCCTGTCGTGGTCGGGATCGAGCCCGATCGCGAGGTGGCGGCGATCGCCTCAGAACGCTTCCGCTCGTCGAGCGCCGTACACATCGATCAGCGGCCGTTCGCCGACGAAGCACCACGGCAGTACGACCTGATCGTGTTCGTCGCCTCGCTCCATCACATGCCGTTGCACGCGACTCTCCATGAAGCGCGAACAGCGCTGCGCCCGCGCGGGCGCATCGTGATCGTCGGCCTCGCACGAGAGGCGCCGTCTGACAGATGGCGTTCCCTGGTATCGCTCGCGCTGAACCCCGTCATGGGTCTTCTCCGACATCGGCGACGCGCCGACGCGCGCCCGCAGAACATGCAGGCGCCGACGGCCGATCCCGCAGAATCGTTCGACGAGATCCGGGACGTTGCGCGCGAAGTGCTTCCAGGTGTCCGCATGCGTCGCCGCCTGTTCTGGCGGTACACCGCGTCGTGGGTCGCACCGACCGAGCGGAAACCCCGTGCCTGAGGGCGACACCGTCTGGCAGACCGCGCGGCGGCTTCACGAGGCGCTCGCGGGCAAGACGCTCACGCGCTTCGAACTGCGCGTGCCACGGCAGGCGACGCTCGACCTCACCGGACAGACCGTCCGCGAGGTCGTCCCCCGCGGCAAGCACCTGCTGCTGCGGGCCGGCGAGTTCACCCTGCACTCGCACCTCAAGATGGAGGGCGTGTGGGACGTGCACCCCGCCGGCGCCCGCTGGCGGCGCCCCGCCCACACCGCGCGAGCGATCCTTCAGACGGCAGACTTCGAGGCCGTCGGGTTCGACATCGCGCAGGTGCAGGTCGTCCCCACCCGCGGCGAGCACACCCTCGTCGGGCATCTCGGACCCGATCCGCTGCAGCCCGACTGGGACCCGGCACGAGCCGCGGAGAACCTCGCGACCGACACCCGCCCGATCCACGTGGCGCTGCTCGATCAGCGCAATCTCGCCGGGCTGGGCAACGAATACGCGAACGAGGTGCTCTTCGTCCGCGGCATCCACCCTCAGAAGAACGCGAACGAGGTCGACACCGCCGCACTCGTCGAGACGGCGGCGAGGATGCTGCGCGCGAACCGCGACCGGCCTGTCCGCACTTTCACCGGCGATGCGCATCGCGGCCGCGATCGCTGGGTCTATCGGCGCGAGCACCAGCCCTGCCGGCGGTGCGGCACGCTCATCGAGCGCACCGACCTGGGCGCCGACCCGACGCAGGAGCGCATCGTCTTCTGGTGCCCGAACTGCCAGCGCTGATCCACGACACCACCCCGGACAGTCTGTGCGGCCGCCCGCGAGCCCCGGCGGATCCGTCCGTTCCCGCGCCGCGCCGATTGCACCCGCCCCGCCCGCAGGATTGAATCGAACCAGGGGTGGCGTGCGCCACCGAACAGGGAGTGATACCCGTGGGAACCACGGTCTTCGAGCGGGCACGGCCCGCGGCATCCATCGTCGCCCACTCGTTGGCCGACACCGAACTGTCGGTGTTCTGGCGCGACGACCTGCCCGCAGACCTGCTGCCCGACCGGCCCGCGCTGCGCGCCGCACACGTCGCCGACCTCGTCATCGTCGGCGGCGGATACACCGGACTGTGGACGGCTCTCGAAGCCAGTGAGCGCATGCCGGGCGCGCGTATCGTGCTCCTCGAGGCGCAGCGGGTGGGCTGGGCGGCATCCGGCCGAAACGGCGGGTTCTGCGAATCGAGCCTCACCCATGGCCGCGAGAACGGGCTGGCGCGCTGGCCCGACGAGATGCCCACGCTCGAGCGGTTGGGGAGGGAGAACCTCGACGCGATCGAGGCATCCGAGGCCACATACGGCATGGACTTCCACTTCGAGCGCACCGGGCAGCTCGCCCCCGCCGTCGAGCCTCATCAGCTGCAGTGGCTGCGCGACTGGCGCGACGAGACCGCCGACGACGAAGACGTCGTGTACCTCGATCAGGCGGCCGTGCGCGCCGAGGTCGCCTCGCCGACCTATCTCGCCGGCATGTGGGAGACGAAAGAGTGCGGGATGCTGCATCCCGCCCGCCTCGCCGCAGAGCTGGCGCGCGTGGTCGAAGCGCGCGGCGTCGAGATCTTCGAGCGCAGCCGGGTGACCGACCTGCAGACCACCGACCACGACGTGACCGTGGTCACCGAGCGGGGTCGTGTGAAGGCGAAGCAGGCGGTGCTGGCGACGAACGTGTTCCCGTCGCTGCTCAAGCGCAACACGCTGATGACCGTGCCGGTGTACGACTACGTGCTCATGACCGAGCCGCTGTCGGCCGAGCAGATGGCCTCGATCGGCTGGAAGAACCGGCAGGGCATCGGCGACATGGCCAACCAGTTCCACTACTACCGGCTCACGCGCGACAACCGCATCCTGTTCGGCGGATACGACGCCGTCTACCACTTCGGCCGCAAGGTGCGCGCCGAGTATGAAGACCGGATGACCTCGCACGAGATGCTCGCGAGCCACTTCTTCACGACGTTCCCGCAGCTCGAGGCGCTGCGGTTCACCCATCGTTGGGCCGGTGCGATCGACTCGAGCACGCAGTTCACGGCGTTCTTCGGCACGGCTCGCAAGCGCCGCGTCGCCTATGCCGCCGGCTTCACAGGCCTGGGCGTCGGATCGACCCGCTTCGCCGCCGACGTCATGCTCGACCTGCTCGCGGGCGAGAAGAACGAGCGCACCGCGCTCGAGATGGTGCGCAAGCGCCCGGTGCCGTTCCCGCCCGAGCCGGCCGCCGCGATCGGCATCAACGCCACCCGCTGGTCGATGGACCGCGCCGACCACAACCTGGGCAAGCGCAACCTGTTGCTGAAGACCCTCGACGCCCTGGGACTAGGGTTCGACTCATGAGCAGAATGGATGCCGGAGCCGCCGTTGTCGCGGCATCCCTCGTCCTTCCTTCCGACGCGGTCGACGCGTCGCAGGTGCACGCGGGTTCGCCGCGGACGGGGTACATCGACCTCGACGAGACCGGCGAGCGCACGATCGGAGTGTGGGAGCACACGCCGGGTGTCTCGACCGACGTCGAAGCCGACGAGGTGTTCGTGGTCGTGGCCGGCTCGGGCACGCTCGAGTTCACCGAGCCGGCGCTGCCGCCGGTCGAGCTGCGGCCCGGGGTGATCGTGCGGCTGACCGAGGGGATGCAGACGGTCTGGGCGATCCGCGAGACGCTGCGCAAGGTGTACGTGGCGTAGGGCCGCCGCCGGTCGCTGGCGCTCGCTGCCCCGCCGGGCTCGCTGCCGCCGGGCTCCCCCGCGCCGAGGTCGCATGTGTTCTCGCGAGATCCCGCGCGACCTCGCGACATCCGGTGCGACCTCGCGAGATCCCGCGCGACCTCGCGACATCCGGTGCGACCTCGCGACATCCGGTGCGACCTCGCGACATCCGGTGCGACCTCGCGAGATCCCGCGCGACCTCGCGACATCCCGTGCGACCTCGCGAAATCCGGTGCGACCTCGCGAGGTCGCACGCATCTTCGCGAGGTCGCGCGGGGCTACGGCGCGCTGCGGCGCACGAGCAGCGCGAGGTGCAGGGCGGTCTGGTTCTCGCCGTCGTCGAGGTCCATCCCCAGCAGCCGCTCGATGAGGGCGATGCGCTGGTAGAACACCGACCGGGAGAGATGGGATGCCGCAGCCGCCGCCGTGCGGTTCGCGGGGTGTGCGAGCACGGCACCCAGTACGTCGAGCAGGTCGCCGTCGCGCGTCATGTCGTACTCGATGAGCGGCGCAAGCATGCGCTCGCCGTGCTCGAGCAGCCGGCGGTCGTCGCGCAGGTTCGTCACGAGGCGCACGAGCGGCCGCGCGTCGGCGCGGCGGATCCGCGCGCCGCGAGCATCCCCGCGCAGCCCACCGTGCGAGAGGTCGATGGCCTCCTGCAGCGACACCAGACCGTCGTCGAGCCCCGCGGCCGGCGACCCGATCGAGATCGCCGCGCGATCGGATGCCTCCCCGAGCGCCGCGCTCGCGAACGCCTCCGCAGCCCGGTCGTCGAACGGCGCGTCCTCCGGCAGTGACAGCAGCACCGTCGCACTGGGCCAGGGCGTGCCGGCGGGGGCCGCGCCGACCAGCGCCCGCCCGCCGAGCGCGCGGGCCGCGGCATCCACGCCCTCCGTCTCCAGCGCGGCCCGCGTGACGACCATCCCGTACAGCACACGCCCCTGCACCGGCAGACCCGCGGCACCCAGCCGCGCCGCCGCACCCGAGACGCTGGCGAAGCGGCCGGCCAGCAGCCGGTCGAGCAGGCGGCGCCGCGCCTGGCGCTCCCACTCGTCGACGGGCCCGTCGGCGAGCCGCCCCAGTGCGAGCGCGATCGCGCCCTGCTGCAGCACGCCCTCGCGTCCGGCGGGATGCTCGGGCCCCGGCAGCGCGATCAGCCGCCCCCAGCGGATGCCGCGCGCCTCGACCGGCACGACCAGCCATCCGGCCGTGTCGTGCACCGCGCGCGAGCGGCGTTCCCACGCGGCGAACAGCTCTTCCTCCTGCGCGGGCGGCACCTGGGCCGCGACCACCTCGTGCGCGAGGTTCTCGAGCACGACCGGTGCGTCGAGCGTCGAAGCCAGCTGCTGCACGACGAAGTCGGCCGGTGATCCGCGCAGCGTGAGCGCCGTGAACCGGTCGCGCACCTCGTCGCGGGCGCGCAGTGCGATCCACTGCCGGTCGATGATCAGCCGGTGCACGGCCTCGGTGATCGCGACGTATTTGACCTCGCGATGCAGCACGACCAGCACGAGCCCGTGCGCCCGGGCCGCTTCGACGATGACCGCGGGCGCCCAGCGATAGTGCGTGCCCAGCTCGAGCACGAGACCGGCCACGCCGACCTCGACGAGCCCGGCGATGAACGCGCGCAGGGCGTCGGGCTCGGCAGGCCACCCCGAGCCCGTCGACAGCAGCAGCTCGCCGCCGTTGAGCAGCCGGGCGACGCCGGCCGAGTCGGAGACGTGCACCCACCGCACGCGCGCGTCGAGGCTCTCGGCGCCGCTGAGCACCTCGGGCCGCCCCTCGGCCACGGCGTCGAGGCGCAGCAGCTCGCGCAGGGTCGGCAGCGCGGCGTGCGGGTCGCTGTCGCGGCGTTCGGGCGCCGCAGCGGGTATCGGCATCGATTCCCCTCCTCGGGTCGCGGGGATGCCCCAGCATAGCCCGGACAGTGCGTCCGATCCGAACCCGGGTTCGCGACGGACCGGCTCTTCGATCGCACCACACGCGCTGCGACACTGGGAGCGACCCACCAGCGCCGCGCCCGGTCGATCTGTCCGGATGCCGCGGCCGGACACTTCGGAAAGGACCCCGTATGACCATCGCCCAGACCACAGCGCAGACCGAGCTCATCGACCAGGCGACCGAGGGGGCGCCCGTGGTCGGCCATTGGATCGACGGTGCCGTGGTGGCGCCGGCGGGTGGCCGCACCGCCCCCGTGTTCAACCCGGCGACCGGGCAGGTCACCGCCGAGGTGGCCCTGGCCGATGATGATGTGATCGCGGCGGCGCTGGCGTCGGCTGCGGCCGGGCAGCGGGTGTGGGGCGGGTACTCCATCGCCAAGCGGCAGGCGGTGCTGTTCGCGTTCCGTGAGCTGCTTTCGGCGCGGCGGGCCGAGTTGGCCGCGATCATCTCGGCCGAGCACGGCAAGGTGCTGTCCGATGCGATGGGTGAGATCGCCCGGGGGCTGGAGGTCGTCGAGCTCTCGTGCGGGTTCCCCACGCTGACGCAGGGCGGGTTCAGTGAGAACGCGTCCACGGGCATCGACGTCTACACGCTCAAGCAGCCGCTGGGGGTGACGGCGATCATCAGCCCGTTCAACTTCCCGGCGATGGTGCCGCTGTGGTTCTTCCCGATCGCACTGGCCACCGGTAACGCGGTCGTGCTCAAGCCCAGCGAGAAGGACCCGTCCGCCGCCCTGTGGATGGCGGCGCTGTGGCAGGAGGCGGGGCTTCCCGACGGGGCGTTCACCGTGCTGCAGGGCGACAAGCAGGCCGTCGACGGGCTGCTGACCAGCCCGGTGGTGCAGTCGGTGTCGTTCGTGGGATCGACCCCGATCGCCCAGTACATCTACGAGACCGCCTCCCGCCACGGCAAGCGGGTGCAGGCGCTGGGCGGGGCGAAGAACCACATGCTGGTGCTGCCCGACGCGGACCTCGACCTGGTCGCCGACCAGGCCGTGAACGCCGGGTACGGGGCGGCCGGCGAACGCTGCATGGCCGTGTCGGTCGTGATCGCGGTCGGCGGGGTCGCCGACGCACTGCAGGGCAAGATCGCGGAGCGGATCGCGAAACTGCGGGTGGGGAACGGGCAGGATGCCGCGGAGCCCGACCTGGGACCGTTGATCTCGGCTGCGCACCGCGACAAGGTCGCCTCCTACGTCGATGCCGCCGAGGCCGACGGGGCCGAGATCGTCGTGGACGGGCGCGGGTTCACCGTCGACGGGCACGAAGACGGGTTCTTCTTCGGACCCACCCTGATCGACAACATCCCGACCAGCTCCCGCGCCTACACCGAGGAGATCTTCGGCCCCGTGCTCTCCATCGTGCGGGTGGACACGTTCGATCAGGGCGTGGAGCTGATCAACTCCGGGATGTTCGGCAACGGGACCGCGATCTTCACCAACGACGGCGGTGCCGCCCGCCGGTTCCAGTCCGAGGTGCACGTGGGCATGATCGGCATCAACGTGCCCATCCCCGTCCCCGTCGCCTACCACTCCTTCGGCGGATGGAAGAACTCCCTGTTCGGCGATGCGAAGGCCTACGGCCGCCACGGCTTCGACTTCTTCACCCGCGAGAAGGCCGTCACCGCCCGCTGGATCGACCCCGCCACCCGCGGCGACGCCTCCCACAGCGGCATCAACCTCGGCTTCCCCCAGAACAACTGAAACGAGCATCATGAGCGACACCCTCACCTCCGCCCCCGTCGACCTCGCCGCCGACGCCGCCGTGCGCGCCGACGACCGCGGGCACGTCTTCCACTCGTGGAGCGCCCAGGCGCTCATCGACCCGCTGCCGGTCGCCGGTGGCGAGGGGTCGACGTTCTGGGACTACGCGGGCAACAGCTACCTCGACTTCTCGAGCCAGCTGGTGAACCTGAACCTGGGGCACCAGCATCCCGATCTCGTCGCAGCCATCCAGAAGCAGGCCGGGCGCCTGGCGACCATCCAGCCGTCGATGGCCAACGACGTGCGCGGCGAGCTCGCGCGGCGCATCAGCGAGGTGGCGCCCGACGGCTTCGAGAAGGTGTTCTTCACCAACGGCGGCGCCGATGCGAACGAGAACGCCGTGCGCATGGCGCGCCAGGTCACCGGGCGCCGCAAGGTCCTGTCGATGTACCGCAGTTACCACGGCAACACGACCACCGCGATCTCGCTGACCGGCGACCCGCGCCGCTGGGCGAACGAGCCCGGCGACGGGTCGGTCGCGCACTTCTTCGGGCCGTACCCGTACCGGTCGCCGTTCCACTCCGACTCGCCCGAGCAGGAGACCGCCCGGGCCCTCGAGCACCTTGAGCAGACGATCGTGCTCGAGGGCGCGCAGACCATCGCGGCGGTCATCATCGAGACCGTCGTCGGCACGAACGGGGTGCTCGTGCCCCCGCCGGGATATCTCCCCGGCGTCCGCGAGATCTGCGACAAGTACGGCATCATCTACATCGCCGACGAGGTGATGGTCGGCTTCGGCCGCATCGGCGAGTGGTTCGCGTTCCAGGCGTTCGACGTGGTCCCCGATCTCATCACCTTCGCGAAGGGCGTGAACTCGGGGTACGTGCCGCTGGGCGGCGTCGTGATCTCCGACCGCATCGCGGCGCACTTCGACACCGTGACGTTCCCCGGTGGGCTCACCTATTCGGGGCACCCGCTCGCGTGCGCGGCCGGTGTGGCCACGTTCGAGGTGTTCGAGCGCGACGGCATCCTCGAGCGGGTGCGCGACCTCGGATCGCGCGTGGTCGCGCCGGCGCTGGAGGAGATCGCCCGTCGCCACCCGTCGGTCGGCGACGTACGCGGACGCGGACTGTTCTGGGCCATCGAGCTCGTGCGCGACAAGGACACGCGCGAGCCGCTCGTGCCGTTCAATGCGGCGGGGGCGGATGCTGCGCCCGTCGCCGCCGTGATGGCGGCGGCCAAGAAGGGCGGCGTGTGGCCGTTCAGCCACTTCAACCGCGTGCATGTGGCGCCGCCCCTCGTGATCGACGAGAGCGAGCTCGTCCGCGGGCTCGACGTCATCGACGGCGCGCTGCACGCCGCGGACGAGTACCTGTGACCATGACCCTGCACAACATCATCGACGGTCGCGCCGTCGCGCCGTCGGGCCCGCTGCTCGACCTCGTGTCGCCGGTGACCGGGGAAGTGTACGGACAGGCCGGGGTGTCTACGGCCGAGGACGTCGATGCGGCGTTCGCCGCAGCATCCCGCGCCTTCCCCGCCTGGCGCGATGCGACGCCGGCGGCGCGGCAGCTGGCGCTGTTCCGGCTGGCCGATGCGCTGGCCGCGCACGCCGAGGAGTTCGCCGACCTCGAGTCGCTCGACACCGGCAAGCCGCGCGCAACGCTCGTGGCCGATGAGATCGACCAGTCGGTCGACCAGCTGCGCTTCTTCGCGGGCGCCGCGCGCGAGCTGAACGGCCGCGCCGCCGCCGAGTACGCCGAGGGGTTGACGTCGTACGTGCGGCGCGAGCCGATCGGCGTCGTCGCGCAGGTGACGCCCTGGAACTATCCGCTGAACATGGCGATCTGGAAGATCGGCCCGGCCCTGGCCGCCGGCAACACGATCGTGCTCAAGCCGAGCGAGACGACCCCGTCGACGACGGTGCGCCTTGCCGAGCTCGCCGCCGAGATCCTGCCCGCGGGTGTGTTCAACGTGGTGCTCGGCGATCGCGACACGGGGGCGCTGCTGACCGCACATCCGGTCCCCGCGCTCGTCGCGATCACGGGATCGGTGCGTGCGGGGATGGCCGTGGCATCCTCCGCCGCCACGCAGCTCAAGCGCGTGCACCTCGAGCTCGGCGGCAAGGCGCCCGCGGTCGTGTTCGCCGATGCCGACCTCGCACGGGCCGCCGCGGGCATCGCCGAGGCCGCGTACTTCAACGCCGGGCAGGACTGCACCGCCGCCACCCGCGTGATCGTGCACGAGTCGGTGCACGACGCGTTCGTGCGCGAGCTGGTCTCGTACGTGCGGGCGAACATCTCCACCGGGGCGCCCGACTCGGGCGCGTTCTTCGGGCCGCTCAACAACGCCGGGCAGCTCGAGCGGGTCGCGGGGTTCATCGAACGGCTGCCGGAGCACGCGACGGTCGAGACCGGAGGACGCCGACAGGGCTCCGCGGGATTCTTCTTCGAGCCGACGGTCGTGACCGGCGTGCGGCAGGACGACGAGATCGTGCAGTCCGAGGTGTTCGGCCCGGTGCTGACCGTGCAGACGTTCGCAACGGAGCAGGATGCCGTGGCCCTCGCCAACGGGGTGCCCTACGCCCTGGCTGCCTCGACGTGGACGACCGACCACGCCACCGCGATGCGCATGAGCCGGGTGCTCGACTTCGGCTGCGTGTGGATCAACGCGCACATCCCGTTCGTGTCGGACATGCCGCACGGTGGCTTCAAGCAGTCGGGATACGGCAAGGACCTCTCGATCTACGGCTTCGAGGACTACACGCGCATCAAGCACGTGATGTCGAGCCTGGAGTAGGGCGCGCGGCCGCGCCGTCTGCCCCTGGACACGGCCCTCTCTCTTGTTCAACAGTCACCAAGTGCGCGTCGATATGACCGTGACCTGTAAGTAGCGACTGTTGAACCCGGCCCCCCTCCTGTTCAGCAGTCACCTCATGCGGGTCTCGCGCGAGATCGGTCGCAGAAATCGCCTGCTGAACCGGAGGGCTGGATGCCGCGGGAGAGGCGGATGCCGCGGGAGAGGCGGATGCCGCGCCTGCCCCGGAACTCAGTGCCCCGAGATGAGGTCGGCCACCCGCGCGACGGCCGCCGTGCGCGCGCCACCGCGGGACTCCTGCCGGTCGGCGAGACCGTACGCCGCGTAGATCGCGTTGACCGCGAGCCAGCGGAGCGGCTCGGGCTCCCACCGGTGCGCGCGATGCCCCACCCACGGCAGCGACACCCGGTCGGTGTCACGCCCGAGCACGAGGTCGGCGAGCGTCCGCCCCGCGAGGTTCGTGGTCGTCACGCCGGTGCCGACGTATCCGCCGGCCCAGCCCAGCCCGGTCACGCGGTCGTAGCCGACGGTCGCCGCCCAGTCGCGCGGCACACCCAGCACGCCCGACCACGCGTGGGCGATCGGCACCTCCGAAGCGGCGGGGAACGCCGCGTGCAGCAGTTTCGTCAGGCCCGCGACCGTCCGGTCCTGCGTGCGGCCGTCGGTGTCGACGCGCGATCCGTAGCGATACGGGATGCCGCGACCGCCGAACGCGATGCGACCGTCGGCGGTCCGCTGGGCATAGGTGTACACGTGCGCGAGATCGCCCAACGTGTCGGCGTGCTCCCAGCCGATCGCCGACCACACCGCATCCGACAGCGGATCGGTGACGATCAGCGACGAGTTCATCGGCAGCCAGGTGCGGTGCTCGCCGCGCAGGTTCGCGGTGAAGCCCTCGGTCGCGCGGATCACATGGTCCGCGCGCACAACTCCTCGTGTGGTCTCCACACGACCGGGCGACAACGCCAGCGCCGGTGTGTTCTCGTAGATCACGGCGCCCGCCCGCTCGACGGCCTCAGCGAGCCCGCGCACGAGCTTGGCCGGATGCACGCGCGCACAGTGCGGGTGCCACACCGACCCGCGCGGCGAAGCGACACCCACGCGCGCCGCGGTCTCCGCGGGGCCCAGCGTGACGACATCCGCACCCGGCCACTCCGCCTCGGCCGCGGCGAACGCCCGCATGCGCGCGAGCTGCGCGTCGTTGTAGGCGACGTTGAGCTCGCCGCCCTGGGCGATGTCGGCGTCGATGCCCGCGGCATCCGCCACCCGGATCACCTCGTCGACCGCATCGTTGAGCGCCGCCTGCTGGCGGATGCCTCCGTCGCGTCCGTACCGCTCGCGGCCGCCGGTCACCGAGTTGGTCAGCCAGCCGCCGTTGCGGCCCGATGCGCCGAAGCCCGCGAACCGCGCCTCGACAAGCGCGACGCGCACCGAGGGATCGAGCTTTCGCAGGTAGTAGGCGGTCCACAGCCCGGTGAAGCCCGCGCCCACGATGCACACGTCGACGTCGAGGTCGCCGTCGAGAGCGGGCCGCGGCTGCGGCAGGCCGATCTGGTTCCACCAGAACGAGACATCCCCGTTGCGCACGTCGACTCCCTTGCCGATACGTTTTCCGTAGCTTCTATCCAGTTTACGATGCGGATTCCCTCTTGAACAGCGATCATGACCGCTGATATCGTCGAGTCAAGCGAGGAGATGAAGGATGCCGCAACCACCGCGCGCCCCGCTCGACGACACATCGAAGGCGATCATCGAGCAGCTGCAGGCCGACGGCCGGCGTTCGTACGCCGAGATCGGCCGCGCCGTGGGCCTCAGCGAGGCCGCCGTGCGCCAGCGCGTGCAGCGGCTGACCGAGAGCGGCGCGATGCAGATCGTCGCGGTGACCGACCCGATGCAGCTCGGCTTCGCCCGCCAGGCCATGATCGGCATCAAGGTGTCCGGCGACATCGGCGCGGTCGCCGACGCGCTGGCCGAGCTTCCGAGCGTGAGCTACGTCGTGATGACGGCGGGCTCGTTCGACCTCTTGGTGGAGGTCGTCTGCACCAGCGATGACGAGCTGATCGGCATCCTGAATCACGACATCCGCGGTCTTTCCGCCGTCTCATCGACAGAGACGTTCGTCTACCTCAAACTCCACAAACAGCTCTATGACTGGGGGACACGATGACCACCACGAGCACCACCCGCACCGAGGCCGAACTGCAGGCGATGGCGCGCGACCATCTCTGGATGCACTTCGCGCGGCAGTCCGTCATGACCGACGGGCCCGGCGTGCCCATCATCACGCGCGGCGAGGGCCATCACATCTGGGACTCGCAGGGCAAGAAGTACATCGACGGGCTCTCCGGCCTGTTCGTCGTCAACGCGGGGCACGGTCGGAAGAGGCTGGCGGATGCTGCGGCCCGCCAGGCCGAGCAGCTCGCGTTCTTCCCGATCTGGTCGTACGCGCACCCCTCGGCGATCGAACTCGCCGACCGGCTCGCCGGCTACGCGCCCGGCGACCTCAACCACGTGTTCTTCTCGACCGGCGGCGGCGAGGCCGTCGAGACCGCCTTCAAGCTCGCGAAGTACTACTGGAAGCTGCAGGGCAAGCCCACCAAGCACAAGGTGATCTCGCGGTTCATCGCCTATCACGGCACACCGCAGGGCGCCCTTGCGATCACCGGACTGCCCGACATGAAGGCCATGTTCGAGCCGGTGACGCCGGGCGGCTTCCGCGTGCCGAACACGAACTACTACCGTGCCGACGAGATGGGCTTCCCCGGCGGAACGCCCGAGCAGTTCGGGCTGTGGGCCGCCAACCGCATCGAGGAGATGATCCAGTTCGAAGGGCCCGACACCGTCGCCGCCGTCTTCCTCGAGCCGGTGCAGAACTCGGGCGGATGCTTCCCGCCGCCGGCCGGCTACTTCCAGCGGGTGCGCGAGATCTGCGACAAGTACGACGTGCTGCTGGTCTCCGACGAGGTGATCTGCGCGTTCGGCCGCATCGGCGACTACTTCGCGTGCGACACCTACGGCTACAAGCCCGACATGATCACGTTCGCGAAGGCCGTCACCAGCGGCTACTCACCGCTGGGCGGAACGATCGTTTCGGACCGCCTGTACGAACCGTTCGCGCACGGCGAGGCATCCTTCCCCCACGGCTACACCTTCGGCGGACACCCCGTCTCAACCGCGGTGGCGATGGAGAACCTCGACATCTTCGCCGAGGAGGGACTGCTCGAGAACGTCAAGGCCAACTCGCCGGCGTTCCGCGCGACGCTCGAGAAGCTGCTCGACCTGCCCATCGTCGGCGACGTGCGCGGCGACGGCTACTTCTTCGGCATCGAGCTGGTCAAAGACAAGGCGACCAAGGAGACCTTCGACGACGACGAGG
>Ga0180219_1001052_pt1 | contig 19254 bp, 22 predicted proteins | sample eDN3rd30CBELigMG_FD_151338 | JGI IMG/M metagenome (GOLD analysis project Ga0180219, IMG submission 151338) | Enriched Miracle-Growth compost microbial communities from Emeryville, California, USA - eDNA 3rd pass 30_C BE-Lig MG (version 2)... ...
CATGCGTTACGGTTTCATAGTATAGGAAGCGGACCCCGTTTTCAATCACAAAATACGGGATTGCTAGCTTTACGCATGACGACGCTGCCGGGCGCTTTCAATCACCAAATACGGATACCCCCTTTCTTAAGAGCTCAGCGTGCCAATCCTCGGGCTACTTCGCTCATGGCGGTGTACCCGTCCATGAAAAGCCGATCAAGGAAGCTGTTGATTTGAGGCAGGAATATTGTGAGCAGCAGCATGCTCACGGTCAGCGTGATCGGAAAGCCTACGGCAAATACGGAGAGTTGCTGAGCGGTGCGGTTCAGAATCCCCATTGCCAGATTGATTGCCAGCAGCGCAATGACCATGGGCAAGGCGAGCGCCACACCAACGGTAAAGAGGGTGACGCTGAATTCCACTAGCACTCCGATGCCGTTGAGATCCAGGGTAGGGCCTCCGATAGGAAGCATCTCAAAGGTACGACCCAGGCCAGAGAGCATGACCAGATGGCCATTGACGGCGATGAAGGCCAAAATGGTGATCGCATTCAGGATGCGAGCCATGACGCTCGTATTGCCCCCGCTTGCTGGGTCAAAGAAAGAGGCAAAGGATAGGCCCATCTGCAGACCGATGAGTTCGCCGGCCACGGCCACCGCGCCAAAGATAAAGCGCATCACCAGCCCCAGCGCCATGCCGATAAGGATCTGTTCGACCATGACGCCCATCGCAGCATAGGAGCCCAGCGGGATAGAGGGAAGTTCGCCTGCCAGTGGGGCGAGCGCCAGCGCCAGGACGGCCGAGAGGGCGATTTTTACGTACAGGGGAATAGAGGAGTCACCCAAGACTGGCGCCGTACCCACAAAGGCCGCAACGCGAAAGAACGGCCAAATGAATGCGCCAATCCAGCCATAGAGCTGATCGAGGGTGAATTCGATCATGAGGGGTCTAGCTCACCATCGTGGGGATCGAGGTGAACAGCCCCTGGATGTAGTCGACCATTTGCCCGATGAGCCAGGGCCCCAACAAGATGAGAACGATGCCCACCGCCAGAAGCTTCGGGATGAAGGCCAGCGTCATTTCGTTGATCTGGGTTGCCGCCTGAAAAATACTGACGGTCAAACCAACGATGAGCGTCGTGGCCAAAAGCGGGACGGCCATCAAAAAGGCCAATACCATCGCCTCGTACGTCATGGTCATGACGGTTGCGGAATTCATGCGCGCACCTGTTATTGGTAGAAGCTACGGGCCAGCGAGCCCAACAGCAGATGCCAGCCATCGGCTAGCACAAAGAGCATGAGCTTGAAAGGCAGCGAGATCGTCACGGGAGGTACCATCATCATGCCCAGTGCCATGAGCACGCTGGCCACCACCAGGTCGATGATCAGGAACGGGATGAAGATCGAAAAGCCGATCTGAAAGGCAGTTTTCAGTTCGCTTGTTACAAATGCAGGGATCAGCACGCGCATCGGCACGGCTTCGGGCGTGGACACCTCTGTAATGCCGGCCATGTCGGCAAAAAGCAGTAGGTCCGTTTCTCGGGTCTGCTCAATCATAAACTTGTGTAGAGGCTTGCCACCGGCCTCGATGGCCTGCTCAAAGGTGATGGCGCCCTCGTTCAAGGGCTTATACGCTGTCGCGTGGATCTGATCCATGACGGGCGACATGACAAAGAACGTCAGAAAGAGCGCCAGACCGATGAGCACGCTATTGGGGGGCGCCGTGGGTGTGCCGATTGCGTTACGCAAGAGCCCCAGGACGATGACGATCCGGGTAAATCCAGTCATCATCAGCAAAGCAGCCGGCAAGAAGGTCAGGGAGGTCAGCAGAATGAGCGTTTGCATGCTCAGGCTGTACGTCTCGCCCCCATCGGCGTTAGGAGAGGTGGTCAGCGCGGGAATCGCAGCTTGAGCCAGGGCATCTGAGGGAAGTGCAATCGCCCCGAGCAGTAGCAGGCCAAGCGCCGCGGCCGCGCCGTGTTTCACAGCAGCGTTCATTATGCTTTGCGCCCCATCATGTTGTTGAAGACGCTCGCAAAGGACGGGGTGCCAGGAGCGGTTTCTACAGGCTGGGAGCCGGACTCTCGCGGGGAGAGGGTGTGCAGCAGGTTGATGGAACCGGGCGTCACGCCCAGCACCAGGCGCTCATTTTCGACTTCAACGACCATGACCTGCATGCCTCGTGGGCCCACAGCGATCCGGCTAGTAACAGCCATGTTCGTGCGCACAGCCCCTTTTACGGAGGCCAGATTGCGTCGTGCGATCCAGCCGCACGCCAAGATCAGCACGACAACAAAGACGAGCGCGAGAAAGATGCGAGCCAGGGCAAAGGCGTCCATTTGTTTATCGCTTGACGGCTGACAGGCGCGACAGCCGCTCGGAAGGGGTCACAATGTCGGTCAGTCGCACGCCGTAGCTGTCGCCCACGACAACGACTTCGCCTTGTGCAATCAGGTAGCCATTGATGAAGATATCCATCGGCTCGCCGGCGAGATTTTCCAGTTCGACCACAGAGCCCTGGTTCAACTGCAGCAGTTCGCGGATCGTGATTCGCTTGCGCCCCAGTTCCACGCTCAGCTGCACCGGGATGTCGCGCAGCATCTCGAGGTCAAAACCTTCGGAACTTCGGGCGGCTGCCTTCTCGCCCAGTGGCTTGAAAATCTGAGCGGCAGGCTCGGTTGCTTCCGACGCGGGCTCAGCAGTGGTGGCGTCTGCCTGTTCGGCCAGCGCCTGGGCCCATTCTTTCATGGCTTCCTGGTTGTTCGCACCTTCAGCCGTGGTGACGTTTTGGGAATCTTGGGGATCAGACATCTTTTTTCTCGGAGAGGTAATCGAAGTTGCGCGACTGCAGGTGCTCTTTGACCTCAAGCGCGTAGTGCTTGTTGGAAGTGCCGTAGCCGCATTTCAGTGCAGGAACGCCATTGACAAAAGCGGTGATGGACTCGTTAAGCTTGCAAGGGATGATGGAACCTTTTTCAAGCTTGAGTAGGTCACCAATAGACAGATCCAGCTCGGCAAACTGTGCCACCAGTTCCACGCGGGCCTGGCGGATCTCCGACGACATTTGCTTGGACCAGCGCATATCCGCGGGGCTTTCGGAGCTTTCCTGGTAGGGATTGGTAAGCAGATCCCGAATCGGCTCGATCATCGAGTAGGGAAGGCAGATGTTCAGCGATCCGCCCATGGAGCCAAACTCGATTCTGATCGGGGTGACCACCACGACTTCGTGCGAGCTGGTGACGCTGGCAAATTTGGTGTGCATCTCCGAACGCACGTACTGATACTGGACCGGGTGAATGCCTTCCCAGGCCTGGGTGTAGCATTCCATCGTCTGGTCGAGCAGCCGGCGGATAATCCGCAATTCAGTGGCGGTGAAATCCCGTCCTTCGACGCGCGTGTTGGTATTGCCTTGCCCGCCAAACATGCTCTCGATGATGAGAAACACAAGCGTCGGATCAAAGGCAAAGAGCGCAGCACCACGCAGCGGATTGAGCTTGATGATGTTCAGGTTGCTCGGAACGGGCAGATTGCGCTCGAATTCCGAATATTTGAGCACCTGAATCGCCCCAACCGAAATATCGGCGTTGCGACGCATGAAGTTCAGCAGCACGTTGCGCATGCGACGCGCGAAACGCTCGTTGATGAGTTCGAGCGTTTGCATGCGGCGACGCACGACCCGGTCGGTCGAACCCAGGTCGTATGAGCGTACGCCGTTCTGGTCTACCTCCTCGTGTTGCGCTTCCTTTGATTCTTCGCCGGTGACGCTGGCTAGCAGCGCGTCAACTTCGTCCTGCGACAGAAAGCTCTCGTAAGCCATTGATTACTGCACCACGAACGAAGTGAAGAGGACGTCGCTGACGTATTGGGGGTAGGGTTCAGGTGAAATGGGAGCCGAAACCACCTTCTTGATCCGTTCACGGGCGCGAGCGATCTCTTCTTCGTCATTCAGCCGCGTGGGGTTCATTGAATTCAGTTCAGACAGGATTCGGCTGCGAATGACCGGCAGATACCGCACCAGGCGCTTTCGGCTGTCTTCGTCATCCACGCGCAGCGTCATGCCCGTATAGAGCACGCGCGAATCAAAGTCGTTGCGCAGGGTGACAGTGAAGGGCTCGATGTCCAGGAAAATGGGTTCGTACTGCACCTGAGGGGTGGCCCGCTTCAGTTCCGTGGGAGCCTGCAGCGCAACGGCATCAGCACTTTCGACAGACTTGGCAATGCTGTTGTTGTAGTACCAGGCGCCACCCCCGCCAAGGCCAAGACAGAGCACAGCGACCACTAGCGTCTTGCCAAATCCTGATGATTTCTTTTCTTTGCTCATACGGCTAAACCCGGTGATAGGTTGGGTGGTTTTTTCGACTTGATCATTGTGGGCCATCCCCTGCAATTTCATGAGGGGGAAAAACGGCGGAAATACTCCCTTTCTTTGTCGTTTGACGGGCGTGCCAAGGCAGCCAAGTGGGAGCACCCCCTTGGCTGCCTAGATCACTTCTAAAGTCGGAAACTCAGGCGTAGGTGTTAAGCAGCCCTTGTGAAGGGCGGGCGATTGGCGCGTTGGCGGTCACGGCATGCCCCTGGCCACCGCCTGCCACGTCTGCACCGCCTTCACCCTGTGAGCCACCCTGGGCATCGTTACCCTGCGCGTACTCCTGTGCCTCATGCTCGCCAACACTGGATTGGCCTAGCGACAGGCCCGATTCAGCCAATTGCGAGGCCAGTTGGGGTAGGGCCTGCTCGACGGCGGTGCGTACCGCGGCGTTGGCGGAGACGAAGCTAGCGCTTGCCACGCCGTCCTTGATCGAAATCGACACTTTCAGCGGACCCAGTTCAGGCGGGTCCAGGCGTAGCTGTGCCATTTGTGTGCCAAGTTGGTCGGTCTTTACAAAAGAAAGCACCTGTTGGCTCATGGCCTGAGCCCAGGCAGGGTGGGTAAGGGGGGTATTCACCCCGAGTTGGGCCGTGGGCACGGCCGTGGACATCCCGGTCAGAGATACGCCGGCTTGAAGTTGGCCCGGTAGCGGCGAAGCCCCATCTGCCGGGCGGGCCGCAGGGGTGGCCTGCTGATCGCCGTTGGCCTGGTCCAAGCGGCGCGTGATCGCCATTGACGCCTCCAGCGTGCTCACAAAGTTCTGGGTCTTGGCGTCGAGTTTTGGTGCATCTTCAGCGCGCGCACCCTTGGCTGTCAGGCGTTCAGCCGACGCCTCCTTTGCGTCCCCATTTACTGACTTCCCCACTCTGAATTCTGGAATGAGGCTGCGCAGTTGCTTGGTTTGATGGACAACCGGTTGAGCCACAGCAGAGGCCTCAAGCGCCGGGAGGGCCGAGGGCGGGATGCTCGTCGCAGCCTTCAGATCCGCCTGACTAGCCGCAGCCGCCTTGATGGCTGACGCCTGGCGCAGCGCCGCGGCTGTCGAGTCAGCATCGGCGGGCGCATCGTCAGGGGAGGCTTTATCGAGACGAGGCAGATTCTTGTCCTGTCCATCGGTTCTGACCTCGAGCTGAGCGCTGCGAGCAGGTTGTGCTTCGTGCTCGGGAGAGACAGGGCGTTTTTCTACTTGAGCGCCGGCATTCACGGCGAGTGAGGCGGGGTCGGCGGGGTCTGCGTCTTTGCCCGCAGGCTTCTCGGCTGAAGATTCGGTCTCGGGTTTGTCCACTATCGCCGTGTCCTGATCAGCCTTATCGCCCTTGGCGATGATCTTCGTGTTGCCATCGACCGCCACTTCATCGCCTTCGGGCTGAGCACGCAGGTTATCCAAGAGCGCGGCAAAGCCGTTGGCGGCTTCAGCTTGCTTGCCCTTGCCATGGGGAGCGGAGGCCGCTTGGGCATTAGGAGTGATGGAGTTTGAGGTGGACACGGTCATCATGGCTCGTGAGTGTTATGCGGCGTGAAGGCGACGGTAGGCGCGGGCGGCGTATTCGTCGTTGGCTTTCTGTTCTTGCTTTGCGGCAACCAGGGTCTGGCGTTTTTGATCCCGCTTCAAGAGTGCTTCCATGGAAGCCACCTTGCGGCGCGCGACCATCCAGCGCTCGCGCTCAGTTGCGACCTGCTTTTGAGTCTGCCCCAGGACGTTGGACTGCTGCTGAATCGCATCGTCCATGGTGGAGATGAATTTCTGGTCGTTCTGAGCCTGCGAGGAGAGCACACCCTCACTCATGGACTGCTGCAGCCGGCGCTTGTAGTCATACTGGTATTGCTGCAGCCGGATGAGCTGTTCCTCGGCCTTTTTGCGGCGCGCGTCAGCCGCGACAATGGCCTTGAAAGCCTCGTCCACGTCTTTGACGGCCAGGTCATACAGAATTTGAAAGGAAATGGCCCTCACTGTAAGGCTCCTTCAAAGAGGTTGGCCAGCCCTTGGACGGCTTCCTCAGCCGAGACTTGCTCGTCAATGTCCTGGCGCAGATACGATTCGAGCATCGGGTATTTCTCGATGGCCATATCGATCTGGGGATCGTTGCCCGGCACATAGGCGCCCACGGCCACCAGGTCGCGGTTGCGCTGATAGGCTGAAAAAAGCTGCTTGAACCTGTGCACGTACGTGAATTGCTCTTTCTGGACGATGGCAAACATGACACGGGAAATCGACGCTTCGATGTCGATGGCGGGGTAGTGGCCTGATTCGGCCAGGCTGCGCGAGAGCACAATGTGCCCGTCCAGGATCGCTCGTGCCGAATCGGCAATGGGGTCTTGCTGGTCATCGCCTTCTGTGAGGACGGTGTAGAAGGCGGTGATGGAGCCTGCAGGCTTGCCATTGACGCCGGCGCCCATGCCCGTACGCTCAACCAGCGCCGGCAGCTTGGCAAAGACTGAGGGCGGGTAGCCCTTGGTGGCAGGGGGCTCGCCAATAGCCAGCGCGATTTCACGCTGAGCCATGGCATACCGGGTGAGGGAGTCCATGATGAGCAGGACGTTTTTGCCCTCATCACGGAAGAACTCGGCAAGGCGAGTGGCGTAGACCGCCCCCTGCATGCGCAGAAGAGGGGAGACGTCAGCGGGGGCGGCGACCACCACAGAGCGATCCAGGCCGTCCTTGCCCAGGTTCTGCTCGATGAACTCCTTGACCTCGCGGCCGCGCTCACCAATCAGGCCCACGACCACCACATCGGCTTTGGTGTAGCGGGCCATCATGCCCAGCAGCACCGATTTACCGACGCCGGAACCCGCAAATAGGCCCATCCGCTGGCCCAGGCCTACGGTGAGCAGGCCGTTGATAGCCCGCACCCCAACATCAAGCACCTTGGAGATCGGGGCGCGATCCAGAGGATTGATGGTTTCCGTGCTCAGGCTGGCGGGCTGGGCCCCTTCGAAGAGCCCCAGCCCGTCGAGCGCCTTGCCGTTGGCATCGACCACGCGGCCAAGCATTGACCATCCCACGGGCAGGGCCTGGCCACGGTCAGGCGAAGCCGCCGGCGGGGGCGTGTCGTTCGCAGGCAAGGGCACCCGCGGCGAGAGCACCGAATCGGCCAGCATGACCCGGCTCTTTTTGGGGAGCCCCGCAATATTGCCCTGGGGCATCAGATATAGCGTCTCGTCGTGAAAACCGACCACTTCGGCCAGAATCCACTCATCCGGTCCCATTTCGACCTTGCAAGTCGACCCCACGGCGAGCTCCAGGCCTGTGGCCTCCAGCACCAGGCCGGTCGCCTTGGTGATGCGGCCCGTGGCGCGCGCAAGGGGGGTTTTCTCGACCCGATCGGCTGCCAGGCTCAACTGAGCCTTCCAGCGCGCAAGGGTGGAGATTTGTTCGCCGGACATCATTCGCTCTTGCCCTTGACGGTGCGCCGGCGCGGGGCGGTTGCCGGTTTGGGGAGGGGCTGTTGCAGTCCGATGGAGGCCAAGGCGGCATCCCATCGGGTCTTGAGGGTCGCGTCGATATCGCCATAAGCGGTACGTGCCTTGACGTCACCGCGCGTCAGCTCAGGATCTGCCACCAGCCGGATCGGCTGGCCGGGTTGCTCCGCAGGCAGTAGCGGTGCGATCGCTTGTAAATCCAGCTCATGCAGGTAGAACGTGACAGGTCCTTCTGCGTCTTCGTTCTGGCTCAGAATCTGTTTGACCGTGGCCAGAACGCTGGGGGCGGGATCAGCCAGCTGCATTCCCAGCACGTGGCTGGCAATGCGCACCCCTGTGGAAACGAGTGCCTGTCCGATCTCCTCGCGCAGATCGATGATTTCCCGCTGGGCGCTGGCCAATAGGGTGGCGAGTTCGCGGGCAATTCGCTCCTGCTCGCTTGTGGCGCGCGCCATGCCGGCGGCATAGCCGTCTTTGTGGCCTTGCGTATGACCTTGAGCCCGGCCTTCAGTCAAACCCTGCTCGAGCCCTTGTGAGTAACCCTCCTGGCGAGCGTCTTCGCGCAGCATGGCAAGCTCGGCTTCGAGCTCGCGATGGCGGCGGGCTTGCGCTTCCTTTCGAAGAGCCTCCTCGTCGATCGGGACTGGTTCAGCCTCTTTGGGTTTGGCGATGGGCCCCATGTCCCACCGCGCCCACCTGACCGAGCGCTCATCGAGCACGGCAGGCGGGGATTGCACGGGCTTGAACAGGGGCTTTGGGCGGCTATACATAAGCGTCGTCGCCCGAGGCGTGGAGCATGATCTTGCCCTCGTCGGCCAGGCGGCGGGCTACCGCGAGCACCTTCTTCTGCTCGGCCTCGACCACCGACATGCGCACCGGCCCCTGTTCTTCCAGATCCTCGCGGATGAGCTGGGCCTGGCGCTGGGACATGTTGCTCAGGATGCGATTGACCAGGTCCTCGTTTGCCTTTTTCAGCGCGATCGGCCAGACAGAGCTGTCGACTTCGCGCAGAATCATCTGGATAGCCATGTCTTCCAGATCGGCCAGGTTGTCGAACACGAACATCTCGTCCTCGATACGCTGAGCCAGATCGGGGTCTTGGTCGCGCAGCACGGAGATGATCTTGGTTTCCTCGGAGCCATTCATGGCGTTGAGGATCTCGGCAGCAGTGCGAACCCCGCCCAGTTTGCTGCGTTTGGCACTCTGTCCAGACATGACACTGTTGAGCACGTCGGTCAGCTCGTAAAGCGCCGAAGGTTGCACGCCCCCGAATGTGGCAATACGGGTAATGACATCATTGCGGGTGCGCTCGGGCAGCAGGGTGAGTACGGTGGCAGAGCGGTCGCGCTCCAGGTGCACCAGAATGGTGGCAATGATCTGCGGGTGTTCCTCGCCGATCAGTTCGGCAATGGCCGAGGGCTCCAAGTTGTTCAGGGCATCGATGCCGTGAGCCGTGGTGCCATTTTCCAGGATGTCCTCAAGCAGGCCTGCAGCACGGTCGGCGCCAAGCGCGCGGGTGAGGATTTCGCGGATGTAGGTGTCCGACCCCACCGAAACCGACAGGTATTGCTCTGCTTCTTCGCGGAACTCGACCATGACCTGGTTCATTTCCGCTCGGGTGACCTGACTTAGAGAAGCCATGGCCATACCGAGCAGCTGCACTTCTTCATTGTTGAAGTGCTTGACCACATCAGCGGCGCATTCCTCGCCCAGGGCCATCATGAGGATGGCGGCTTTCCTGAGCGAATCGGTTTTCGAGCTAGCCTTACTCATCATCGTTTTTGATCCAGTTACGCAGCGCCATGCTCACCGCGCGCGGGTCTTGCTTGGCCATTTCACGAATAGCGTTTACGTTGTCGTCGTAAGAGTCAGCCTGTTGCTTGGCCTCTTCGGGTGTGGGCATCGGGATGACCGGGGCAACCTCAACCATCTCGGCCTCGCGGGCACGCAGCAGCGGCTTGAAGACCTTGAACCAGACAAAGGCGAGCAGCAGTGCAAAGGCCAGGTATTGGCCGGCAGCCTTGGCCAGTTCGATGATCTCGGGATCTTTCCAGAGCGGAACGACCGGCTCGACGTTGTTAAACGGCACGTTTGCGACCTTCAGCGAGTCGCCCCGTTCTTCTGAGTACCCGATGGCCTCGCGCACGAGGTGCTGAATTTGTTCAATCTCGGTGTCGCTCAAGGGCTGAGGTTTGCCCTCGTTGTCGTTGCGATAATTTACGACTACGGCCACTGACAGGCGCTTGAGCTGGCCAATCGCTTCCTTTACATGACTGATCGTGCGGTCGACCTCATAGTTGACAGTTGAGCTGACGTTGGTGCTGCTCGGGCCACGATCGACATCAGTGGTCGTGGTGTTGCCATCGTTCTGGTTCGGGGCATTGACGATCGCAGCGTTAGGCGCGGGAGGTGGCTCATTGGCTAGCGCCCCAGGCACACCCATGGCCGGCATGACGCCGCGCTGGGCCGAATTGTTGGTCTGCTCGCTACGAACAGCGGCAAGTTCGGGCTTCTGATTCGGGCGGTACGTCTCGGACGTCTGCTCGCGCAGATTAAAGTCCACCACCGCACTGACTTCGGTGTGAACGTTCCCCGCGCCAAGAATTGGGGTCAGAATGGACAGCACTCGGGCTGCGGTGCGCTGCTCGAGTTCGCTCGTGTACTTCAGGTGGGTTTCGTTGGCGCCCAGGCCACCGGTGGAAGATTTCGAAGAGAGCAGGCGACCTGCCTGATCGACGATGGAGACGTTCTCGGCGGTCAGATCCGGCACGCTGGAGGCAACCAGCCAGGCGATGGCGGCGATCTGGCCGTCGCCGAGCACGCGCCCAGGGGCCAAGGTCAAGAGCACACTTGCCGTGGGCTGTTTGCGCTCTCGGACAAAGAGCGTCTGCTTTGGGATGGCCAGATGCACGCGCGCCGTTGTCACCGAGTACATGGCCTCGATCGAACGAGCCAGTTCTCCCTCGACCGCACGCTGATAGGTGACCTGCTCGGCGAATTGGCTCGCGCCGAACTTAGGGTTCTCCATGAGCTCGAAGCCGACGTTGCCGCCCTGGGGCAGGCCTTGCTCGGCGAGCTTCATGCGGGCTTCGTGCACCTTGTCGGAGGGAACGAGGATCGCGCCCCCGTTGTCCGAAAAGCGATGGGGCACCTGCATCTTGTCCAGGGCAGAAACGATGGCGCCGCCATCCTTGTCACCCAGATTGGAGAAGAGCACTTTGTATTTCGGTCCGCTCAACGCAATGGCTGCCCCCACCGCCAACGCGATGACACCCGAGGCGGCAGCCAGCTGCACGGGCCGCGACATCTCGGTTACACGTTTGAGGACGGGAAAGCGTTCAGCCAGTTCCTGTAGACGACTCATCGAGCACTCCCGATACAGCGGGCGCCAATGGCCGCGGTCAAACTCTTGATCTGGTCAGACATTCAAATTTTCTGGACAGAGGTTGTCAGTAAGCGATTCATTATGCAGTCGCGACCTGATTTCCCAAGCCCAGAGTAAAGCGCCTTTTCAGTGCCTTTTCCCTTCTTTCTCCGACTGACGCCAGGACGCCAGTTTGGCCCTGTATGTACGGCGTAAAGGAGGGAAAAGAGGCGACTTTCGCGGGTTATTGTGAGCAATGATTTGCAGGGGGCGGCGCTACAGTTCAGCCTTGCTCAAACCCGAATATTTCGAGATGACTGCACCGATCGCTTCCATTCAGTCCGTACTTGCCCAAATGAATCAGGTGGCGGGCGCTGCTTCGGCGCGCCCGGTAGCCGCGCCCGTGTCCCAGACGCTGGGCGATGTCCAGCCCGCCGGCGGTTTTGCGGCCGAATTCAAGGCAGCCGTGAACCGGGTGTCTGCCGCACAGAACCACGCCAACACTCAGGCTCGACACTTCGAACTGGGCACACCGGGCGTGACGCTCAACGATGTGATGATCGACATGCAGAAGGCCAGCCTTGGCTTTCAGTCCATTGTGCAAGTTCGAAACAAGCTGGTGTCGGCTTACCAAACAATTGCCAGCATGCCACTCTGAGCGTGGTGGCCGGCTCGGTCTTCATTACCCCAAGTTTCGGGAGACAGTTTCTCGATTTCCGCGTTAATTTTTGCTTGTGCGGGTGCTAGGATGCGCATGCACCAGCGTTGTAGCTGTAGTGTCGTAGCAAAGGTACTTTCCGCCACATTCGTGTGGCGGTTTTTTTTGCACGGGGCGCGTTGCCATCTCCTGGCTGAAAGGTCGCTACTCTAGCGCGTCTTGGGGCTTAACCTGGCTCGCATCAATGGCGTAGACCCAAGCCAGCAGCTCGGCCACAGCTGCGTAGAGTGCCTCAGGAATGCGCTCATCCAGGTCAACCTGCATGAGCAGGCTCACCAATTCTGGAGACTGGTGAACGAAGATGCCATTGTCGCGCGCCACGCGTACGATGCTCTCGGCCACCGCGCCATTGCCTTTGGCGATCGCCTTGGGGGCGCCCTGTCCCGCCTCGTACTGCAGGGCGACAGCTTTCTTGCGATCAGGCATCGACGCCTCCCGCGCGGGCAATGGTGATGGATTTCGGCGTCATCCCGGCCGCGGCAAGCGTGTCGCGCAGCGTCGAAATCCGCTCTTGCAGGATCGCCCCATCGTCACCGACTTCGAGATGAACATCCACCTCGGAGCCGCTCACCCTGAGTCGGGCGGTTACCGGGCCAAGATGGGGCAACTCGAGTTCCAGTCGAGTGGTGCAAGCAGACTCGGTGGCTTCTTCACCTTCCGCGCCGGCGCGCGCTGACTGCTCATCAGGCGCCGGTACGACGATCTCCCATCGCAGGGTCGCCCCGGGCCAGATTTGTCCCTGCCATTGAATGGGCTGGCCAGCAAGCAGGTCGAGCTGCTGGCGAACCAGAGGGCGTAGATCCTCTGGCACGTCGACGTCACTGGTTTTGGAAAGCGGATGGCGAGCCTGGGGCTCTTCTTTCAGCGTCTCAAGCTTGCTCAGGTCGCGCTGCAGCTGCTTGTACAGGTGTGACTCATAAAAGAGCCCCGACTGCACGATCTGACCCTTCAGGACCACCATGAGCGCCTGGGTCAGGGGAGAGGAGAGCGGATTGAGTGCAACCTGCGAGGCATTCTGGGTAGGAGCAGCGAACAAACTTGCGCCCGCCGGCGGAGGTGTCGCCTGGGGAATTTTTGCCCCAGGGTCACTTGGGAGAGCGGTGGCAAAGGCAGTGGAGGCTATCTGCGCTCGCAGGGTGAGCACTGCAGATATGAAAAGCGGCTGCGCGTGAGTCAACGGCCCCGCCCCTTTCGGGAAACCTTCCAACAGCGGCAAGAGGGTGCGCCCGATGGGGCTCAAATTCATCTTTGCCGATGGTGGGTTGGGTGCTGCGGCGGTTTCACTCCGGGCGACAGCTTGAGACTGCGTCCCCGGCTCCTGGGGGCGCAGGGCTGCAGACAAGTCTCTCGTGGGCGCCATCGGCTGTCCGGCCTGCCGGGTAGCTAGTGTCTGGGCAAAAGAGTCTACCTTTGCCGTACTCGATTCAGTACCTTGTACGTTGACGGCGGCAACAGTCGGGCCCACCTGGCGCGCGCGGGCGCCGGTAGCCAACTGTGTGTGCGTCGCCAAGGGGACGCCAAGAGCAGACTCAACGCGCTGAACGATTAGCGTGTTGAGGCCAGACGGCCTCATTGAAATGCACTTCCTGCGGTCGGACCATAGGCGTGCAGCATGGATTTCTGTTTTTTCATGACGTTGAGCAGCTCGTTGACGCGAGCCAGCTCTGGCATGGCCAGGTCGCGCACGGCGGCGTCATTGTTCAGTATTTCCGACAGAAGCTGCACGCGGTCTTCGCGCTCTTTCGCACTGACCGGCTGAACCGCCGGCACGTAGCGCAGTGTCTCAACGGTCTCATGGTACTGCTGGCCCAGTTCGACCAGGTCGTCCCAGTGCTTGCCCTGCGCGGCAGCACGCATCTTTCCCGTGATTGAGGCGATCTTCTTGTAGATCGCGATGACTGGAGAGCTCATGATTTGTACGGGAGACGTGTGCATAAATGAAGTAGTGGGCAATGCGTTAGCAGCTTGACTGATAGCTAACGTCAATTAATTTCTTCTTATCTATAAATTTTCTAATCAGGCGCTGGGTCAATCAATATCAGTGCAAGCGAGTCCCGTGGCGATGTCCCAGGCGGTGTGAATGTCCTGCAGCATCGTCAGGACGATGTCCAGGTGCTCGACTTGCGAGCGGGAATTGGCAAGGATCAGGTGATGCGTCATCAGGTCGTAGCTTTGGGTAAGGCTCTTGGCCACTTCACCTTGGGATTCATCAACGCTTGCGCGCAGCCCCATCGTAATGATGTCCTGGGCCTTCCGAATCGCCTCGTGGCGCTCCCTTAGATTGCCGTTTTCCATGTGGTATTTGGCCTTGGTCACCCAGGAGCGGGCTTCCCGATACAGCATGCTGATTAATTGAACCGGGGAGGCACTGCGCACAGTCGTTTCAAGGCCAACCGTTGCATACGACTGTGCCATCTGACGGCTACGGTGGCCACGGGGCGAATTCGTCATCATGAATTATTAGTCCCTAGTTGAGACAGTTGTTGAGCGAGATAGGAGCTAGTCGAGTTCATCTGGGCGATCATCGCGTCAAGCGAACTGAACTGCTTGCGATACGCTTCCATCTGAGCTTCGATGCGAGCCTCCTGCGCAGCCAGTTGGCGCTCCAGATCCTTACGGGTGCGATTGGCGCCCTCGGTGGCTGTCGCCAGGACGCCATCGGTGTTGTCCGTGAAGATTTTGGCGACATCGATCGCGCGGTTGGCCACGCCGTTTTCCCCGCGGAACAGCGCCTGCACATCGGCGGGCTTTTCAAGCAGGGCTTTGTCGAGCACCGCGTTATCGACCTTCAGTTGGCCGGTGATCGGGTCCGTGCGGATGCCGATCTCCGAGAGCATCTGGAACGCGCCATCCGATTGGGTGGTGTTCAGGACAGTGGCCAAGCGGCTCTGGATGCTACGGGCGATCGAGTCGCCCGTTAGGGCGCTGCTGGTCTGGTTTTCGACGTCGAAGGCAGTGACCTGCTTGATCTTCTTCAGGACGTCGTTGTAGCGGTCAACGAAGGTCTGGATGGCGTCCTTGACGGCCTTGGAGTCGCCCGAGATCGACATCGAGTTGCTTGAACCAGAGCTGCCAGTCAGGGTGAGCGTCACCCCGTCGAGCACCCCAGAGACAGTGTTCGATTGCGACGAGACAGCCACGCCATTGACTTCCAGCGAGGCGTTGGCAGCGGGGCTTTCGGTCACCGTGGAGCCGGCCGAGCCGAAATTGAGCACGGTGGCCAGGTCATCGTTGCCGGTGACCGTGATGTTGGTGACCGCCGCCTCGGTACCCGTTGTCTTGCTGGAGAGAACCAGCTGATGGGGGGTGCCAGATCCGTTATTGAGGATCGTCGCCTGAACGCCCAGGCCTTCGGTGCTGTTGATCGCCGCGGCGACGTCCTCCAGGGATGTGCCAGTAGTGCTCAGATCGACCTGTTTGGTCTGGCCATTGATGGTAAAGGAAATCACGCCCCCGGTACCGATATCAGCCGTTCGGCTGGCCTGGCCAGCGGTCACAAGCGATTGAGCCTTGGCCAGGGAGTTGACCTTCACAGTGTAGTTGCCGGTCATGGCGCCGGTCTTGGCAGTGGCAGTGAAGTCTGAGCCCGTGACTGTCACCTGCATGCTATCAAAGGCATCTTGCAGCAAAGCTTTGGCGGCATTGCTGACATTATTCAGTTCGCTCTTGAGCTGGCCATAGGCCGTGATCCGGGCGTCAACGCTCTTCTGGCGGTTCTCAAGGGGGGCCAGACGCTGCGACTGCAGGGTGGACTGCAGATTGTCTAGCAGCTCCGAGAGCGGCAGGCCCGAGCCCACGCCGATTGATGAAATTGCCATGAAGGTTCTCCTGATGGTGAGTATTCTCCCGCAGGCTTGGCAAGGGTGATTGGACTGTAAACAGTCATTTAACGTGCCAATTCACAGGTTTACAGGGATGCTCAAGCCTGGCGCGCACGGCGAGCGCTACGTCTTGTTATCGGCAGGATTCAGAAAAAATTTAATCCGCTGGTCTTGATCCGATTCCAAACGCGTGAATAGGCCCCGAAATGGGGGTTAACTCACTGGGAAGGCGAGTGTCATAAGGCCAGATAATGCCTACCAGTAAACAAAGATGTTGACCCCAAGGCATGACCTCGCCCACAGAAGCGCTCATACAGGAGCACGCGCCTCTCGTTCGTCGGCTAGCACTGAAATTGGCAACAAAGCTGCCAGCCAGCGTGGAACTCGACGATCTGATTCAATCTGGAATGATTGGGCTGCTTGATGCGGCTCGCAAATTCCAGAAGGGAAAGGGCGCGCAATTCACCAGCTACGCGATCACCCGCATCAACGGGGCGATGCTCGATGAGCTGCGCCGTCAGGATTGGCTGCCGCGTAGCGTGCGACAGCGATCCAAGCAGATTGAATCGGCCATCCACGCCATTGAGAAGGAATCTGGCCGAAGCGCCTCTGATCAGGAGATCGCCGAGCATTTGGGGGTGAAAACCGAAGCATTTCACAGCATGCTTGAGGAAGCGCAGGGTATCCAGCTGGTGCATTCCGAGGATCTATCCCCCCGCTTTGAAGACGGCGGCAGGGCAGATCCCCTTGACACCGTAGCCAGCGACGAGCCCAACCCGCTGGAAAACCTGCTTTGCGGTGAATTCAAACGGTGCCTGGTCCATGCCATTGAGAACCTCCCCGAACGAGAGAAGCTCGTACTGCACCTGTCTTATGAGCAAGATCTCAATTTCAATGAAATTGGTGAGGTACTCAACCTTACCCGGGGACGAGTTTCCCAATTGCGAACCCAAGCCATCACGCGCCTGCGAGCAGCGCTTTCGGATATGCATTGGACGGCCATGCCCGAAGAATCAGCCGCTTCTTTGATGTCTTAAGCCATTGAAAATTAACGAGATTCGCAAATAATCGAATTTTTTTTGCCGATCTCGCTAAACATTTTCCAGAACCCGACGATAACCACCTTGAAGCCTGATCACTGAGGGCTTTCGGATTTAGTCAAAATTTTTCTGGAGCCCATTATGGCCGTCATCAATACCAACGTTTCTTCGCTGACTGCACAAACCAACCTGAACCGTTCCGCTTCGGCTCTGGGCAGCGCCATCGAACGCCTGTCTTCGGGCCTGCGCATCAACAGCGCCAAGGACGATGCCGCCGGTCAGGCCATCGCCAACCGCATGACCGCCCAAGTCCGCGGCATGACCCAAGCCCAACGCAATGCCAACGACGGTATCTCGCTGCTGCAGACCCAAGAATCGGGCCTGAGCGAAATCAACTCGAACCTGCAGCGCATCCGCGAACTGGCCATCCAAGCCGCCTCGGACACCAACACCGCTGAAGACCGCGCCTCGATCCAAACCGAAATCGACGAACGCATCGAAGAAATCGACCGTATCGCCAACAGCTCGACCTTCAACGGCACGCAGCTGCTGAATGTGACCGGCGGCGGCGCGCTGAACATCCAGGTCGGCGCCGGCACCACGGGCAACGACAGCATCAGCGTGAAGACGTTGGACACGACCACTGCCACCCTGGGCGTGGACGCTCTGCAAGTTGACGACGCCACCAACGCTAAGGCCGCGGTTGACTCGGTTGACGCCGCGATCGAAACCATCGACACGGCCCGCAGCGAGATCGGTGCGAAGCAAAACCGCTTTGAATCGACGATCACGAACCTGGCCAACACGATCACCAACCTGTCTGCCGCCCGTTCGCGTATCGAAGACGCTGACTACGCGTCGGAAGTGTCGAACATGACCCGCGCGCAGATCCTGCAACAGGCCGGCCAGTCGGTTCTGGCCCAGGCCAACCAGGTGCCGCAAGGCGTTCTGAGCCTGCTGCGCTAATTGGGCCAGTAGCGTAAAGCTCTGACTCCATGAGGGTGGTGCAACGCCACCCCTATTAGGCTGCCGGACTCAGACGGGTTCGGCAGCCTTTTTTACACAGGGTCAAAGATGAATATCCGTAGCAATGTGCCTTCTCTGTTTGCCCGGACCGCTTTAAGTAAATCGGCTGGACAGCTCGCACTTGCTATCGAGAGACTGTCTTCCGGCAAGCGCGTCAATTCGGCAAAGGATGATGCCGCAGGCGCCGGTATCGCCAATCACATGACCTCGCGCGTGCGAGGCGTAGATATGGCGTCGCGCAATGCGCAGGACGCAATTTCCCTGTTGCAGACCGCGCAAAGTACGCTAGACGAAATCAACAACAACCTGCAACGGGTGCGCGAGCTCACCGTGCAGGGGCTTAGCGACACGCTAACAACCGCCGACAAGGCCTCTATTCAGCGGGAAATCGACGATAGGCTCTATGAGCTTGAGCGTCTGGCCAAGGCTGCCAAGTTCAATGGCCAATCGCTCTTGAACGAAGACAAAGATTTCGCCATCCAGGTGGGAGCGGGTTCCTCTGATACGCTTTCTTTTTCGCTCAAGGACATCGACCTATGGAAGCTTGGCCTGACCACTGAAGACGGCCAGTACCTGATCGATGACGCCTTGGGTAAGAACCCCCTGAAGGTTTCGCCCCCCATAGAGGAAGACTTTTTGCCTGCCTTCGGCGACACCTTCAAGATCGGCAAGGTTCGAATCAAGGTCGACGCAGCTACGCCATATCTGGAACACGAAGCAGCGGCCGCGCATTTTGGGGTGCCCCCGGAGCAGTTGACGGTGCATAAGCCGCTGGACCCCGCAACCGGTTTACCTTTGTCTAATTATTACGTGATTAAAGTATCAGAATCGTATTATTTAGAGACAGCGAACGGTTTCTATATTGATCCGGTCACCAATGATGCGATCGTTCAGCTGAACCCGCGCACCGATCTCTTCTATACCGATCCTGAAAACAGCATCACTACGCCCACCCAAGTTGTCGGGGACCGGATCTACGCCCAGGTGGGCCTGACTGATGATGGGCGGGTGGTCCAATTCTACGAGTTTCTGGGCAAGCAGTTCGAGCGCTCGGCCTGGAGCACGGGGATGATTCTGAGCGGGCCTGACGCAAACAACGTGAACATCTCATTTCGCATGCCGGCCACCGAAGACCCTCTGGGCAAGGTGGACGAGGCGATCAGGCGCATCGATGAGATGCGTAGCTACCTGGGGGCAGTCGAGAACCGCTTTGGTAGCGTGATATCGACCCTGGCGGCCGAAAAGCTCAATATGACAGCGGCTCGCTCCCGCATTGAGGATTCCGACTATGCACGTGAGATGTCGACGATGACGCGCGGGCAGATTCTCCAGCAGGCAGGAAATGCCGTGCTTGCCCAAACGATGCAGATGTCCAGCATGGTGTTGAGGCTGCTCCAGGCCTAGGCTCAGGACTCGTTAATTGAGGTAGAAGGCGACGGCAGCCGCGATGCAGATGGCTGAGAAGAAAGTATGAGCGCAGCGGTCATAACGGGTCGCGATCCGGCGCCAGTCCTTAAG
>Ga0180219_1001058_pt1 | contig 19149 bp, 13 predicted proteins | sample eDN3rd30CBELigMG_FD_151338 | JGI IMG/M metagenome (GOLD analysis project Ga0180219, IMG submission 151338) | Enriched Miracle-Growth compost microbial communities from Emeryville, California, USA - eDNA 3rd pass 30_C BE-Lig MG (version 2)... ...
CTTGACGCCGCCGAACGCGGCGAGGCCCTTGACGATGGTGGCGATGTCGACGCCGAGCTCATAGGCGACCGCGATCGCCGCCGTGGCGTTGAGCGCGTTGTGATGACCCGGCATCGGCATGACCAGGTTTTCAAGATAGGTCGCCTGCGATGTCTTGCGGTCGCGCACCAGCACGTTGAAACGCGAGGTGCCGCCCGTCAGATCGACATCGAGCAGGCGCACGTCGGCCTGCGGATTGACGCCATAGGTGATGACCCGCCGGTCCTCGATACGGCCTACGAGTTCCTGCACCGTCGGATGATCGAGGCACATCACCGCGAAACCGTAGAACGGCAGGTTTTCGACCAGCGCGCTGAAGGCATCCTTGATCGCGTCGAAGGTCTTGAAGTGATCGAGATGTTCGGCGTCGATATTGGTAACCACTACCACGTCAGCCGGCAGTTTCAGGAACGTGCCGTCGCTTTCGTCCGCCTCCACCACCATCCATTCGCCGGCGCCAAGCCGCGCATTGGTGCCATAGGCATTGATGATGCCGCCGTTGATCACCGTCGGATCGAAGCCGCCGGCGTCGAGCAGAGTGGCGACGATCGAGGTCGTTGTCGTCTTGCCGTGGGTTCCCGCTACCGCGACCGAACGCTTGAGGCGCATCAGTTCGGCGAGCATTTCGGCGCGCCGCACGACGGGAATGCGGCGCTCGCGCGCGGCCACCAGTTCCGGATTGTCACGCCGGATGGCGGTCGAGACCACCAGCACCTCAGCCTTGCCGAGATGGTCGGCGTTATGGCCGATGAAGACCTGCGCGCCGCGTTCGCGCAGGCGCTGCACATTGGGGTTCTCACTCGCGTCCGAGCCCTGCACCGCATAGCCCTGGTTGAGCAGCACTTCGGCAATGCCGGACATGCCGATGCCGCCGATGCCGACAAAATGGATCGGACCAAGTTCACGGGGCAGATTCATAAAATCGGGCTCCAGGTAGAGCATCGCGCGAAAAAGTGGATATCGGCTTTCGCAAAAACGATGCGATATTAGAAGAAGCTAAAGTGTCAGGCTATTCCGAAGGAATGCCAGGCATTTTAGCCTGCAGCGCCACCTACCGTCTTCATCACCAGATCGGCAAGCCGCGCGGCGGCGTCGGGAATGCCCGCGCTCTTGGCCGCTTGCGCCCGCCGCGTCAACCCCTCGTGGTCGCCAAGGGCCTGTTCCAGCGCTTTGCCCAGCCAATCGGGCGAGAAATCTGTCTGCCGGATCACCTGCGCCGCCCCAACCGCCTGCAAATGCTCGGCATTTGCGGCCTGGTCCTGATCCAGCGCGAAGGGAAACGGCACCAGGATGCTGGGCCGGCCGATCACCGCCAGTTCCGAAACCGTCGAGGCGCCGGAGCGGCCGATGACCAGATGCGCCTGCCCCATCCGCGCCGGCAGGTCGGCGAAGAACGGCGCGACCTCCGCGTCGACCGCATAGCGCCGGTAAAGCTCACGCACGCGCGCCTCGTCCTCGCCGCGCGCCTGCTGCACGACGACAAGCCGGGCGCGCAGGTCCTGCGGCATCTCGGCGATGGCCGCAGGCACGATGTCCGACATGACGCGCGCGCCCTGCGAGCCGCCCGTCACCAGAAGCCGCAATTTGCCGTCGGCGAAATCAGGGAACGGCAGGCGCGCCGCCTCGATGACAGCGGGGCGCACCGGATTGCCCGTATGGGTGGCCTTCGCCTGCACAGACTTGTCGACACCCGAAAGGCCGGCGAAGCCGGTGGCGATGCGCGTCACACGCCCGGCCATGAAACGGTTGGCTCGTCCCATCACCGCGTTCTGTTCATGCAGGATCGTCGGCACGCCCAGCATCGCCGCGGCGACGACGGGCGGAACCGTCGGATAACCACCGAAGCCGACAACGCACAAAGGCTTTGCCTTGCCGATCAGCGAACGCGCTGCAACGACGCCGAGGCCGAGTTGCAGGACAGCCAGACCTTTTGACACGATCGAGCCGCCGGTCGGCGTCGCGGCGCGCACCGCATGGGTGGCGCGCGCCGGGAACGCCTTGCCGAACTTGAGCGCGCGATCGTCGGTGACGAGTTCGACCGCGACGCCCCGCGCCGTCAATTCATTGCTCAGCGCTTCAGCCGGAAACAGATGGCCGCCGGTGCCGCCGGCCGCGACGAAGACCGCCCTGTCGGATCCCATCAGCTCAGGCGCTCCGCGATCTCCGAGCGCGGCCGCTTGCGTGTCACGGCGATGAGAAAGCCCATCGTCAGCGCGATCGACAGCAAGGACGAGCCGCCATAGGAGATGAACGGCAAGGTCATGCCCTTGGGCGGAATGATATGCAGGTTGACTGCCATGTTGATAATCGCCTGCAGGCCAAACAGCATCACGAGGCCGGCGGTGGCGAAACGGCAGAAGGCATCTTCGTTGCGCGACGCCATGCTCAATCCGCGCAGCACGATGAAGGCGAACACCAGCAGCAGCACCAGGCACATGACGATGCCGAACTCCTCGCCGGTGACGGCGAAGATGAAATCGGTGTGCGAGTCCGGCAGAATGCGCTTGATCGTCCCCTCGCCCGGCCCGCGGCCGAACCAGCCGCCGTTGATGATGGTCTCGACCGCCGTATCGCTCTGGAAGGTCGCGCTCGGGCCGCCCGATATGCTCTGCGGCGGATCAAGGAATTTGTCGATGCGCATGCGCACGTGCGACAGGGTTTTATAGGCGAAGAAGACGCCGGAGACGCCGATGCCGCCGATGCCCGCGACCCAGAACCAGTGCAGCCCGGCCATGAAGAACAGCCCGGCCCAGACCATTGAGATGAGCATGGTCTGGCCGAAGTCAGGCTGCAGCATCAACGGCACGATGGTCAGCGGCAACAGCAGAATGGCGAGCGCCGTTCCCGGCATGTCCTTGCGCTGCGCGCCCTCGGCGAAAGCCCAGGCGGCCAGAATGACAAAGGCGGGCTTGAGGAACTCAGACGGCTGAATGCCGAATATCCAGCGGCGCGCCCCCTTGATCTCAGCGCCGAACTGCAGCGCCGCGAAGATCAGCACCATGCTAATCGCAAAGATGAGCAGCGCCGAACGCCGCACCATGCGTGGCGACAGAAACGATGTCACCACCATCAGAATGGCGGCTAGGATGAGATAGATGATCTGGCGGTTGACGAAGTGGAATGTGGATAACCCCAGCCGCTCCGCCACCGCCGGTGAGCCGGCCATGGTCAGCACGATGCCTGCGACCATCAACACGCCGACCGCAGCGAGCGTCCAGCGGTCGACGGTCCACCACCATTCCGAGACGAACGAGCGTTCTGCGCGCGAGGCCATGTGCTTCTCCTCACCTTACCTTCAAGGTCGCCAGGCCCAGCAGCGCCAAGACGAACGAAATGATCCAGAGACGAATGACGATCTGCGGCTCCTGCCAGCCCATCTTTTCGAGATGATGATGGAACGGCGCCATCAGGAAGATGCGCTTGCCGGTCATCTTGAAATAGCCGACCTGGATAATGACCGAGAGCGCTTCCATGACGAACAGGCCGCCGACGATGATGAGCACGAACTCATGCTTGACGGCGACGGCGATGGTGCCGAGCAGGCCGCCGAGCGCCAGCGAACCGGTGTCGCCCATGAAGATCAGCGCCGGCGGCGCGTTGAACCAGAGAAAGCCGATGCCCGCGCCGACAAGCGCGCCGCAGACCACCGCCAGTTCGCCGGTGCCCGGCACGAAATTGATGCCGAGATAATTGGAGAAGATCGAATTGCCGACGAGATAGGCGATCATCGCGAACGTGCCCGCGGTGATCATGACCGGCACGATGGCAAGACCATCGAGACCGTCCGTCAGATTGACCGCATTGCCGGCCGCGACAATGACGAAGGTTCCAAACAGCAGGAAGAACCAGCCGAGATAGAGGATGTATTCGTTGACAAAGGGAACGAACAGCCTCGCCGCCGGCACGTGCAGGCTGAACGGCGCAGCGAAGGCGTGGAAGAAATCGCCGAGATTGTTCACCGGCGGCGTCACGCTGGCGCACATCAGGAAATAGCAGGCGAGGATGCCGATGACGGCCTCGCTGGCCAGCCGCATGCGACCGGAAAAGCCCTTGTGTGACTGCTTCGTCACCTTCAGGTAATCGTCATAGAAGCCGATGGCGCCGAAGCCGAGCGTCACGAACAGGACGATCCAGACATAGACACTGCGCGGATTGGCCCACAGCAAGGTCGACACGATGACGCCGGACAGGATCATCAGGCCGCCCATCGTCGGCGTGCCTTTCTTGGTCAGAAGATGGCTCGCCGGCCCGTCTTCGCGGATCGGCTGTCCCTTGCCCTGCTTGGCGCGCAGCGCATTGATGATGCCGGGTCCGAACAGGAAAACGAACAGCAAGGCCGTGGCCGTTGCGCCGCCGGTGCGAAAAGTGATGTAGCGAAACAAATTGAGCCCGCTGAAATGGGGCGAAAATTCAGTCAAAAATGTCAGCATAAGGCGTCCTCGTCTTGCGCCGGCTGTGTATATCGATCTTTCAGCGCCGCGACGATGGGGGCCATCCTGCTGCCGTTTGATCCCTTGATCATGATTGCATCGCCCGCGCCCACCGCTGCGATGACCGCATCGGTCAGCCCGGCCGAGGTCGGAGCCCAACGCGCCTGCAGGCGTGCCGGCAGCGCGTCGAAAAGATGCTTGCTCATCGGGCCGGACGCGAAGACCAGGTCGGTGTGCGCGGCTTCGATGGCGGACGCCAGTTCGCGATGCAGGTCCGCCGCCGCAGGTCCCAGTTCAAGCATGTCGCCGAGCACGGCGATGCGGCGGCCGCCCGGCGCAACCGGCGTCTGGCCGAGCAGAGCCAGCGCGGCGCGCATGGAAGCGGGATTGGCGTTGTAGCTTTCATCGATGAGCGTGAAGGCGCCGTTCCCGGTCTGCAACGACAGGTTCTGGCCGCGACCGGCCGGCGCCGTGAAATCCGCCATCGCCTCGGCTGCCTCCTCGAGATCGAGGTCCATCGCATGAGCGGCGAGCAGCACGGCAAGTGAATTCATTGCCAGATGGACGCCCGGCGCACCGAGAAAATAGCGCAACTCACGGCCCAGCACATTGGCGACAACCTGCGAACCGGAACCCTCGCGCGTGACCGACACAAGCCGTGCATCCGCGCTGTCGTCCTTGCCGAAACCCCAGACATTGCCGCTGGTCGCGGCTTGCGCGGCGGCGCGCAGCCGATCGAACTGCGGCACGTCGCGATGGATGATCGCAACACCATTGGTATCGAGACCGCTGAAGATCTCCGCCTTGGCGTCGGCGATGGCGTCGACCGAGCCGAAATGTTCGAGGTGGACAGCCGCAATCGTCGTGATGATCGCCACATGCGGGCGCACCATGTCCACCAGCGGCGTGATTTCGCCGGCATGGTTCATGCCGATCTCGAACACGCCGTAACGCGCTTCGCCCGGCATGCGCGCCAAGGTCAGCGGCACGCCCCAATGATTGTTGTAGGACGCAGCCGATGCATGGGTCTGCCCGAACCGCGATAGCACCACCCGCAACGCTTCTTTCGTACTGGTCTTGCCGACCGAGCCCGTCACCGCGACGATGCCGGCGGTGCTGCGGGCCCGCGCCGCGCGTCCCAGGCGCACCATCGCCGGCAGCACATCGTGCACGACATAAAGCGAGCCAAGCCCTTGCAGGTCGCGGACGTGCGCCTCGTCGACGACGGCAGCGGCCGCGCCTTTTTCGAGCGCCGCCGCGACATAGTCATGGCCGTCGTTATTGTCGCCCTTGATGGCGAAGAAGAGATCGCCGGCTTCCACGGTCCGCGTATCGATCGAAATGCCGGACACGGAGGCCGGCACCGCGCCGGACATGCGCGCCTCCAGCGGCACGAACAGGCTGAGCCCGCTCCACAGGTCAGGCGCGCTCATCGGGCGGCCTCCGCCAGAGCCTCACGCACGGCCTCATGATCGGAAAACGGCAGCACCGTGCCGCGCACGATCTGCCCGGTTTCGTGGCCTTTGCCGGCAACCACCAGAACATCGCCTTCGTTCAACATCGCAACTCCATGAGCGATCGCCTTTGCGCGATCGCCAATCTCCACCGCGCCGGGGGCGGCAGCCAGAATGGCGGCCCGAATCGCGGAGGGGTCTTCAGAGCGCGGATTGTCGTCAGTGACAATGGCGACATCGGCATATTTGACGGCGATTTCCCCCATAATCGGCCGTTTCCCGGCGTCCCGGTCGCCGCCGCAGCCAAATACGACAATCAGCCGCTTGCGCGCCAGGGGCCGCAGCGCCTGCAACACCTTCTCCAGCGCGTCCGGCTTGTGGGCATAATCGACAAAGACCGGCGCGCCATGACGCTCGCCGACCCGCTCCAGACGGCCCGGCGCGCCTTCGAGGCTCGCCAGCGCCGCAAACACCAGCTCGGCCTTACTGCCGGTGGCGATGCACAGGGCAGCCGCGACGAGCGCATTCGAGGCCATGAAGTCGCCGGCGAGGGGCAGGTCGATATCGTAGCTGCGGCCATCATGGCGAACTGTCAGATGGGTCGACAGCGCCTCGCCGCGCAACGACACGATCTCGATGAACGCGCCCTTCGCGCCGATGGTGCAGACACGCAGGCCGCGCGCCGCGCAGATGGCGGCCACGCGCGCGCCGAACTCGCCGTCGACATCGACGATCGCCGGCTGGCCCTTGTGCAGCAGTACCTCGAACAGGCGCATCTTCGCCGCGAGATAGCTTTCCATATCGGTATGATAGTCGAGATGATCGCGCGACAGATTGGTGAAGGCGGCCGCCGCAAGCCTGACGCCATCGAGCCGGCGTTGCTCGAGCCCGTGCGAGGAGGCCTCCATCGCCAGATGGGTGATGCCGTCGCCGGCAAGCTTGTCGATGACCTGATGCAAGGTCACGGGATCGGGCGTCGTCAGCGAGCCGTAGGCAACGCCCGCCGATGTGATCACGCCGGTCGTGCCGAGCGCCGCCGCCGCATCGCCGAGCCGTGCCCAGATCTGCCTTACGAAGGAAGCGGTCGATGTCTTGCCGCTGGTGCCGGTGATGGCGACAATGGTTGCGGGCTGGCGCGGATAAAACCGCGCCGCCGCCGACGACAAGGCAGAGCGCGCATCCGCGACCTGAATATAGGTCGCGCCCGCCACCGGGGCATCCGGTGCACGTTCGCAGACGATTGCTGCTGCGCCAGCAGCCAATGCCTGCGCCGCAAAGGTCATTCCGTCCGCCTTGACGCCGGGGATGGCGAAGAAAACGAAATCCTTTTTAACCGCGCGACTGTCCGCCGTCAGCCCGGCCACTTCGGCCTTGCCGATCTCATCCGCAAGCGTTGCAGAGGGCAGAATATCGCGCAGCAATGTCATCTCCAGGCGTTCCCGCTGCTCGGCAGGCCGACGCCAAGGCGCGCCACTGTCGGGAAGACCTGCGAAGAAACCGGATCGGCCGGACGCGGCGGCAGGCCAAGCATCGGCGTAACCCGCTCGATGATCCGCCCCGTCGTTGCGCCCGCATTGTAAGCGGCCGTGCGCGCACCTCCGGTTTCAGGCACGCCCTGCGGCTCGTCGAAGACGGTGAGGACAAGATATTTCGGTTTGTCGGCCGGCACGATCGCGGTGAACGTGGTGAACACACGATCGTTGGAATAACGGCCGCCGACAACCTTGTTGGCCGTGCCAGTTTTGCCGCCGGGAAAGTAGCCATGAATGTTGATCGTCCGCGCCGAGCCGACTTCGGCGTTCAGCCGCATCAGATAACGCATGGCCTCGCTGGTTTCGGGACGAATGATCGCCGGCGCAGTCGCCCGCGCTTCCGCCTCGGTGCGCATCAAGAACGTCGGCTTGATCAACTGGCCGCCATTGACGAGCGCGCCCACCGCCATCATCGCCTGCAGGGGCGCGACGGCGAGACCATGCCCGAAGGCGATGGTCATCGTGTTCAGGTCTCCCCAGTTTTTCGGCACGATCGGCTCGGCGCTTTCCGGCAGTTCGGTGCGCATCCTGTCGAGCTGGCCGACCTTGCGCAGAAACGCCTTGTGGCCGTCGACGCCGATCATCAGTGCCGTGCGCGCCGTCCCGATGTTGGAGGAATAGGTGAACACCTCGGCAATGGACAACGCTCGATTCTGGCCATGAAAATCGTGAATGGCGAAGCGGCCGTAGTGCAAGGCGCCGCGCGCATCGACCTTCGTATTCAATGTCACCTTGCGGGCGTCAACCGCCATGGCGAGAGTCAACAACTTGAACGTCGAACCCATTTCGAACACGCCGACGGTCATGCGGTTGATGCGCGTCGGGTCGAGCGCATCGACCGGATTGTTGGGGTCGTAATCCGGCAAGGACGCGAACGCGATCACTTCGCCGGTATTGACGTCCATGATCGCGGCGGCGGCCGCCTTGGCCTTGTATCTCTCAATGCCTTTGACGAGTTCGTCGCGGACTGCATAGGTGGCCTTGATGTCGAGCGACAGTTTGATCGGCTTGAGATCGGCAGCCGTCATCGGCAATCCCGAGGCGGCCAGATCAGCCAGTCCCGTGCTGTTGTCGATGTATTTCTCGATGCCGGCGATGCCGATATTATCCGTATTGGTGAAGCCCAGAACATGCGCCGCCACCGGCCCGTTAGGATAGACGCGCTTGTTTTCCTGAATGAAGCCGACACCAGGCAGGCCAAGACGGAACACTTCTTCGCGTTCCTTCGGCGAAATGCCGCGTTTGACCCAGACGAAGCCCTTACGCGACCCGATGCGCTCGCGCAGTTCGCGCGCATTGACGTCCGGCAGAACCGCCGTCAGCAGTTCCACCGCCTCATCCTTGTCGATGATGCGGCGCGGTTCGGCGAAAACGGAATCGATCTTGATGTCGCTGGCGAGGACATCGCCGTTGCGGTCGACGATATCAGGACGAACGCGCGAGACCGCTTCGGTCGCGGCGCGCTTGATGCCATGCTGTTCCGGCTTGACGCCGAGCCACACCAGCTTGCCGGCAATGACCGCGAAGACTGCCGTGAAGCCCAGCGTGACGATGCGGATGCGGCCGCTGCTCTTGCCGATCCGCGTGCCGAAGATGCTGCGCAGGAAGATCGCCAGCCGCCGCGAGCGCGACAACGCCTTTGGCGGCGGCGCTGCCGCCTCCTGCTGCGCTTCCGGATATTGCTGGTCCTGCATCTGATAGTTCATCGACAGGTCGTCCATGATCAACGCGTCTCCTGTCGTGCGATCGCTGACGGCGTCGTCGCGCCGCGTATCGAGCCGGTCGTATCGCGCGGCATCGGGGTGGCTTCGCCAAGGCCGAGCAAGTCCAGTTTCTTGCCGATGGAATCGACCTTGACCGGCTTCTCTGGCAGATCCTGCGGCTGCACGATCTGGTCGAGCGTCAACTGCTTGAGATCGAGATGCTTGTCGGCCAGAGCCTGAATGCGGCCCGGACGGATGAGATACGCGAACTCGGCGCGCAGCATGGCGATCGTGTCACGCTCGCGCTGATTGGCGTTCTTCATTTTCACAATCTGCTCGGCGAACAGGATGGTCTCGTATTTGATCGAATAGGCATAGATAGCCGAGCCGATGAGCGCCAGAATTGCGACGACATTGAGATAGCGCAGCATGATGTCAGCCTCGTTTCGGTTCGCGCTGCGGCAAGTCCCGCTTTGGTATGGCCGCCTGGCTGGCGAAAGCACCGCGCGCCGGCGATGCCGGAGCCTCGGTACGCACGCCCACGCGTAGCTTGGCCGAGCGCGCGCGGGGATTGCGCGCCGTCTCAGCTTCATCGGCGATGACGGGTTGTCCGCTCGGCAGATCATAAGCCGCTGGCGGCGGCGCGATTTCGCCCGGCAGCAGGCGCGACTTCGCGCGCCCGCGGTTGGAGCGTTCGGCAAAATATTGTTTGACGATCCGGTCTTCGAGCGAGTGGAAGCTGACGACGACAAGCCGGCCGCCTGGCTTGAGCAAAGCTTCTGCGCCGACAAGCGCGCTCGCCAGTTCGCCCAATTCGTCATTCACCGCGATCCGCAAGGCCTGGAACGTGCGCGTCGCGGGATGGATCTGCGTCGGCTTGGCGGGTGCCGCCTTCTGCACGAGATCGGCGAGCGCGCGCGTCGTCGTCAGCGGCGCGAGGACGCGCTGTTCGGCGATGGCCTTGGCGATGCGGCGCGATTGCCGCTCTTCGCCGAAGTAATAGAGAATATCCGCCAGCTCTTCGGCGCTGGCGGTGTTGATGATGTCGGCGGCGCTGCGGCCGCTTTGGCCCATGCGCATGTCGAGCGGCCCGTCGAGACGGAATGAAAAGCCGCGATCGGCTTCGTCGATCTGCATCGACGACACGCCGATATCGAGAACCACGCCGTCAAATTGATGACCAAGCCCAAGCCTGTCGGCCACAGCGGCCATCTCGCCGAAACGCGCCTGTTCGAGCATCAACCGGCCGCCCATCTCGCCGACCAGCGCCTGACCGTCGCGGATGGCTGAAGGATCACGGTCGAGCGCCAGCAGCCTGACGTCGGGCGAAGAGCCGAGAATGGCGCGGCTGTAACCGCCAGCACCAAAGGTCGCGTCGAGGAAAAGGCCGCCGGTCTCAGGCTTGAGTGCGCTCAGCACCGCCTCGAGGAGCACGGGGACATGCCGGGCCAGTCCGCCATCGGGAACAGAAGATTCGTTCCCGCGACCCGACTTCATTCCCCTGCTCCTCGAGGCCGGGGCGTGGCCGCCCCCGCGTGACTGGCGCCGATCTGCTTTCGATGTTCGCGTACCCGGTTTCTGGCCTCGTCCAGATACGCATCGAAGCGCTTCGGCTCCCAGATCTGAAATTTGTATCCCTGGCCGACGAACGTCGCTTCCGCGCCGATCCCCAGCCAGGCCTTCGCCGGCTCCGAAAGAGCGATCCGGCCCTCCGGATCGATCTTCAAAATCTCGCTCGTGCCCAACAGGGCCGTCGAATAGACGTCGTGATCGTCCGTATAGGTCGCGAAACGTCCCAGGACCCCGTCGATCTCCCGCATCAGCGCATGCCCGCCACAGTCGAGGGCCTGCGCATCCAGCGCGCGATGCACGTAAAGCCCCTCGAATCCATCCTTCGCCAGCACCGTCCTGAAAGAGGCCGGGATGGAGATACGGCCCTTGCTGTCGAGCCGGTTGGTGAAATTCGAGACGAAACGATCCAACGCGACCATCCGGGAACGCACGCAGCACACACGGCCCGCCCGCAAACCGGCTTTGCGGCACCTCCGGCGCCTGCGACAGCAGGCCGGCGGCTCCGGTACGCCAAATCACTGAAACGCGCGGTATGATTTGGGATATCATGGGAAAATATGGGCGTCAACGAAGGATATGAATCGAAATGGGACGACCCCACTCCACCCTGCATTAGCTATTGTTGACCTTAATGAATGGTTGAGAAGGTGCGGATGTCCCCGTCATTTCATTCAAATGCGAACCAACGGCTTCGTGACCGAAGGGGGATCGACAGTTATCCTGACAAATTCTAGAGCTAACCAATTGCCCGGCGGCGCGTAGTCTTCGCAGGGCATAGCTTTCGCAGGGCACGAACCAAGGGCATGAACGACGTCGCAGTTTCGGCCGCACTTCTCGATCGCAAGGTCAAGACCACGCGCGCGCCCAATGAAATCGACTTCTGGCGCGGCATCGCGCTGGTATCGATCTTCATGAATCACATCCCGGGCCTTTGGTACGAAAAGTTCACGCACAAGAACTTCGGCTATACGGATTCAGCTGAACTCTTCGTTCTGCTGGCCGGCTGGTCATTGCGCATCCTGGTCGACAGCCAACCGCGGTCGCTGACGCCGTTGCGGCTGTCCCTGCGGCTCGGCGGACGCGCCGTCACGCTCTATGCGGCGCAACTGGTCATCACCACCATCGCCATCGCACTCACCGCGGCGGCGGCGCTCTGGCTCAACAATGCGCTGATCCTACAGTGGAACAACACGGCCGCCGTCTTCGAGGAACCGGTGTCCACGCATATCGGTATCGTCATCCTCACTCACCAGCTCGGTTATTTCGACATCCTGCCGCTGTATGTCGTGCTAATGATGATGGGCCCGATCATCGGCCTCATCTATCGCTACATTCCCGCGGCGCTCCTGCCGCTGTCTTTCGCCATATGGGCGGCGACCTTGACCTTTGGCGTCAACATTCCCACCTGGCCGGTGGAAGGCCGCTGGTATTTCAATCCGATGGCCTGGCAACTGATCTTCGTCACCGGCTTTGTGCTCGGCGGCTCCGGCCCGGTAAAGTCCTCGATCGAGCGCTGGCGCATGCCGATCCGGGTGCTGGGCGGCATCATTGTGATTCTCGGCTACATCGGCACAGTCCAGCTCTGGTTTCCCGAGCCGCTGGATGTGCCGGAGCCGTTTCTGTTTTTCGTCGCCGACAAGACCTTCCTGACGCCGCTCCGCTATTTTCACGCGCTCGGCCTGGTGGCCTTTTTCGGCGGCAGTTTCTGGCTCCTCATCAAGTACCTGCGTCCGATTTGCAGATTCTTTTCCATGCTCGGCAGGAATTCGCTGTACGTCTTTTGTATAGGCTCGCTTCTCAGCCTGAGTGGGCAGATAGTCAGGTTCGCAATTGCGCCTAGCTTGTTGATAGATACAATTGTGGTAATTGTCGGCGTTAGCGCGATGAGCGTGACCGCCTGGGTGTCTGAATGGCGCACACGTCTGAGGGATTGAAAGCAGGCCTTTTGGTCGTCGCCGCTCTCGGCTTGGGAACGGCGTGGGCACAACTGTCCCCTGCCCAACCCCCGGCCGGCACCGAAGCGGCGTCTCCCAAGGATGCCGGCGGCACTGACCCCGCGCCTGCCGAGCCCTCCGCCAACGGCGTCGTCCAGCATCCGCTCAGCAGCCAGTGCGCCGTCCCCAACAAGGAGATCGCAGCGCCGGCGCCCCTTCCCGCCATGATCTCCAAGCTCGAATCCGGCAAGAGCCTGCGCATCCTGGCGATTGGCTCTTCCTCCACCTGGGGTGTCGGCGCCACCTCCCGGCAGAAAAACTATCCTTCGCAGCTCGAGACCATGCTCGAACAGTCGATGAAGGATGTGAACATCGAGATCGTCAATCGCGGCGTCTCCGGAGAGACGACGGAGACCACCGCTGACCGCCTGCGCACCGAGGCCGTGCTGATCAAGCCTGATCTCGTGCTCTGGCAACTGGGCACCAACGACGCCGTCCAGCATGTCGATGTCGAGACCTTCGATCACACCGTCCGCAAAACCATCAAGGCGCTGCGCCGCAAGCATATCGATGTCGTGCTGGTGGGCCTTCAATATACGCCAACCTACTCCCGCGATGAACATTACATCGCTATTCGCGAGGCGCTGAACCGCATCGCCACCGATTTGAACGTGCTCTACGTCAAGCGCTATGCGGCGATGGAATTTATCGCCCGCACCAAAGCGAATATGAAAGTTCTCAGCGACGACGGGTTCCACCTCAACGATCTCGGTTACCAGTGCATGGCCGAGCACATTGCCCAGGCGGTCACCGCCAACCTGTTCGTCCGCCGCAAGAAGCCGGCCTCCTAACGTCCCTTCCTTCGCCCGCTTGCGGGAGAAGGTGGCCCTCGCAAAGCGAGGGTCGGATGAGGGTGAGTCACACCACTTCTTCTTCCCATTCAGACACGCATCTCGGACAAATAGGCGAGGCTGATCCCTCATCCGACCCTTGCTGCGCAAGGGCCACCTTCTCGCGTAAACGGGAGAAGGATTCGCAACTACAAGTGGGCTACAGCCCATTCAAATTCGTGGGAAATATTCTTGCGCCGCAACATCAGTTAGTATAAAGATATCTTTATGTCTTTGTGTGACTGAGTGGCATGACAACTGACACCGCCCCCCTTTCCGTTGTTCTCGCCGCCCTGGAAGCCGGCGGGGAGACCACGCGTCTGCGCCTTCTGGCCCTGCTGGCCGAGGCGGAGATCACCGTCACCGAGCTCGTCGCCATCCTCGGCCAGTCGCAACCGCGGATCTCCCGGCATCTGAAGCTGCTCTCGGAAGCCGGCCTGATCGACCGGCACCGCGAGGGCGCCTGGGCATTTTTCCACCTGGCGCAATCGGGCGCCATGGCAGCGCTCGCCCGCGACATCCTCGGCCGCATCGATCCCACCGACCAGCAACTTGCCTCCGACCGCGCCCGGCTGGCCGAAGTCCGCCGCACCCGTGCCGAACAGGCCGCCCGCTATTTCGCCGAACAGGCGCCGAACTGGGATGTCATCCGCTCCCTGCATGCGCCGCAGGAACAGCTTGAGGCGGCGCTTCAGGACATTATCGGCAAGCAGCAGATCCGCGCCGTGCTCGATCTCGGCACCGGCACCGGCCGTATGCTCGAACTGCTGGCGCCGCGCGCCGAGCGCGCCGTCGGCGTCGATCTGTCGACCGCGATGCTTGCCGTCGCCCGCGCCGGCATCGACAATGCCGGGCTGCGCAATGTGCAGCTTCGCCAGGGCGACATCTATGCCCTTCCGGTCGAGCGCGACAGCTATGACCTCGTGCTGATCCATCAGGTGCTGCACTATCTCGACGATCCGCTGCGTGCGCTGCGCGAAGCCGCGCGCACCATGCGCCCTGGCGGACGGCTGATCGTCGTCGACTTCGCGCCGCACCAGCTGGAATTCCTGCGCGCCCAGCATGCCCATCGCCGCCTCGGATTCTCGCGCGAGGAAATCGAGCAGATGATGCGCGAGGCCGGCCTTGAAAACGTCGCCTATCGCAGCCTGACGCCGCGCACGCGCGATCCCGAGAAGCTGACCATGTCCATATGGGTCGCCCGCGACCCGCGCCTGCTGTCCGACCTTGTCCCCGTAACAGTGAGCATCGCCTGATGAGCGCCGACATCTCCCGTCTCAGCCGCACCGGCAAACGCCCGATCCGCGTCTCCTTCGAGTTCTTCCCGCCGAAGACGGAAGAAATGGAAACGAGCCTCTGGCATGCGATCGAACGGCTGGCGCCCATCGGCCCGAGCTTCGTCTCCGTCACCTATGGCGCCGGCGGATCGACGCGCGAGCGCACGCACGCGACCGTCGCCCGCATGCTGCGGGAAACGCCCCTCAAGCCCGCCGCCCATCTCACCTGCGTCGCCGCGACCAGGCAGGAGGTCGATGAAGTCGTGCGCGCCTATCATGATGTCGGTGTGCGCCATATCGTGGCCCTGCGCGGTGACCCCACCGGCGGCATCGGCGCGACCTATGAACCCCATCCCGGCGGCTATGAGACATCGACGGCGCTAGTCGCCGGCATCCGCCGCATCGCCGATTTCGAAATCAGCGTCTCGGCCTATCCGGAAAAACATCCCGAAAGCGCCAGCCTCGATGCCGACATCGATGTCCTGAAGGCCAAGATCGATGCCGGCGCGACACGCGCCATCACCCAGTTCTTCTTCGAGAACTCTACTTACCTGCGTTATCTCGACCGCGTGCGTGCCGCCGGCATCGACATTCCCATCGTCCCCGGCATCGTGCCGGTCGAACATTTCAAGCAGACGGCCGCCTTCGCCAAGAAGACCGGCGCACATGTGCCACAATGGCTGGCCGACCGTTTCGATGGCCTTGAGGATGATCCCGCCACGAGACGGCTGATCGCCGCCGCGGTCGCCGCCGAACAGGTGCTCGATCTCGTCGACCATGGCGTCGAGGACTTTCATTTCTACACGATGAACAAGCCCGACCTCGTCTTCGCCATCTGTCATCTGCTGGGCCTGCGCCCGCAACCCGCTCAACAGGCCGCGTAACATGAGTACCGCTTCAACACGCCAACGTAATGGCGCCGAGATCCGCGCTGCCATCCGTAAAGCCGCCAGCGAACGCGTGCTCGTGCTCGACGGCGCCATGGGCACCATGATCCAGGACCTGAAGCTCGACGACGCCGGCTTTCGCGGCGAGCGCTTCCGCGATCATCCGCGCGACGTGAAGGGCAACAACGATCTTCTGATCCTGACCCAGCCCGATGCGATCCGCGACATTCACCTGCAGTATTTTCTGGCCGGGGCCGATATCTGCGAGACCAATACATTCTCGTCCACATCGATCGCCCAGGCCGACTATGGCTGCGAAGACTACGTCCACGAACTCAACTTTGAAGGCGCACGCCTCGCCCGCGAGGCCGCCATCAAAGCGGAAGAGAAGGACGGCCGCCGCCGCTTCGTCGCCGGCGCGCTGGGCCCGACCAATCGCACCGCTTCGATCTCCCCCGACGTCAGCGATCCGGGCTTTCGCGCCGTCAGTTTCGATGAGCTACGCGCAGCCTATGCGCAGGCTGCCGTCGGCCTGATCGAGGGCGGCAGCGATCTGCTGCTCATCGAAACCATTTTCGACACGCTCAACGCCAAGGCAGCCTGGGCCGGCATCTGCGATGCCTATGCCACCACCGGCCTCGAACTCCCCGTCATGCTGTCGGGCACGATCACCGATCTTTCCGGCCGCACCCTCTCCGGCCAGACGCCGGAAGCCTTCTGGAACTCGCTCGCCCATATCAAGCCCGTCGCCGTCGGCCTCAACTGCGCGCTCGGCGCGCGTGAGATGCGTGCGCATATCGCGGAACTATCGCGCATCGCCGACACGCTGGTGTGCGCTTATCCCAACGCCGGCCTGCCCAACGAATTCGGCCTCTACGACGAGAGCCCGGAATATATGTCCGGCATGCTGGAAGAGTTCGCCAAGGCTGGCATCGTCAACATCATCGGCGGCTGCTGCGGCACAACGCCGGCCCATATCGCCGCTTTCACCAAAGGCGTGCAAGGTGTCAAACCGCGTGGCATCCCGAAGCCCGCCCCGCTGCTGCGCCTCTCTGGCCTGGAACCTTTCACGCTGACCAGCGACATCCGCTTCGTCAACGTCGGCGAGCGCACCAACGTCACCGGCTCGGCGCGCTTTCGCAAGCTCATCAAGAACGGCGAATATGCAGCGGCGCTCGATGTGGCGCGCGATCAGGTCGCCAATGGCGCCCAGATCGTCGACGTCAACATGGACGAAGGCCTGCTCGATTCAAAACAGGCGATGGTGACGTTCCTCAACCTTATCGCCTCCGAGCCCGATATCGCCCGCGTACCGCTGATGGTGGATTCATCCAAGTTCGACGTCATCGAAGCGGGCCTGAAATGCATTCAGGGCAAGGCCGTCGTCAATTCGATCTCGCTGAAGGAAGGTGAGGAAAAGTTCCTCACCGAAGCGCGCAAGGTGCGCCTCTATGGCGCCGCCGTCGTCGTCATGGCGTTCGACGAACAGGGCCAGGCCGACACCTATGAGCGCAAGATCGCGATCTGCACCCGCGCTTACAACATCCTGACCGAGCAGGTCGGCTTCCCGCCGCAGGACATCATCTTCGATCCGAATATCTTCGCCATCGCCACCGGCATCGAGGAACACAACGGCTATGGCGTCGCCTTCATCGAGGCGACGCGCGACATTCGCCGCACCCTCCCCCATGCTCACATCTCAGGCGGCGTCTCGAACCTGTCGTTTTCATTCCGCGGCAACGAGCTGGTGCGCGAGGCCATGCATTCGGTGTTCCTCTACCATGCCATCGCGGTCGGCATGGACATGGGCATCGTCAATGCCGGCCAGTTGCAGATCTATGAGAAGATCGATCCGGAACTGCGCGAAGCCTGCGAAGACGTCGTGCTCAATCGAAGGCCCGACGGCGCCGACCGCTTGCTCGCCATCGCCGAACGCTTTCGCGGTGCGGGCACCGAGACCAAAGGCAAGGATCTCGCCTGGCGTGACCAGGTCGTCGACAAGCGCCTTGAACATGCGTTGGTCAACGGCATCACCGAATTCATCGACGACGACGTCGAGGAAGCCCGTCTCGAAGCGGCACGCCCACTCGATGTCATCGAAGGCCCGCTGATGGCCGGCATGAACGTCGTCGGGGACCTGTTCGGCGCCGGCAAGATGTTCCTGCCGCAGGTGGTGAAGTCAGCCCGCGTCATGAAACAGGCCGTGGCCAAACTCATGCCCTATATGGAGGCCGAGCGTCTCGCCAACGGCGGCGAAGGCCGCTCGACCGCCGGCAAGGTGTTGATGGCGACCGTCAAGGGCGACGTGCACGACATCGGCAAGAACATCGTCGGCGTCGTGCTCCAGTGCAACAATTACGAGGTCATCGATCTCGGCGTCATGGTGCCGGCGAAGAAGATTCTCGACACTGCCAAGGAGCACAACGTCGACATCATCGGCCTCTCCGGCCTGATCACGCCGTCGCTTGATGAAATGTGCTTCGTCGGCAGCGAGATGGAGCGCGAGGGCTTCGATATCCCCCTCCTCATCGGCGGCGCCACCACGAGCCGCGTCCACACGGCCGTGAAGATCCACCCCAACTATCAGCGCGGGCAGGCGATCTACGTCACCGATGCGAGCCGCGCCGTCGGCGTCGTCTCGGCCCTGCTGTCGCCGACGAGCCGCGACCAATATGTCGAGAACATTCGCGGCGAATACCGCAAGGTCGCCGACGCCCATGCCCGCTCGGAAGCCGACAAGCAGCGCCTGCCGCTGGAGCGCGCCCGCGCCAATGCGATGAAGCTCGACTGGCAGGGCTATCAGCCACCCAAGCCCACCTTCCTCGGCACGCGGATCGTCTCGAACTACAGCGTCGCCGAACTGGTCGATTATATCGACTGGACGCCTTTCTTTCAGACCTGGGAACTCAAAGGCCGCTACCCCGCCATTCTCGAACATCCCGAGCAGGGCCCGGTGGCGCGCCAGCTTTTCGAGGATGCGCAGAACATGCTGGCGCGCATCGTCGAGGAACGCTGGTTCAATCCCAAGGCGGTCATCGGCTTCTGGCCGGCCAACACCGTCGGCGACGACATCCGCCTCTACAACGGTGAATCGCGCAACGAGGAACTCGCCACCTTCTACACCCTGCGTCAGCAACTGCAGCGCCGCGACGGCCGCCCCAATATCGCGCTTTCGGATTTCGTCGCCCCCAAGGCGAGCGGCAAGGCCGATTACATCGGCGGCTTCGTCGTCACCGCCGGCGCGGAAGAAGAAAAGATCGCCGAGCGCTTTGCCCGCGCCAATGACGACTATGCCTCGATCATGGTGAAGGCGCTCGCCGATCGTGTCGCCGAAGCTTTTGCCGAACGCATGCATGAGCGCGTGCGTCGCGAATTCTGGGCCTATGCGCCCGATGAAGCGCTCACCAACGAGCAGCGCGTGGCGGAAGAGT
>Ga0180219_1001061_pt1 | contig 19119 bp, 17 predicted proteins | sample eDN3rd30CBELigMG_FD_151338 | JGI IMG/M metagenome (GOLD analysis project Ga0180219, IMG submission 151338) | Enriched Miracle-Growth compost microbial communities from Emeryville, California, USA - eDNA 3rd pass 30_C BE-Lig MG (version 2)... ...
CCAGATCTTCTGGCCGTTGATCACCCAGTCGTCACCATCGCGAACCGCCCGGGTGCGCAAACTGGCCAGGTCGCTACCGGCGTCAGGCTCGGAATAGCCGATGGCCAAGTAAGCCTCTCCGGCCAGAATCTCGCCGACCACTTTCTCGCGCAGTTCCGGCTGGGCATAGCGCGCCACCATCGGTCCGATGGAGTTGGCCGACAGCGCCGGCCAAGGGAAACCGATACGCTTGGCCTCCTCCACCAGGATGTACTGCTGCACCGGGTCGGCATCACCGCCCCCCAGCGACTTTGGCCAGGACAGGCGAATCCAGCCATCGGCGCCGAGCCGGCGCAGTTTCTGCCAATAGATCGGGCCACCGCCGTGCGCAAAACGCGGCTCGCGCAATTCAGCGAGGAAGTCGGCGGTCATCATCTGGCTGCCCATGTACTCGCGAACGCGCTGGCGAAATGCCTGGTGTTCCGGACTCAGATCAACGTACATAGCGATTCCCTCATTCTTCCCGCAGCAGATTGCCAAGCCGTTCAGTCGCTTCGATGAACTCTTCAAGCATCGCGTAGACCACCTCGCGAACCGTGGTCTCTTCGTGCATGTCACCGACGATCTGCCCCACCGGATAGCTCATGTACTCGGTCGCATGCGCTCGCTCGATACGCATGCGGGTCCCCTGGGTAGCGATGGTCTGCAACGGCATGGGCAGCGGTTTCGGCGCGCCCGGTTGCTCCCAGGCATCGCTGTACTTGCTCCGCAGCATCCGGCATGGCTTTCCGGTCAGGCTCCGTGATTGGACGGCATCTTCGGCGCGCGCGCTGAACATGCGCGCTTTCATGTCCGGGGCAAGATCGCTTTTGTCGGTTCCCAGCCAGATCGAGCCGCACCAGATACCATCGGCGCCAAGGGCCAACGCGGCAGCCATTTGCCGACCACGGCCGATGCCACCGGCGGCCAGCACCGGGACGGGCGCCACAGCGTCTACGATCTGCGGCCAGAGCACCATCGAGGAGACCTTTCCGGTATGCCCACCGGCTTCGCAGCCCTGGGCTATCAGCACATCCACACCCGCCTCGACCTGGGCCTTGGCGTGCTCCAGCGCGCCAACCAGCGAACCGACCTTGAGCCCCTTTTCATGGAGCATCTCGACCATGTCCCGAGGTGGCGTGCCGAGCGCATTCACCAATAATTTGACCGGGTGCTTGAACACGACCTCCAGCAGGCGCATGGAGGATTCCGGGGTCATGTTGGTGCGCTCGGCCTCGACCTGCATCATGCGCTCCGCCTCACCGGCCGGCAGCGGCGCTATGCCGCCCTCTGTACACAATTGGTCGAGGAACTGCCGATGCTCCTCCGGGATCATCTTCAGCAGCTCGGCACTGGCCACGGCCGCGCGCTTTTCATAGCGATTTGGGATCAGGATATCGACGCCGTAAGGCTTGCCGTCACAGTGGGCGTCAATCCAGGTCAACTCCTCCTCGAGGCGCTCCGGCGTGAACCCGGCTATCCCCAGGACACCCATGCCACCGGCCCGCGAAACCTCGGCGACCACGTCGCGGCAGTGAGAAAAAGCGAAGATCGGCAGCTCGATGTCGAGCATGGCGCAGACAGCGGTTTTCATATTGTTCTTGTCCCAACGAAGTCTTGTGCCGCTACTATCGGGAGCCTGCGGTCTCGCCGGAAGGACAAACAACCTCATTTTCGAGCACCAATTCTCTGCCGCACCCCATGAGCGATTTCATTCCTGCCGCCAGCAACATCGATTACCACGTGCCCTGCCAGCAATTGCTGCACGGCGTTCGCCACCATGACCTGCCGCTGGCAGCGCTGCTGCGCGAGGCGGGAATAGACGCCCGACTGCTTGAGGAAGAGCCGGTAAAGGTCGATACCCGGTCCTTCATCCGCTTGTTGCGTGGCCTGACCCGAGCAATGGACGACGAGTTTTTCGGCCTTACCCAACACCGAGCCAAACAGGGCACCTCGGCCCTGCTGGTCGACCTGATGCTCGGATGCTCCACCGTGGGCGCGGCAATCGAGCAGGCCGTGAACTATTTCCGCATCGTCACCGACGACATCGAGTTGCGTTGCGAACAGGACGAGGAGGATTTTCGGCTGGTTCTGCAGCTGGCTCGCCCTGAGCTGGACCCCCAGAGTTTTCTCGGCGACTACTGGCTGATCTACCTGCAACGCTTCCTCAGTTGGTGCGCTGGCAGGCTGATACCGGTCAGGGCCGTCAGCTCCCCCTCGCCGGCGGGACCGGGGCGCTTGCTGGACTTCCTTAGGCGGGACTGGTGTCCGGGGCAAGAACGCCTGAGCATCAGCATCAGCCGAAAATACTGGGCACTGCCCATCGTCAAGAGCCGCGCCGAATGGCACGACCACCACGCCCAACTGGTACAGGATGGCGTACTCGGCTGGCCCGGCGGCGATCACCTTCATGCCAACCAGGTCCGTGCGCTACTGCGCTCGGCACTCGTGCAACGCCTACCGCCGCCCAAGCTGCAGGACATTGCCGCGGCCCTGTACATGTCGATTCAAACCCTGCACCGGCACTTGCAACAGGAAGGCACGGGATACCAACGCATACTCGACGAGCTGCGCCGTGATTATGCGATCGACTTGCTGATAAAACAGCACCTGAGCGTCGCCAAGGCCGCCGAATACCTGGGATTCGCCGAGACCCGGTCGTTCAGTCGGGCCTTCAAGCAATGGACAGGGCAAACGCCCTCGGCACTGCGCCAACTGCATCGCTGAACTGAAGAAGGGCTTGTTTATCTCTCAAAATAATACATATTATATATACGATTAAACCAACCCACCCTTCACTCGAACGACGATCAGCACATGCCTCAAGCCCCGGCCAATCTGCAGGAAATGCCCTCCCGTAGGGCTATTGGTGAACGCCGCCAGCAGCTTCACGAGGTGGCCACGGGACTGTTCGTCAACGACGGCTTCGCTGGCGTGAGCATGCGTCAGTTGAGCGACCACCTGGGGCTCTATCCCGGGTCCTTGTACGCCCACTTCGAAAGCAAGCAGGCACTGCTCTTCGAGCTGATCCGGGACCCTCTGGAAGAACTGCTGAGCGAGACAGAGCATCGAGTCCGCTGCGCCAGGAATGTGAACGCGGCAATGCGCGAATTCATTGCCTGTCATATCGATTTCCAGGTCCATCAACGCCATCGAGCATTGTTGCTCAACCTGGAACTACGCTGCCTGGAGCCAAGCTATCGCAGCGAAGTGGATGTGCTTCTCAAACGTTACCGCGAATGCCTGGGCAGCATCGTCAGCGCGGGCATAGCCAAGGGGCTGTATCGGCAGCAGAGCGTCAGCGCTTCAGTGCAGGCCGTCCTCGGCATGCTATGCAGCGTGGCTCACTGGTTCGAGGATGGACAGGTGCTGGACACGCACGCTCTTGCCGAGCATTTCGACCACATGATTCGCGGCGCTCTGCAATGCTCGAACTAAAAGGATCGCCGGCATTCACCTTCGATGCCCGAGCAGGTCGGAGGACAAGCGGCCGGCGGCTGATTGGCGCCTGAGTGTTCGCACAGTCCGGCTGCTAGACCCGGAGAAACCTCACCAGGCCTGGAGTCAGCCGCATCAGGACTAGCGTGCCCGGAGGGCGCCTTTCCAGGTCGCCTGCAATCCAAACTGGCAGTACAGCCTCCCCTGAACCGAACTCAGTCGCGGAGGACTTCGGACAGCTTGACGCCCTCGAAGCCGACTACCCAAGCCTTGTAGGCACCCTGCATGTGCTTGCGCCAATGGCTTTCCGCCTGCTCCTCGTCTCCGGCTTCGATGAGCTTGATCAGCTTTTCCTGCGACTTCATGCCCATCACGGAATAGGCAATGGCTTCCTCGGTAGGCTGGTTGCGTCGGAACAGAGATACGACGCGGGCCTGGTGCAGCTCGATGACTGAATGGATCGCCTGCCACAGATAGATCAGCGGACGGTTCCCCGAAAGCTGTACCAGCACCTCGTGGAAATGAGCGACCGCTTGACCGAATGCTTGAGGATCGTCAACGACCTTGCGCTCCTCTTCCAACGCGGCACGGAGCAGATCAGGCGCAGTCTTGCGCGCATTCTTCACCACCAGGCGAACCGCTGCCGGCTCGAAAGCCAGGCGCGCCTGATAGACCTCCGCCACAGTAGTGCCTTCGGACTGCAACACCATCAATGCGTAGTTGGAAATCAGACTCGGATCCGGCGCGTGAATCACAGCACCGCCACGAGCGCCACGGGCAACACTGACCAATCGCTCAGCCTCGAGGATCCGATAAGCCTCACGGATGGTTGGCCGGGAAACACCGAATTCCTCCATCAATTTGCTTTCCGCCGGCAGCATGTCGCCTTCCTTGAGCTCACCGGAGACAATCAGCTTCTTGATACGCGCAGCGACGATCTGGGGCGCCTTGGGGATATGCAACGGCTGCTTCTGCTGGCCCGAGCCGCCAGCCAGCGATGAGAAATCGGCCTTGTTGTTCATGTCGGAGAAGCACCCTTGATTTGGTTCATTGGCGTCAAATGGCACAACTGCACTCGCCAGCGCAGGTTAGGCACAAAAATACCAAAGAAGTAGATGATATACCTAGTCAAACGAATCAGCAGCGATTGTGCTGAGTATCAAGTTATAGCGATGCTTCGCGTGCCCAGGATGCCCCCCGTATTCTCCTAGGAGTGCGACCATGGTGGGTGGGTTTTCACGATGGTTCAGGGAGTTACTATTGGCTTACAGCGAGAAGCTGCCAGGGAAAAGCTGAATCCCCCTCCCCCCCTCCTTAGCTGTAAACCTTTTGGGGTGACTGTAAACCTGACTAGTTTGCAGTCACCAAAAAGGTTTACAGATTCGCTCCAGCCCTAGGCGCCAGCCACTTCCAAGCACTCTACGATTGCCCCAAAAGGTATGGCACTGGGTCATCGAAACTCAGACTTTCGGCCCAGGCCAGCCTAGCGATCAACTACATGACCGGTGAGACCTGGATGCTCATTGATCAGGCGCCGTTGGCATACAACAAACCATCCTCCGCTTACGCCAAAAGCAGACAATTCGTACCAGGCTGACTGGATGACTGAATCGCTCCGGGATTCGTAGTCACTCGATGACCGATTTTGGCCCAGGCTGTGTAAAAACGTGGCCGCCTCGCCGAACGGCATCTCGGGCTGGATATACCGCAACGCCGAGCGGGCATCGCGCTACCCGACATACTCCATCAAGGCCTTCTGGCTCCAACCATTGTCGCTGGCCCAGGTGGCGAACCCGGGGCGCAGGGAGTGACTGCTGAAGCACTCCACCTCCAAGCCACTGCGCAGCATCACCTGGCGCAGAATGCGCGAGACGCTATCGACATACAGTCCCTCAGACGCCAGGTGCCCCCAGCGATCCAACGCGCGAAACACCGGCCTCTGTTGCAGCCCGGAGATGCTTAGCCACGCCTCATAAGCCTTGACCGGACACAAGCGTTTTAGCGCGGGCACGGTGAAACGCTGCCCGCGATTCTCCCGGTCGTTCTTGCTCCTCGGGACAAATACCGTGAACTGTCGATTCGACTGCAGCTCAATGTGCTCCACCTGCAACCAGCACAGCTCGTCGCTGCGAAACGCCCGCCAAAAGCCCAACAGGATCAAGGCATGATCGCGTCTCGCCCGCAGTCGCACAGCCGCAGAGTCGGATTGCTCGCAACGCTCTAACCACGTCACACATTGCCCTGCACCGTTGTGGCGGGATCGGTCAGGCTGAACCGAAGACCGAGCGCATCAACAAACGCATTCCAGCGCTCGTTGGCTTCTTGGTGATTTTTCTGTTGCTGCTGGGCGTACTGACCTGCGGGATTACTCAGAGTCGCTACTTCAGTGAAGTACTAGCCTTCTCCGGACCACTGATCGGTAGCGTGCTAGCGTATTACTATTCCACTCAACGACACTTGACGAACTAGCGCCGCAACGTGCTTGAGAGGCGGCGCTATCATCGAGAGCCTCCACCTCAGGCGCTAAGCCAGGACTCCACGACGTCGTTGCCGTATTCGGCCTTCCAGGTTTTAAGCACCTTGTGGTTACCGCCCTTGGTCTCTACAACCTCGCCGGTATGCGGATTTTTATAGACCTTGACCACGCGCGCACGACGCGTCGACTGCCCTGCATGGGGACCACGGCGAACCGATTCTCGGCCATAGTCCGGGTCCAAGAGGGCGATCACATCACGCAGCGATTTGTCATATTCCCCCATCAACCCCTTCAGCTTCTCTTCAAACTCGATCTCTTTCTTGAGGGCGCCATCGTTTTTCAGCGACTCAAGACGCGCCAACTGTTCGGCTAGGGCCTTCTCTGCAGCACGAAACTCAGCAAGCTTCGACATCTGACATCTCCATTTTTAGATCACAAACAAATAATAATGCGCATAAATTGGAGTTAATACTAGATACTCTGACCAAACAAATAATTCGTGTAGTAGCGCAAGAAAATATAGCGCATCTTCACCTCTTACAATTTCACCCAAGCAAGCCAGCGGGCTCAATTGAACTACTCACAGTAGACCTTCTTCTCCCCGTAGCGCTCAATAGGTAAACGGCAAGCAAGCCGATCTTAACTTTAAAAACGCCGACCACGACTACTTGCCGTGTAGGCAGGTATCCGCAACGTGTTTGCCGAAGGAGCACCGGCCAAAGCAATATACAAAATTGGCACATTGCAAAATTGGATAAGCCGGTCAGGCTGTACGGCTTGGATGTCATCCATATCCGCGGACTATCAAGTCAGCGAAAGATGTGAGCTTCCGTCTATGTCCACATGCTGGCGCTGGTTCGTCTGGCAGCCGATTACAACTCCTCACCAGAAAGCAGTTTGGATCTCAGCATGCAACGCCAGCATCCGTCACGAGCAGCCCAGCAGTGTTTGTCCGTCTTCGGTCAACTGAGGAGGCGTGACCCCGACTCAGCACCTGGCAACCAAGCGCCGCCTCCAGCCTCGTGAGCTGCATTGCTCACAGCGAATTACGACCATTGCACCTCAGTGAAGGCGCTCGACAATGAGCCTGTATCAACCCGGTGCGATTCGGGATGACGAGGATTTCGGGTTCGTTTCAAAAGACATAAGAGGTTCGGCTGAAAAAAGCTAGCGCCCTCACCGTCTCGCCCCCGGAAGTCCTCGAGCAGATGACGGAAAGGCGTGAAGCCTAGGCGCTGCCACCTACTCGCCGAACCCGGATAGGATGGCCGACGCTCACCTTGCGGCGGGGCTTGACGTAGCCGATGACAATCGTGGAGCCGTCGGCCTTGGATTCAACGAGGCAACGGCCCTCCACCTTCACGACGGTATGCCCAGCTGCGAGCGCCTGTAGATAGGCCGCGCGAGTCGCACCTACAACAACAGCTGGGATCTCGCCTTCAAGGTTCCGAATCTCCTGTTCGGTGAGGTGCTTTTTGTTTGGCATACCTTCTCCGAGGAAATGGGCAAGGCTAGGTTCCCATAGGGAGCCAATGCCTCACACGCAGCACATCAATAATGGCTTGATCTACAAACCGGCGGGCACCGAGTTGACGATCTGGCGAGTCAGCCTGCTAGACGGCCAATCGGCTCAAAATCAGGACCATCTGCCAGAGCTACGTTCAAAAAGCGATTGCGTTTCTCCGTACGCAGGGCCAACACAGCACGTGCCTCAGCCTGAAAACGAGCCGTCATGATTCGCCTTGGCTCGTGTTTAGTCATTTTCACAGATACCTCCATAGCCTTGTTTTGCGTCCAGCCTCTTCTCTGCGGGGGTATCTCCCGCCTCCACTACAGCATTTGCTCCCGTCTTCGTCCTAGCAACCCTCCAGGCCCGTAGAGCAACCTTGCCGTCAGGTGCTCAAGATAACCGATGGCTTCTGCTTGGGTACACTTTTGATAATAAGCCCGCCGTATCGGAGGTAACTTGCCGTGATTCGCCAAGCACAAAATGACCATTTCACTGAGCAGGGATCCACGAATGTCATAGCGTCGATCAAGCGCGCTGAGGAGCGTTCGATAACACGCCACGTAGGTACAGGGACCGGGGTGATGGGTCACGGCCTCGCGCATTACCCTTGACCTCCTGCCTGCCAAGACTCAATGAACTGGAGTACTTGGCCAGTCTTACCTGTACTGACCAGCTCTTCTGCAGTCCGATAATCAAATACGGATAGCGGCTCGTTTCGAAAACAGAAGATCGCTTTGTCGAGTGGGAGTCCGCTCTCCACCAAGGCCACTACCACTCGTAGGGAATCACGGATGAACGCCTGTACCGGCGCCGACTCCGGCGAACGCAAAAGCACCGTGCGCGTCACACCTGCTCGAGCGGCTAATGTTTCCGGGGTCATAGCGAACACCTGCAGATAGCGCTCCAGCGAGACGCTTCCCCCATCCATGGCACGCAGGTACTCCCTCAGCGCTGGCAGCGACATCCCCGGCAAATCCACGGTATTGGTATTCATCACGCCCCTCATTGTCCGCTCTCTGACAATGCAGCATGCGCGCTAATGACAAGCCTGAGTAGTGCAACTCCTCGTGCAATACCCTGTCGGTGGTCCCATGGCCACCTGGAAATATTCACCATCACCACCCACCCCAAGCTTTTCTTCACGCCCCACAGAAAATCTTCAGTTTTGGATGCTGAGCCAATTTTTTCTTCAGCCTCACACCCAACCGTTACTCAGGGCTTGGTGGATTGACGCAACAAGTCACCAAAGGGCATCTCTGGCTCGATATAGCGCAAGGCAGAACGCCCATCGCGCCAGCCGACATAGTCCATCAGGGCCTTCTGACTCCAACGATTGTCGCTGGCCCAGGTAGCAAAACCACGGCGTAGCGAGTGACTGCTAAAACGCTCAGCCGCCAAGCCACTGTGCAACAACACCTGACGCAGGATGCGTGACACGCTGTTCGGGTGTAACCCCTCCTCTGCCAGATGGCCCCAGCGATCCAGCGCCCGAAACACCGGCCCCTGCTGCAGGCCAGAAACGGCCAACCAGGCCTCATAGGCTTGCACCGGGCACAAACGCTGCAACGCCGGCACACTGAAGCGTTGCCCGCGGCTCTCACGATCCGCCTTGCTGCGCGGGACGAAGAGTACGAGCTTGCGCGACGGCTGCACCTGGATGTGTTCCACCTGCAGTCGGCACAGCTCGTCGCTGCGAAAAGCCCGCCAGAAGCCCAATAGGATCAGCGCGTGATCGCGGTGAGCACGTAATCGCTCGGCGACATCATCCGACTGTTCGCACCGCTCCAACCACGCCACACATTGGCTCAACGCCTGCAGTTGCAACGGCTCCGCCTGGCGCTCCACTTGCGGGTGTTCGGCGCGGATACCGCGAAACACGTCACGCACCCGCGAGGACTTGGTGGGGTCCATAAAGCCGTTGCGCTCATGCCATTTCGCCAACGCCGCCAAACGCCCCCGCAGCGTGCTGCTCGACAGCTCGCCGGCATAGTCTGCCAAGTAGGCCGCAACGGACTCGGCAGTTGCCGGCAAGAAACCACCCCAGACCACTTCGAAATGCTCCAGGGCCTGTCGATAACGGCGCAGCGTACTGTCGCGCGTGCCAGCCTGGATATAGTGCCTCACCCGGTCAGTCGGCATGAGCCACCTCCCGCGTACCGGAAAGCCGCCTACAGCGGTGCTGCTCGCGCCTCACGTTAGAGAAATCCCAATTCTCTAACGTCAGCCCGTCGGCTCCTGGCCATCTCCGGCTGCGAGCGTACACCTGTAATTACATACTCCATGACACGCTACGAAATTGTCGGAGGTCGCCATGGCCAATGCCGGAGTCAACAAAGCCTTGGTCAAACAGGCGCGCGATGCGCTGCTTGCGCGAGGCTTGCGCCCGACCATCGACAACGTACGTATCGAGCTAGGTAACACCGGATCCAAAAGCACCATTCAACGCTACCTGAAGGAACTCCTTAATCAGCCTAGACCTGATCCAACGCCCTCGTTGGTTCAGGAGCTCGAGCATCTCTTACTACCCGTGGCGGAACGTCTGCAGGCCGCGGCCGAGGACGCGATCATCACGCAACGCGAAGCACTGGCGAGAGAGCAGGAGGCGTTTCGCCATCAACGACAACTTCAAGTCGAGCGGATCCAGCAGTTGCAGGAGCAAGTCAGCCAGCTGAAGCAACTGGCGCAAGAGCAACGTGAACGTGAACACCTATTGCTGAATCAACAGCAACAGGGGGAAGTCGAGATTCGCCGCCTACTGCAAGCCGACACCAATGCTCAACTGTTGCTGGAAGAACGTGCGGCACAACTGCGATCGCTAGAAGAGAAGCTTCGACATGCGCGCGACTCCCTCGAACATTATCGGCAACACCAACAGGAGCTAAGAACCCAAGAACTGAGCCGCCATGAAGCGCAACTCCAACAGTTACAGAAGGAGCTTCGCATCGTGCGAGACCAGTTGATGAACCAGCAAAACGATGTCGTCGCCCTCAATCGCGCCAATGAACGACTCATCGCCGAAGCTCAAGTGCTGACCCAACGGGAGTTTGAGAAGGAGCGGGAACTGCGCGAACTGCACGCACAACTCGAACAGAGCCAAGCGGCATGGAACACCGAACAGGCACATCTGCAACGCGCGCGGTTGGATGCAGAGGAGGAAGTATCGTCGCTGAAAAAGCGCCTCCGTCCGCACCTAACAGCGCTACGCTTGCAACAACACCAGTTGCGTGACCAGCGCCGTCAAATCGAACAGTTGCAGACGGTACTGCAACACACGCTTCCTGAACGAATTGCTCAGGGCAGCCCCCTCGCCAGACAAGAGACCCGATAAGAGTGACGCCTCGGTGTGCACTCTACGCAACAAACTGCAGTTGAGTTCGCCGCTGGTAGTCCAGTGCCCGTCTTGCACTTTGCAGCAACGCGGTGGAACAGGGGCTTCTACGCCCCTGCGTACTGTCAATCAGCAGCATCTTGAGTTCGCGAGCCCAATGACGATCCATTAGCTTCCAGAGTAGTTCATAGCCTCGATCATCCACGTCTTTTACCCATCGCATTTCACGCATCAGGCAAAACAAATAACTCCTGAACTTGATGGATTGATGAAGTGCTTCGGCGGTTTCTGGCCAATTATTGATGACGATATCCTGACGCTTAGCCAAAAAAGAACTCAGCATTTCATACAGCTCCGTCGAGACGAAGCAAAGTGGCTCCCGCAAACTAGCTATTTCAAAGTAGCTCGAGAAGTTCCTCTGCAACCACAGACTGTGCAACTGCCATTTCCAAGACGATGAAAAAAGCACCGCCAATAACAATCCAAAGCGCTGCCAATTCGGCACACCACAGAGGCGCTCCATGTCCTGATTGGAGAAGCCGGAAATGCCATGACCGTCCAGTTTAAAGTGCTCCACAAGGCTATCGGTAGGTTGTTGAGTGGCCACCGCCCTGAGAACTTCCCAGAGTGGATTATTATAGACCTCGGACAACATTGGAAATTCAGCGCACAAGCGAATACGCACTTCATCTCGGATCTTCCCCCCCCTAAAACAGACCCGCCAGTCTTGATAAGGATTATCCATCAGCCCGTTCAGTACTTGACGATCAGCCCACATATTCCCTGCGGTCATTAGGGCATAGGGTTTGTGCGAACAACCAAACACCTGAGGCAAGGAATGCCCCATGAAGAGAGAACGCAAACGCGTCACATGCCGCGTTGGCTGTCTGCCTAGCTCCATCGACTCATACCGTACCGAGCAGAACACCCCTCACCATACGCCCAACAAATGCTAAAGCAACACCCCTTTCTAAGCCCCGGTTTAGACGCATTTGGTCTCAAGAAAAAATTCGAAAGTCCGTATTACACCCGGCCGTAAAGGGGAGGACTCTCGACCTTGAGTGTCGACACATAGCGAGGATGCGAATCGCTCTCGTCGCGTGCTGAGCACGGCACCTGGTTAGGCCCATCCAGCCCAAAGGGGACTCCTCATGGCTGCAGCTAATGAAACGGCACGAAACGTGACTCGCTGTCACTATGGAAAAAATGTTGTTTTTTTCCCGTCCCGTAAGAATAACTGTCAAGTGATCTGCGAAAGCGTGCTGGAAGCAGATTATTGCCTCCTACTCGAGTTCGATAAGCAAGTTTTGAGTTATCGGAGTCAACCTGAAACCTTAACTCTTCTCGATGGCGACGAAACTTTCATCTACACACCGGACTTCTACGTAAACAGTAGTGAAGAGTCGTTTTATGCAGAGATAAAACCAGATCGAAATCGATTATCTTCAAAATATCTCCACAAATTAACGGCTGCAAAAAAAACACTCAGAGAGCGCGGTAGCGAATTTCAACTCTTAGACACCAGCAATATCCGCTCACACCATCTATTGAGAAATCTAAAACTGCTGTATTCACGCTCGTTCAATACCCGCCCCGAAGAATACACCTACCTCATTAGCCAAATACCTCTTTTGCCGAGACATCTGACACTCGACGCCTTGCTACGACAACTACCAGCTATCAGCTATTCGGCCAAATATTTAGCCATTTTCAACGAGGTTTTCGGTGTTGACCTGAACCGTCCATTAACAATAAACACGACACTGGAGATTTTATCATGAGCCATTCAACCACCCCGATGGTCGGCGCCCAGTACGATCTGGAACACGACACCTATGTCGTCACCTGCGTCTTGGATAACCAGATCTCTCTGTGCTCGCTTACTGGATTCCAGCGACGCTATCTCTCACGCGCGGAGTTTGCCGTGTTGGAACATCAGGGCAGTATTACTAAAAAGGTGGCCGCCCCAGGGGAGCTCAGCGACGCTTCTCGACTGCTCCGCTCAGCAGCCGACCGGCAGAAATATGACTATCGCCGTGCCTATGTAGATGCCTACCTGGAACAGAAAGAACTTGCGGGCTGCACGAGAAGCCGTCTTGGCAAACTGATCGACGCGACCGCCGCCTCCCTCGGCGATCAGCGCAAACCCTCCCCTGTCACAGTGTACTGCTGGACCATGCGCTATCTGCGCAACAATCGCAATCCGCTGGCATTGCTCCCCAACTATCCCACACATCGGTCACGCGCGATCAAACTAGCAGTAATCGAAATGATGAAACATTACATCAGCACCGTCTATTTGACCCGCGAACGCCCGACCATTCAATACACCTACCGTTTGCTGAAAGGTCATATTCAGGCGGAAAACGTTAAGCGTGCGAAGGCGGACATGCCGCTACTAAAACCACCCTCCTATGCCACGTTCTGGCGGCAAGTGGTGAGCACCGACCGCTACCTCACCGTACGTATGCGCGAGGGAAACAAGGCGGCACAACGGACCTTTAAACACGGCCGGGCTCTCTATGTAGAGGACGACCTGTACGCCACAGTGCAATTCGATACAAAAACCATGGATGTGGTGGTTGTCGACGAAACCGGCCAACCCTTGGGACGACCTGTCCTGGTCGCAGGCCTCAACCCTAGCACACGAGAATGCACAGGCTGGCACATGGCGCTTGGCGCCGTCTGTGCAGAACACGTGGTTTTAGCTCTTATTAATGCCATTCAAGGAGACGAGGATGATCCTGACAGCGGGGGAAAGATGCGGAACGCTGATCTGGATAATGGCTCAGAAAACGCCAACGACTGGCTTCAGAACATCGCCAATACCCTAGGTATCTCGTTGCGCTACGTCCCTCCAGGACAACCGGACGCGAAAGCTTTTATTGAGCGTTTCTTCCGAACCGTTGATCAGGGGTTGGTACATATGCTGCCTGGCACGACCAAGGAGTCGCCTGCCAAGCTGGGTGATTACAAGTCGAGAGAGCATGCCTGCCTCACACTCCAGGAACTTCGCACAGCATTTTCCAAGTGGCTGAAGATTTACCACAACAGTTACCACGATGAATTGTACATGTCGCCTCACCAAAAGCGCCTGGAACTTCTTCAGAAATCACCACCGCCAGAGCGCTACAGTTCATCCGACCTCAAGCAACTGACACGTAGCATCAGTTATCGCCGTCTGACCAATGGCCGTGTGAGAATGTTCAACCTCTTATGGACCGGTCCTGGAATTGCAGAAGTTGCCGCACGCTTGGGCAAAAAACAAACCGCCATCGTCTATTACGATCCATGTGACCTCTCCGAGGTCTGGGTTGCTCATCGCAAGTCGCCTAAAGAGATGATTCCGGCATTTGCAACCCGACCAGCATATCAGCATGAATTGACCTTAAGCGAACATCTCAACGTCATGCGAGAGATCAATGAGAAACGGAAAAGCTTCAATGAGAGCTTGGCATTGAAATTGCGGCAGGATCTCTTCGAGGACATTCAAGAGATCAAAAGGAAGGCTGCTCAACGCTCGGCCAAGCAACGAGGCAAAAAGAGTCGTTCTTCCGGGAAAAACAAATCCCCGGAATGCCCCTACGTACACTCGGAAGAGGCCAACTTCCGCCCAACTTCAGTTTCCCTGAGCATCATCGAGAGCGAGAAGTTCGAAACATTTAACGTCGAGGATATTCAGCATGAAGAATCCTGACGCAACAGACATTCTTAACAGATTCTCCTCATTTACCGTGGTCCACCCGTATTTCAAGAATGCGATGAACACCATTAATGAGGCAATCGAAATGACCCGTGACCGCCACGAACCAAGTTCGGTGCTATTGCTCGGCGATGCTGGCACCGGCAAAACGCGAATTTGTCAAATCCTCACCGCCCGGTTCGGTGACTCCCGAATTACCCGCAGCGAGGACGGCGTCACGACCCTGCGGCCGGTTATCAGCTGTGTAGTCCCACCTCATGCAACAATCAAAGGCCTCGTCGATCGTATTCTTAAGGAGCTGGGCTCGCACAAGAACAATCATTCTCTCAGTATCCTAGAAAGTCGATTGTTTACCTTGCTAGCTACTTGCTGCACGAAAATTATCATCTTGGATGAGTGGCAACATTTAATATCACGAGGAGCCGAGCCCACACGCAACGGAGTATGCGACTGGGTTAAGGTGTTGATCAATACGTTCAAAGGCACCGTCATTCTTTCCGGCACTCGAAAAAGTGAGGAGATCGTTGATGACGATGAGCAACTGGCGGGCAGATTTCCGTTCAGGGCTTACCTGTACAATTTCTCGCTGCGCACACCAGAGGAACGGGACGTTTACGCCACACTCGTGGCGGCCTTTGCCCGAGAAATCAACAATGTCATGCCGTTTGATGAAGTGTTGGCTCTTTGCGACGAAAAATTTCTGTTAGCACTTTTCATTTTCACTGCTGGAAATCTACGCATCCTCAGGCTATTGCTACACTCGGCATTGAAACAAGCACTAGAGAGAAACGACCGAAAGTTTATCCGTGAAGATCTGATCTATGCCGCGACACGAATTCATTATGCGCGACGTCTGACGAAGAAGAACCCCTTCGAACTTTCGTTAGCAGAGCTGCAGGAAATAATTTTTGGTAAGCGATAATGATGACAATTCCTTACATCGCCCTTCCACTGGATGAGGAAAGCTTTGCAAGCACCATCCTGCGGACGGCTCAAAGAAATGGCTATCTCTGCGTGGACCAATTCCTTAAGTCTTTTGGCCTGGGTAATAGTGGGATCCCCGCCAATCAATGGGTAGGATCGAACCTATATAGATTTATACTGGGCCAACCCGTACTAAGAAACGAGGATCGAGAATTACTTAAATCTATATTTAACACCAAATCCATGCGCTATCGTACCGACGTATTTGCGATTAACGGGATACAGTTACCGGCGCACATGCTGCGCCAAGATCTGGCCATATGCCCAGACTGCCTAAGAGAAGGCTACTTGCACCATATGCATGCATATGAGTTCTGTGATATCTGCCCCAAACACAGCCAGTATTACTATCTGACGTGCCCTAGCTGTAACACCCCTATTAGTTGGCGCAATCTGAAAGGCTGGATTTGCGCTTGCGGCCAAGACTTATGCCAACTCTCGACTCAATCCGCCGATAATTACTCCACGATGCTACTTGCACAAGCAATCCGAGAAGCCGACCATATTTATATGGAAAACCTCTGCACAGCAATAAAATGCACACGTTACTTAGAAAGCCCTATACGCAGCCATGCCTTGCTAGCCGATTGCCAAAACATCGCCACCGGCGATAAAGACTATTTATTCAGCCACATCAGAAAACAGCAATCTCTTTATCCTTGTCTACATCGGCGGGCAATTCTGGCACCATGGTTACTGACAGACAACACCCAATTGCGCACCTATGCCATCGAGTACTTTTTTGCCGCATCGCAGCAGCAGAAACCCTCATCTCGAGCTCACGCCTGTGGGTGTAGCCAACTGTTATTCAGTCCAGCAGAGCTCAGATTTACCTTCAAGATTGAAAGATTCCAGAAGAGCAAGATCCCAAACCAGAGGAGACCTACCGGAACCACTATCAACCTATTCCAAGTACAGGATCTCTGCCGCTTACTGATGGAGAACCCCAAAATCAGTTGGGATGACTTCGACCATCAGCCCTATCCGTGCAACGCCAATAGGCTTATGAATGCAACGGAAGCAGCATACGCATTGACCACCAGTAAGCAGACGATAAAGCGTCTTCACTACTTTGGCTTACTTAAGGGCGAGCGGTTTCAGAGGAAAGTTGGGATGCTGTTTCCTTACAGTGAGGTCGAAAGGTTCCAACAGACCTATCTACTCAACCGCGAAATCTCCAAGAATCTGGGTATCAAACCCAAGACTGTACAGAAACTATTGACGTCGGCAGGTATCCAAGAGGTACGTAACAGGGCTTTCGGCTCATCACTCGTCGCCTACCGAAAGGACGACATCTCCGCTGAGCTTCTCTCATTCCTTACCACTCCCAGGCCTCCTACAGCGCCCAGACTCCAGTCCGCCACCTACTCAGGAGTATTATTTGGCGAAGCAGCCAGCAAACTGCGATTGGACGCCAAGGACATCCCGACCCTCATCAAGATGGGCATTTTGGAGACTGCTCCGGCCATTCGGAGCACAGGACTTCCTGGCAGGGACCTATGTACCCGTAAAAGTCTGTATCAGGCCCTACGCTGGAGAAGCCGACTTCTCACGTTTTTGGAGGTTGAGAAGCTCTCAGGCTGCTCAACAATAATGATCCACACCCGATTTGCTTCTGCAAACTTCATTAAAGAAATCAAGCTAAAAACCACATCACTAATGAGCTATCTAGACGCAGAAAAGGTAAGAAATCACTTCAAAGTCTACACTACTGAAAAGACGGCAAGAACCGAGTATCGACTAAACCCAAAAAGTATTCAACAGCAAATAGCAAAAAATAGAATTCATCCTCTTCTTCCCACTCACAGGGACTTTCTCAAAGGCCAAAATACAATTATGAGAGCAGAGCTTGACGCTATCTATAGAGCATCCTCTGAATATTGACCCACTCTCCTCCTTAGCTTCTCCTCTCCGTCACACGCTCTTCCCCTACCAGAACGCAGGCGTCCCCAATGATCGCACCACAAGCGTCATTCACCTAGTGGCCGATTTTGACTCTCTATCAGTCCAGTACTTAACGCAAAATAAAGCACAGATTCTAGGAATTGGTGAAACGGAACAAATCCAGCCGGCCGGTAACCTATTGATAACACTCGGCTCCGGGGATAAATTCACCTGAAAAGGCACGGTAGTAGCAAAGCAGCAAGTCAAGACCATTAGAAACGCTGATACTCGAAATGGAATTTTGGGGCAGTGATTAGAAAGACGAAAAGCCCCGCCTTGTGCGGGGTTTTTTATGGAGAACGTATGGCTACTCCTCGCATCTTTGTAAGTTCCACTTGCTATGACCTCCAAGAAGTAAGGTTTCAACTTAGGCACTTTATTTCAGAATTTGGTTTCGAACCGGTAATGAGCGAATTCGGAGATATATTTTTTGACCTAAAGGCACATGTTCAAGATGCCTGTAAAAGCGAAATAGAAAAGACCGACTTATTCATACTAATCATAGGAAACAGCTACGGCAGCATTTACCACGGCCATCACAACCAGCCTGAACCGGATTCGGTTACTCTTCAAGAGTTCCGAAAATGCCTTGAAGTCGGAATACCAAAGTATATATTCATAAATAAATTCCTAAAGCACGACTTCGACAATTACCGTCGAAGCAAAGCAAAAGCGTACGCCAGCAACTATGAAACCTCAAAGAAAGATATATCAGAAATCGAGTTTACCGAAGACTACAACAAGACCTACCCATTCCCGCAAGACAGTTACAGGCATATATTTAAATTTCTTAGCCTAGTAGAAGATTTGAATACAAATAACGCCTATTACACATTTGAGTCTTTCGACGAGATAAAGAACTCGCTAAAAAAACAATGGGCAGCACTGTTCTATGATGCTCTGAAGAGCACTAGAAACATAAACCAACTCAGCCTGACCAATATCGAGGGAAAATTAGATAAGATAGAGAGCTACATTGAGCTGATAGCGAAAGATACAGAAAACAAACCCAGCAGAGAAAAAAACAAGAAAACGCTATCCGCAGAGATCAACAAAGATCACATACAAAATATTCAAGAAGAGCTTTCCAGGCTTCTTGATTACTTCTTCATGAGTGGAAAATCGAACAGAATTAGAGCCATCCACCAACCCATAACAAACAACGACGCAATAGCAATATTTTCAAATATCGAAGAGCTTCTTAAAAAATATAAGCTCTCAAAAGTAATACCAATCCAAGACATTCTCTCCCCTCTCCCAGATTTTTACTGGTTCACTCCTCACGCAGAAATCTCATATAACGCACTGCAATCACTGTTATCACTAAGAAACAGCTTACCAGAGGATGACCGCCAGGCTCTCTATACAGAATTCTCTAGACGAATGAATCTGCATCCGTTGGCGGATGATGAAATTCCATTCTGAGAGATCGACAAATAAAAATTAGCTCCTATTATTTAAACATCCCTTAGATTGGGTATTGACCTTACTTATTCTTAGCCCTACCCTCTCGTCCGGCGCCTAAGAAACGCCTATCACACAGCGGCCTGACCGCTCCCGAAAGAAAGCGGCTTTTTTGAGCCTGCGAGATTTTCTCGTCCTCAAAAAACCTCTGCGACGTCGGGAGTGGGCTAATACAAGACCCGAAAGGGGAATACGTCCGGCCCTCTGTGTGGGGTTTCTTAGCTCCCGGCACCCAGCCCTAAGAAAGCTGGTCA
>Ga0180219_1001062_pt1 | contig 19109 bp, 10 predicted proteins | sample eDN3rd30CBELigMG_FD_151338 | JGI IMG/M metagenome (GOLD analysis project Ga0180219, IMG submission 151338) | Enriched Miracle-Growth compost microbial communities from Emeryville, California, USA - eDNA 3rd pass 30_C BE-Lig MG (version 2)... ...
CGACGCCATGACGCTCGCCGACGCACTGGTCTATGACGCTCCCGGCGAGGCCGGCGAGGCGCATTGGAACGAGGAAGCCAAGGCGCTGATCTCGGGCATCATCCTGTCGATCGTCGCCAGCGAGCCACCGGCGACGCGGAACCTCGCCACGCTGCGCGACCGCCTCACCCTCGCGCCCGCCGCCTTCGCCGCCCAGCTCGAAGCGATGCAGGCGCAAGGCGGCCTCGCCGCCCGCGCCGCCAATCGCCACCTCGGCAAATCCGATCGCGAGGCCGCTGGCGTGCTGTCGGCCGCGCAGCGCCATACCCATGTTCTCGACAGCCCGCGCATGACGGCGGTGCTGGGGGCTTCGGACTTCGCGTTCGCCGATGTGAAGGCGCAGCCCACCACCATCTATCTCGTCCTGCCGCCCGATCGGCTCGCCACCTATGCCCGCTGGCTGCGCCTGATGCTGGCCCAGGCGCTCACCGATCTCGCCCGCGCGCCGGCGTCGGCCGCGCCGCCCGTCCTGTTCCTGCTCGATGAGTTCGCCGCGCTCGGCCGCCTCGATCCGATCGAGCGCGCAATGGGCCTGATGGCCGGCTACGGCATCCAGCTCTGGCCGATCTTGCAGGACGTGCATCAGCTCCGCGCGCTCTACGAGCGCCGCGCCGGCACCTTCCTGTCCAACGCCGGCGTGCTGCAAGTGTTCGGGGTAAACGATCACGACAGCGCGAAACTGGTCTCCGATCTGCTCGGCCAGGAAACCGTCGTGTTCGAGACCATGAGCCGCGCAATCGACGCGGAAGAAACCGGCGTGTCGTTCGGCGAGCAGCATATCCCGCGCGCCCTGCTCACTCCCGATGAGGTCCGCACATTGCCGGCCGATCTGGAATTGCTGTTCCTCGCCGGCCAGCGCCCGATCGTCGCGACCAAGCTGCGCTACTATGCCGATCGCGAGTTCGCGGGTCGGTTCGATCCCGCCTGACAGCGTTTAAACGGCCACGTTGGGATCGCCGGCGCGAGGATCTGGCTTCGGAAAATCGATTCGCCTGGGAAGCCCGTAGAACGCCGCCCGGCTCCGAACCCCTCCCAACCCTCGCCGACATGCGAAACAGGGCTGAGCGGTCCGGAAATCGCCCCTGTGGGGACGTTTCCGCCTCTCCCGCCCTCTCGATTGGATCACCGTCCTATCCGCCTGGCTTTTCTGGAAAGCCAATTTGCGACGTTGCTGCTGGCGTTGCGGTGGCGGTAAGGGGGCAGCGTTTAAACAATTCCAATCAAACAAATAGCGGGCCGGCGGAGCCGGCTCATCATGGGGATGCCGGGTGGGAGGATCGCTTTGGCGATCCGGGGCGGCCGAAGGCCGCGAGCCGGCGGGGCGAAGCCCCAAGAGGCGGTGTTTTTTCTTTTCTTTGACGTTGCGGCGATCGTTGCGGCCCGAAGTTATCCACAGGACCGCCTAGTGTTAATATATGGGTTTAGAGTTGTGTTACGGGATTTGGGCGGATTTGTAAGTGTTTATAGATAAACGGCTTTTTGGAGGAAATTTGCCTCGCGGTGAATCCACTATGACGAAAAAGCGAATCCAGAGTGACGATAAGGCGAATCCGCTCTGACGTTAGGCCCGCCCCCTCCAAGCGTAATCGAAATGACGATAGCGCGGCGCTGAATCTGAAATGACGATAATCCGCTTGCGTATGTGAAATGACGATAGTAGCTCTGCGTTAGTGAAATGACGATAGACCCCGCCCCTTCCCTGTTTGACGCCGCGCCGGCCGTGGACGGCGACGATCGCACGCCGCTGCTGCCGGTGCGGCACCCCAACCAGGACTTGTTCATCTGCGACGTGCTGGACGCGATCCCGAAGGATGACATGGCCTCGATGGAGCATCCGGTCTTTTCGCTCTCGACCAAGCCCGACAACCGGATGCGGCGCTACGAGCATAACGGCAACGTCATCGAGATCATCCCTTCGGGCAAGGGCCTAGCAACGATCCACGACAAGGACATATTGATCTACTGCATTTCGCAGCTCGTCGCGAAAATGAACCGGGGCGAATCTCCGAGCCGCACCGTACGCCTGCAAGCCTATGACATGCTGGTCGCCACCAACCGCCAGACCAGCGGCGAAGGCTATCGGCTGATGACCGACGCCCTCACCCGCTTGCGCGGAACGACCGTGCGGACCAACATTCAGACCGGCGGCGTCGAGGAAACGCGGATTTTCGGCTTGATCGAGGAAGCAAAGATCACCCGCAAGACGTTCGACGGCCGAATGCTCGATCTTGAAATCACCCTGTCGGAATGGGTTTACCGCTCCGTCATCAGCAAGAATGTCCTGACCCTCCATCGGGACTATTTCCGACTCCGCAAGCCGTTCGAGCGGCGCATGTATGAGCTGGCCCGTAAGCATTGCGGCGTGAAGGACGAATGGAAGATCGGGCTGGAGCTGCTCCAGAAGAAATGCGGCTCGAACAGCCCGCTCCGCGTGTTCCGGGCCTTGGTCAAGAAGGTCTGCGAGCATGACGCGGACCACGGCCATTTCCCCGACTATGCCGTGACGATGGACGATGACGTCATTCTGTTTCGCAACCGTTCCGGCCTCAAGGCGAAGCCCGATCCTGTCAGCCTCGCCAACGATGCGCCCTATATCGATCCTGAAACCATGCACGATGCCAAGACCGCCGCGCCGGGATACGACATTTACGCGCTCTATGACGAATGGGTGTCGTGGTGGCACGACATGGGCAAGCCCGAACTGAAAAGCCCCGGCGGGGCCTTCATCGGCTTTTGCAAGAAACGGCACGAACGCAAACCGATGCGCTGACCCTGCCCATGCGGGCAAGCAATCATGTCCACATGCTGTCATGTTTGCATGTGGACATACTCACTTGCCAACAGGGCTTTCCCCCATCTTGCGCAGCCAGTCGTTGAACGCTTCGGCCATTGCATCCTGCAAGCTCATGCCGTGCTTGCGGGCGGTCATGTGCATGGCGAACGACATTTCCGGGCTAAAATAGCCGGTCATGGCTTTCTTGCCCTGACGGCTCGGCGCAACCGCGCTGCTGCCTGCGCCTGCGCCTGTACCTGTGCCTGTGCCTGTGCCTGTGCCTGTGCCTGTGCCTGTGCTGCCGGCGATCGGCGCGGCCGCCCTCCCCTCCGGCTCGGTCGTCGCCGGCGTCGGCGCGGAATCGCGATCCCGCAATGCAAGCAATGATCCCTTCCGGCTCATGCGCTGGCCCTCTGCTTTCTGTATGATTGCATGTTTACATGCTTGCATGTCCACTTGTAAAGCTGGCGCACCTCATCGGCCGCCTTGCCGTCCGGCTCGATCTCCATCGCGGTTTTCCCCTCGGCGGCCGCGTGGCGGAAGGCGGCGCGATCCGCGACATGGTGCGGGCAGGCGTCCAGACCATAATCCTGCACGAGCTGCGCGGCCTCGTCATACATGCGCGGCGCGGTCGGACTTCCCGCCGTGAAGATCACGAACGCGGGCTTGCCGCGCATCTTCACAAGGCTGGCGGTGGTCTTGATCGCGGCCAGGTCGAACGCGCTCGGCCGACATGGGATCAGCACCAGGTCGGCCGCCTCGACGGCGGCGCTGGCGGCGCTGTCGGCATGGGGCGGGGTGTCGATCACGATGAACGCCGCGCCCTGCGCCGTCGCCTGCTCGATCTTGGCGGCGAGGCGAGGGGGCGCGCTGTCGATCACGACCGGGGGCGCGTCCTGCCGCCATGCCGCCCATTGGCTCGCCGTCGCCTGCGGGTCGAGGTCGATCACCAGCGCGGTATGCCCGGAATCCTCGGCGGCGGCGGCCAGGTGCAAGGCGAGGGTGGTTTTCCCCGCGCCGCCCTTCTGGCTGATGATGGCGATTGTTGGCATGTGAACGTCCTTACATGACCGCATGTTTGCATGTGTCATAGAGCGAATTGCGGCCGAATGAAAGGGGCAGAGGAGGCTTAATCCTCCCCGCCTTCGCCCTCGTCGTCGTCCAGCGGCTCATGCTCCATGACCCCATGATCCTTGATCGGGCAAAGCGGCGCTCCGGCCAGCTCCAGCCATTTGCGCGCGGTCCTGACGGTATAGCCGCACGTCGCGCACTCGCATTTGAGCATCCGGGTTTTCTGCTTCTTCGGCGCGGTCGACTCGCCGGCTGTGTCGAGACGGGCATGGGGGAGGGGGCCAACATTGGCGAGGATCGGCGCGACCGCCGCAAGGAAGGCGTCGCCGGGGGTGGTGGCGCGCATCGGCCCGACAAGGCCCAGCCCCAGCGCGACCCGTTTAAACGCCTTTCCATGTCCGGCCGGGATGCCGACAGCGGCATGGACCAGCTCATGCGCGAGGATGGCCGCGATCTGCGCCGGCATGGCATCGGGCGCGTGCGCGAGGTCCGGACGGATGAAGATTTCAAAATGCCCGTCCGCGCTTAGCCGGTTATCCCAACACTCGCCGATCGCCTTGCCCTTGGCCCCCCTGCTGGTGAAGCCAATCGCCACACGCACCCGGTCGGGCAGGGGGGCGTCCAGCGCCTCGAACAGCGGGGCCATGCCCGCCGCCACCCGATTGAGCCAGCTTTCCCGGTTGTCCTGCTCCATGCCTTCTGCTCCCTTCAAATCGCCTGTCCGGCGATGGCCATGCCATCGGCCGGAACACGGACGCCCAAGAACGCCGGCGAGAGAGGGGGGCAGCGGGAATCGACGGGGTGGTGCGGCCGCAGCGCAGCGAGGCACGGCCCGTCTATTCCCGTTGCGGGGGAGAGGCGGCCGGGACCGCCTTTCCCCCTCGAGCGAACATCGACGCCGGCGCACGCCGGCACATCGCCCGCGAGATCCGCGCAGCGATCTCGCTTCCGCCATGTGGATCGTCACCTTGGGCCAAGACCGCTTGCGGGCTTGGGGAGCGAAGCGAGTAGAGCCACGGTGCCGCGCCAGCGGCAGGCGCATAATCGCTTGGCATTGCCAAAATCAGATTTTGTGACTACATTGGGACTACGATTTTAGAAGGGAAATCCCAATGGCTGTTTCCGACACCTATGTTCGCGCCAGGATCGACAATGCGACAAAGGAACGCGCCACCGCCGCGCTGGGCGCGATGGGGCTTTCGATCTCCGACGCTATCCGGCTGCTGATGCTGCGTATCGCTGATGAACGGCGTCTGCCTTTCGAGGTCAAGGTGCCGAACGCCGCGACGCGCGAGGCAATGGCGGAGCTGGCGGCAGGGAAGGGGACCAGGTTCGCCAGCGTCGAGGCGTTGATGGCGGACCTCCATGCGGACGATTGATCGTTCGACCCGGTTCAAGCGCGACTACAAACGGGAATCGAAGGGGCGGCATCGGGCGACCCTCGACGCCGATTTTAAGCCGGTTCTGGTCGCGCTGGCGACCGATACGCCACTCGATCCCAAGTATCGCGACCATGATCTGAGCGGGGATTGGGCGGGCTATCGCGATTGCCACATCAAGCCCGACCTGGTGCTGATCTACGCCAAGCCTGACGACGCTACGTTGCGGCTCGCTCGCCTTGGCTCTCATAGCGAGGTGTTCGGATAGGTGACGGGGAAGGGTAGGGCATGCGCCTCGGCCGTCGCCGCCTGATGGCGCAAAGCACCTGTTTGTCAGCCACCGTGCGGGAACGGCAGCAATGTGGTGGGAAGCGGCCTTTGGCTGAACAGAAGGATGGCGATCGCGTAGTTTGCAAACTCGTTAGAGTTTCGGGTTTTCGTCGTCCGCCTTGGTCGCCCACCAAACCAGAGCGATCATCGAAACCCACGCGACGAGCGCGGTGCCTAGCAGCGTAGGGGAAAGGCCGACCGACTTCGCCACCGCCGGGTGCAGGGCGCGATAGGCCGTGACCGGCAACGTCAGGAGCAACAGCGTGATTGCCAGCCAACGCGCAAACCGGCGGAGCCGAAGCAGCAGAAATGCCAGTCCGATGCCGATGGTCAGCACGCCGGTAGTAGCGTTTACGGCTCCGCGACCGGTGCCGAATTGAGCGGGGACGAGGCTCTCGAAGAAGCCCGCATGCGTGAAGTGGGCAATCCCGGCTGCGATAAAAACCATGCCGATGGCGATGCTGACGGCGTGCCTAGGTCCCATGACTGCCGCCTTTGTTGGTATCCACCGGTTTATGTTTCACGATTCCGCGCAGCCCTGCTTCTAAACGATCTTCTTCCCGTCGCTCATGCGCGGATTAAGACACGTCCCGTGAACGTCCGCAATTGGGTCGCCTGCTGACCGGCAGCTTTTCCATCAATGTCGCAAATCACATGAATCGCGCCACCAAGCATGCCGCGCGATCTCGCGCCCCAGCGTCGCCGCGCTATGACTGCACGAAAAACCCTCAGATCAGCACCCGCTCCACCTCGTCGAGCGTCACATCATCGGGCCGGCGATCGTAGAGTTGGGTGGTGCGGGTCGAACTATGGTTCGCCATCGTCGCGGCGGTCTCCAGCGTGCCGCCGTTCTTCAAATAGGTGGTGATTCCGGTCGCGCGGAACGAATGGTTGCCGATCGCCGTCCCGATCTCGGCCGTGACCGCGCGCCGCCGCACCATCGCGAACGCATTGGCCTGGGGCAGGGGGGTATCGCTTAGTCGTTTGGTCCCGCGCGCGATCGTGCGGAACAGTGGTCCTTTGCGATCCTCGCGCAGCGCGCACCCGTCGATATAGGCGGTCAGATAATCCTCAAGATTGTGGTGGCAGGGCATTTCATGGCGCTTGCCGCCCTTTTCGTGCAGGCGGACCCATAGGCGGCGGTTCTGCATGAACACGTCCTCCACCCGCATCGCCAGCGCCGCGCCGATACGCGCGAAGCTGTAGACCATCAGCCCGATCAGGGCGCGGTCGCGCAGGCCCGCATGGGTGGTCACGTCGATCGTATCGAGCAGCCGCCGCGCCTCGTCGGGGGCCAGCACCGGCGTCTTGCCGCGCCGCTGGCTATGCGCCGGCCCGCGCACCGATGCGGCGGGGTTCACCGGCACGACATGGCCCGTCACCAGCCAGTCGAACAGGTGACGCACGCCGGCGAGCTGCTGCTTGACGCTGGGCGCGGCCAGCTCGCCCCCTAGCGCCTCGATCCAGGCCGCGACGTGGAGCGGCTGCACCTGGGTAAGCGAGGTGACGCCGCGCGCCGCTACCCAGGCCAGGAAGTCGCCGGCTGCGCGCGCATAGGCGCGGCGCGTATGCGCGTTGCGGATCGTGACGGCGAAGAACTCAAGGAAGCGCAGCCGCGTGGCGTCGTCGGCCGCCGCGATCAGCGCCGGCAACGCCAGCGCGGGCGAGGGCAGGGGGGCGAGCTGGTTCATGGCCGACCCCTGACATGCGCGACCGGATCAATGATCGAGGCGGCATCCGGCGACAGGTTCTCGACGGCATCGACCATGCCGAAGATCTCGGCGCGGCCGCCCTCGTTGACGCGCGCCGCGACGGTCCCGTGGATGATCGCCCGCGCGCCTGGCTCGATGATGAAGTCGCCGGCGATCGTGCCATAGAGGGCAATGTCTTCCTCGATGGCGAAAGGCCCGTCAATATTCTCATGCACCGCGCGCATTTTCTGTCCTTGGTCTGTTGCCGTCTGAGTGTGTGATAAAGGACATTATCATATATACTGGCGCGAGTGAATCCTGCGCATTTTTACGATGTTCTTCGGAATTTGTGGGGAGCGCACGGTGTCGATTGTTGAAGTCGATCTGGCGCGCGACCATGCTAGCATTGGATCGTGAGCTGCTTGGTTCTAAATGCTGCTGTACGTGGCAAAGGATCAATGACCGAACGTTTTGATCCCACGAAGGCGCAGCTCCCGTCGCCTCCTGCGGACCCAGGCGAAAGAAAGCCATGTCACGAATACGATCAGCGCAAGGCCGATCAGGCCATAAGCCACAATCTCACGCATCATTTTCCACCATCATCAGTCTCAGCCGCAAGACGTCATTTTCGCCTTGTCACGTGACACTCGCGCGGCTGCTTACGTCTTCGTGACTGATACAAGTCGATTCTGACGGGTAAAGATATCACGCAAAAGGCCAAGCGAGTGAAGGTGCGCGAAAACCGGGGACAGCATACTGTTCTGATTCCAGTCGCGCATTATTTCGCCGCTTAACTCTCGCAATTTGCTTTCGTTGATCATCTGAAATCCGCGATACACGAAAGGTCGCTCACCGCCGTCCTGTTGAATCGTAACTTCACCCTCCATAAGAAGGTCGTGCTTGGCGAGTTCGGCCATGAACCCGGTTGTCTTCTGTCCCGCAACCTCAAATTGCTCGCAGAAGCTAAGAGTTGCCTTGCACGCGTCGCTCGGATCAGCGCCATCGAATAGCGCATCGCCCTCCGCAAAGTCGCCTACGAGATCCGTAGAAGGATCGAAGCACAGCGACAGATCGCTGGCCTCTGGCGCAATCTTCGCCAGCATGAAGGGATAGCGACGCGCATACGCAGGCACATAGACGGGGGCAGGCAAAGTGCCATCGGCGTCTACGAACACGTTGACTCCTTCGTTCATGCCCATGAGCGCCAGCGGAATCGGATCATCGCCCGATGAAAAGATGATCGGGAAATGCCGCTGCGCCTGGGAGAATTCCTCGACCGTCAGTGGCACGACATGCTGGTTTGCTAGCCATGTAGCCTTATCCGTCTTGCGGCTGCGCCACGCGGCATGATCGCGACTATTGAGGGGTATCAGGTCCTTGTAGAACACAGGCAATTGGGCTGTTTGCGGGGCTGAGGCCATATCAAATCACTCCGAAATCTGATTGAGAGACAGGGGCCGCGCCGAACTTTTCATCCCGGCGCAATCCGTGCCTGTTTTTACTTTTCGCCTGTCGCACGTTCTTAGAACGCAATCCGGACACCGGCATTGGCCTTGAGCGTGTAGCTGTCGCCGAAGTCCTTGAACGGACTGTTGCCCGAGACTTCGCCATAGAGTGTGACACCCTTCTTCCAGCTTACGCTGGCGCCCAGACCAAGTTCGCCCCAGAGCCGTTCGTTCGCATAGTCGATCGGCGTTCCGGAGACATTGGTGCGAGTACCATCCAGCCACTCATAGCTGAGGTTGACCAAGCCATAGATGTGGCTGCGGCCGCTCTCCCATTCGTTCTGATGATCGAGCGAGATGCCCCAGCGGCTCTTCAGGCTGTCGCCCTTGTCGGTAGCAACGATCGCCCCTGCAGGATCGGCAAAGCGGTCAAACCGGACGTTAGAATAGGCCATCTGGATCTGCGGCGTGACGCTGAGCTTGCCGCCGATGGGCGAGCGCTTGCCAACCTCGACACTGAAGGCCTCGCCGCTGCCGTCATTGTTACGGGACAGCTTGCCGAGGATATCGGAATTGAGGTCGCTCTTATACCAACTCAACTGCGCCTGGCTGTCCACATAGAAGCCTTGCAGGCCATACCAGGTGAGAGTCGCGCCCAAGCCATAGCCGTCGGTCTTGAGCGAGCCGTTACCGAAGATCGAACGGACATGGCTGTTCGACCCGCCATAATAAGCGGTGACGCCGGCCACCAAACGTTCGCCCTTGTCGGTTCCCGTGAGAACCCGGTCGGCGCCCAGATGCATCTTCCAACTGTTGACATTCTGATCAGCGAAGCTGGTTGAGACGGCGGCGTTGGCGCGACTGCGCGTACCCTCCATTCGACCCCAGATGCCACTTCCCTCCGGATTTGCACTTGCTGCCCAGCTGCGGTTTCCAACACGCTGTTGAAGGGTCGGCAGACCATTGAGCGCCTGCAGGTTTGCGCCATAGGCCTCGTAGATCGGCACGCCCGGCTGATAGAGCGGCGTGTTCGGGACTTCTGGATCGACCGGATCAGTCGGATCAGTCGGGTCAGCCGGATTGAGCAGCGAAGAACGCAGATACCAGTCGCCATCGGCCGGGTTGGCAACGCCACCCTGATACATCCGGTAGCCATAAGCACCGGCGATCACCGCCTGCTCGCCGTTGAACACATAATCCCCGTTGAGCGCGAAGGTGCCGCTAGAAGCGCCCGCGACATCGATGATCTTGATGCCCTCAACAGTCTGGGCGCCCAGTCCGTCGCGATTGATCACGGTAACTTGGGTATTGCCCGAAGTCGCGCCATTCACCACCAGTCGATCGGTGGCCGAGCTGTCCGTTCCAAGCACGGCCTCGATCTCCAGCGTGCCGCCATTGCCAGCGTAGTCGCCGGCAACTGTCAGCGTACCGATACCGCCTCGGCCCGGAGCTACGACCCCGGCGTTGCTGATGCCTCCTACACGCCCGGTGCCTTCCAGGCGACCGGCTTCAGCGACGTTAACAAGGCTGCCAAGCACGCCATCGACCGCAAGCATACCGCCCGCAACATTCGCGGCCGCCGTGTAGCCAGCGTTGTCCCCGGTAAGCAGCAGCGTGCCGGAACCGTCTTTGGTCAGGGCGCCTGCGCCAGACAGCAGGCCATTCAGCGTGAATGTCGTGCCCTGATCGGTCAGCAGCGTGCCGTTGCCCGTAAAGGACAGCGCCCGGTCGCTTTCAAGGTCTGCCGTCGTCTGCAGCGTGCCGCCGTTGAAGGTCAACCCGCCCGCCGCGTCGCCAAGGTTGGTATCAGCGGAAATCGCCAGCGTACCGCCCTCGATGGCCGTGCCGCCGGTATAGCTGTTGTTGCCCGAGAGCACGAGCGTGCCGGCATCGGTCTTCACCAGCTGCGTGTCGCCGGTCAGATCAGCCGCAATCGTGGCGGTGAACGCGGCGCCGGCCATCGAGCCATCCCCCACGCGGATCGTGCTTTGCGGCCCGACCAGCGTCAGCGGCTCGCCGCCAATGTCATAGCCGTCGGCCGCAAACTGCATGCCCGACGCCCGCACGTCGCCCAGACTGTTGTCGATCGTGACGGTCCCGCCCGTGCCGGCGAAGATCGCGATAGCCTCATCGGCGTAAGCGGCATTCACTGCGCCATTGGCATCCGTCCAATTGTCATTACCGGTGCTGTTCTGCCACACGCCGTCACCGCCATCGACGGCATTGTTGAACTTCGGACCAGCGTTGCCGTCCCAGAAGTTGAGCAGCAGGCCATCGGTGTTCACGAGGTTCACCTGACCCGCGATCGATGTCTGCACGGTGCTGGTGCTGCCGCCTGGCATCACGCCGAGGTCGAGGCCATTGTTCGTCAGTGCGCCGCCATAGTTGATGACGCGGTAGATGCCGGGGCCGAACGTGCCGCCCGCCGGGACGGTCACATCGAGCATGCCGTCGAGAACCAGGTCGCCGCCAACCTCGATCAGGTCGTTGAGCGCCCCGCCCACGGCATTGGCTTCTCCGAACTGCATCGTCAGCGTCGAGCCTGAGCCAAGCGACAAGTTGCCGCCGATCGTCAGCATGCCTGGCAGGCCGTCGACACCGCCTGGATTAAGCGTTGCGCCGTCAGCAATCGCGACATCGCCGCCGATCACCCCGGTTCCGCCAAGCGTGGAGCCGAGGCCCACGCTCGTCAGTCCGGTTGCCGCAGACTGGTCGCCGTTCACGAACAATGTGCCCGCGGTGACGGTGGTACCGCCGGTATAGGTGTTGGTACCGGACAACACCAGCACGCCCGCGCCGTCCTTGGTCAGACCGCCCGCGCCGCTCACGACGCCAGTCAGACCCAGCGTCGTGCCGGCGTCTGTCAACAGCGTGCCCGCGCCGGCGAGTTCAACCGCGCGGCCGGTTTCAAGGTTGGCGGTCGTCTGCAACGTGCCACCATTGAAGGTCAGCCCGCCTACCGCGTCGCCGAGGTTGGCATCAGCGGAGACCGCCAGCGTGCCGCCCTCTATGGCGGTGCCGCCGGTATAGCTGTTGTTGCCCGTGAGCACGAGCGTGCCGAGATCCGATTTGACGAGCGCAGCTGCGCCAGTGAGTTCGGAGGTGATCGTTGCGCTGATGCCCGCGCCCGCCGCCGTGCCGTCGCCGACGCGGATCGTCGCCCGCGTGCCGGCCAGGGTGATCGCTTCTCCCTCGATCACATAACCATCGGTGAGGAACTGCATGCCGGAGGCTTCGACATCTCCAAGGCTCCGATCGACAGTTACCGTGCCGGCCGCGCCCATGAACACGGCAAAGGCCGCGTCGGCGAACTGCGCGTTGGGGATATTGCCGTCGTCGACCCAATTGTCATTACCGATGGAGCGCTGCCACAGGCCGTCGCCGCCATCGATGACGCCGTCATTCTTGGTGCCGATGCCATCCCAATAGCGGAACTGCAGGCCGGCGGTGTTGACGAGATTGACCTGCTTGTCGACCGAGGTCTGCACATAGAAGTCGGGCGACGGGATCGTGCCGATTGCCAGCCCGTTGTCGGTCAGGGTTCCGCCATAGTTGATGACCCGATAGATGCCCGGATCGAAGCTTCCACCCGCGGCAGTCTCTACATTGAGCGTTCCGCCGAGCACGAGATCGCCACCGACCTCGATCAGGTCGTTGAGCGCGCCACCCACAACATTGGCCTGGCCGAAGCTGACGTTGATCGTGGAAGCCGCCGCCAGATCGAGATTGCCGTTGATGGTGAGCGTTCCCGGCGCGGTGCCGAGATTGCCCGGATTGAGCGCGCCATCGGTTACCGTCACATTACCGCCGATGGTGCCGATGCCGCCGAGCGTACCGCCCGTCGCCACGGCGACATCGCCTCCCAGCGCGTTGTTCGCATAGAGCGCGCCACCCGAAACCGACGTGGTGCCGGAGAAGCCGGCGCTGTCGCCACTCAGTAGCGTGACGCCCGCGAGATGTTTGATCGCACCGGCGCCCGAGATGGCGGCGCCGAAATCATAGGCGGTATCGGTGTGGTTGAAGTTCAGCGTCCCGATACCCGGACCGAAGGCGATGTTCGCGGCTTGGACCGTGCCGGCCGCTGCGGCTGCGTCGCCCGCCGCTGCGCCGATATTCAGCGTACCGCTGCCGCCCGCAAAGCCCGCGAGTGTCAGCAACCCGCCCACGCTCAACTGCCCGCCATCAGTGACGGTGACGATCGCCTCTCGACCGCCTCCGTTGATCCCCAGAGCGCCTGCGACAGCAAGCTCGGAGCCCGCGCCGGAAATGAGAACCCTTCCTTGGCCATTCTGGCTGGAGGTAGCGGCGGAAATAGTGCCAGATGTAGCCTCGAGACGGCCGCCATCCAACAGGGAGAGCGCCCCACGAGCTACCGTCAAAGTACCCGTCGTCCACGTAGATCCCGCGCCGGAGATCGTGACATCCGAAGGGTTGGTCATCGAAAGGAAGGCGGGGCCCATCGTGAGACCGCCTGAACGAACCGTCGCGCCATTCGTGACATTAACGCGCGCGCTCGTTGCGCTGTTGAAGCCGACGGAAACGTTGCCGCCCACGTCCCACAGCGACCCGGCTCCGGAGACATTCACGGTGATGTCGTGCGCAGGGGCTCCAGGGAGCACCGCCCCACCCAGCGACACTTGGGTCGTTCCCGTTGCGATGACCTCGCCGCCGTCTGCGATGTTGAGCGTGACGGCTCCGCCGGTTGTGAATCCCAGCCTCAATTCCGTGGTGGTGAGCGACGAACCGGCCCCGGTCACGGTTAAAGTGGCATCAGGTCCGACTAGCCTGGTTTGGCCGCTGTTGATGCTTCCGCCATTTTCCAGCCGCAGCTCGCTGTGCTCGATGAGAGTGGTGCCGCTGTAATCGCTGGCACCGGTCAGGCGCAGAACCCCACCGCCCGTCTGGATGAAATTACCCGCGCCGGTGATGGCGCCCGCGAAACCAGTGTCGTCCGACCGATTGAACGTCAGCGTCCCATTGTTCAGCACGTTGCCGGTCAGGCTGCCAGCGGTCCCGCCACTACCGACCTGAAGCGTACCCGCTGCAATGGTGCTGCCGCCGCCATGCGCGGCATCGCCGGTCAGAACGAGCGTCCCCGCCCCATCCTTGGTCAGGGCGCCGGCACCCGTGATCGCGCCCGAAAGCGCAAAGGTGCTGCCCGCATCGGTCAGCAGCGTGCCCGCGCCTGCCAGTGTCACATCGCGGGCGGACGCGATGTCGGACGTGGTGTTGAGCGTGCCGCCGTCGAGATCGAGCCCGCCCGCCGCATCGCCGAGATTGGCGTCGCTCGAAATGCGGACAGTCCCGCCCTCGATCCGCGTGCCGCCCGTGTAACTGTTCGTGCCCGACAGGACGAGTGTGCCCGCGTCGGTCTTCACGAGCTGGGTCGTACCGGTCAGTGCCGCGCCGATGCTCGCGGTGAAGCCTGCGCCCGCCACCGAGCTGTCGCCTACCTGAATCAGTGACTGCGGACCGGTCAGGGTTAACGCGTCTCCAGTGATCAGATAGCCATCGCTTGCGAATTGCATGCCGGACGCCGTGACCGGCCCAGGGCCGTTATCGACCGTGACCGTTCCGCCGATTCCCGCGAAGATCGCGAACGTGCCGTCCGCATAGGCCGCGTTGATCGCGCCATCCGATCCGGTCCAGTTGTTGTCCGTTCCACCCAGGTGCCAGGTGCCGTTTCCGCCGTCGATGGTATCGTTGAACTTGGGACCGCCGTCGCCGTCCCAGAAGCTCAGCGAAAGGCCGGCCGAGTTGACGAGATTGACCTGCCCGGAGACCGCGGTCTGCACGGATACGTCGCTTCCGCCCGGCATCGCACCAAGAGCGAGATCATCGTTGAGCAGATCGCCGTCGTAGTTGAACACGCGGTAAATGCCCGGCCCGAAGTTGCCGCCCGTGGGGACGCTCACGTTGAGGGTGGCACCGTCGAGCGTCAGGTCGCCGCCGACCTCGATGAGATCATTGAGCGCGCCGCCGACGGTGTCGGCCTGTCCGAACTCCATGTTGAGAATCGAGCCTGAATCGAGGGTGAGGCCGCCCGCGATGGAGAGCGTGCCAACCCCATTGCTGCCGGCCGTGAGAACACCGCCATTAGCGATGCTCACATCGCCACCGATCGTGCCGTTGCCGCCAAGCGTCGCGCCCGAAGCCACGCTGGTCAGGCCGGTTGCCGCCGACTGGTCGCCATTGATCAGCAGCGTGCCGGCGTTCACCGTTGTGGCGCCGCTGTAGCTGTTGTCGGCCGTCAGCGTAACGACGCCAGAACCGTTCTGCGTCACCGCGCCCGTGCCGGAAATTAGACCGCCGAAGCCGACGCTGTCCGAGCGATTGAATATGAGCGAACCAGCGTTCGCCACATCCCCGGTAATGAAGCCGCTGGTTCCACCATCGCCGAGTTGCAGCGCTCCAGCACTGATCGTCGTGCCACCGGTATAGCTGTTATTGGCCGTCAGGACCGTCGTGCCGGATCCAAGCTGATCGACGGATCCCGTACCGGATATCTCACCAGCGATCGTCAGTGTTCCGGAGCGGTTGAACTCCAGCGCGCCATTGTTCGCAATGTCGCCTGCGAGCGTACCCGATGCCCCACCATCTCCGATACGGAGCGATCCGGCGGCTATTGTCGTTCCACCGCTATAATTATGATCACCGGTCAGGGTGAGAAGGCCGCTGTTCTGCTTTGCAAGGCTTTCGAAGGCAGTGATGCTTGCGCCGTCGAGAGTGCGCGCGACCGCATTGTCGACAATCAGGTTGTCGATTCCCGCGCCTGCGTTGACGCCGCCGCCGGTGATCGCGCCGCCATCATTGAGCGTAAAGACGTCGTCGCCATCGCCCAGGTTCAAGGCGGCAGCCCCCGTGTCGAGCGCGCCTGCCAGCGTGAATATGTCGCTGCCGCCACCAAGGTCGCCGCTGGCGCGCAGCGTGCCGCCCGCATTGACAGTAATCGTGCTCGCGCCGGCATCGCCGGTGAAGATGGAGGAGGATCCGGCCGTCGCGCCTTCCACCGTGCCATTCACCGACAGTGTGCCATCGCCGTTCATCGCAAATGTCGACGTTCCGAGCGCACCGTCGACCTGCAACATGCCGTCGTCGACGCGCGCCGCGCCGATGCTGTTTGTGGCGGTCAGTACCGTCGTGCCGGTGCCGATCTGCGCAATGCTGCCGGGACCGCTGATCGCACCGGTGAAGTTGAATGTGTCGGAACGATTGAACGACAGCGTCGAGGTCGATGTCGTGACAAACACGTTGCCGGCGCCCGCATTCCCGGTCGTCCCACCATTGCCAATGACAAGGTTGCCGTCGTTAATAACGGTGTTTCCGGTAAACGTGTTGTTGCCGGTCAGCACCCAGTTGCCGCTGTCATTCTTGGCGAGCGTCGTGACGCCGGTCCCGGCGTCGCCGATCGTGCCAGCCAGTGTATTGTTGCCGGTGTTGGTTCCACCAAGCGCAATGGTTCGCGCCTGGTTATTGCCTGCCAATGTGATCAGGCCAGTGTCGGTGAAGACGATGGCGCCGGTGCCCGAGGATTCGATGAAGCTCGTGCCGGCGGCAAGGGTGAACAGGCGGTTGGTTGTGTCGCCCGTGCCGGTATAGCGCAACGTCGAGCCGTTGCCGATCACCAGATTCGAGGCGGCGGCGGACGACGCGCCGATGCTGCTGACGCCGCCGCCGTCGCTCAGCTTGTCGACGCCGAGCACACCGCCGCTGATCCGGGTGGCGCCGGTATAGTCGCTGCTCGAATTGGTGAGGATCCAGGTGCCCACGCCGGTTTTCGTCAAGGACGTCAGGCCGTTACCGTTGTCGGTGATCTGGGCGGCCAGAATGTTGTCGCCGGTGTTCGTACCGGTCAGCGTCAGGGTCTGCGCGGAGTCGGGGCTGCTGAACGTCACTGCGGCGCTGCTGGTGAAGTCGATCACACCGGTTCCGGAGGCATCCAGCGCATTGCCGGTAGTGGGGCCCAGCGTGAACTGGCGGTCGGTGCTGTCGCCGGTACCCGCATAGCGAAGCGTGCCCCCGTTGAGCACGAGATTGCTTGCCGCCGCGCCCGACGAACCCATCGAGCTGGCCATGCCGCCATCGACCAGGCAGGTGACCTCGAGGATGCCCGCGTTGATCGTCGTGACGCCGCTGTAGTCGCTGTCGCAGCTTCTCAGCCTCTGGGTCCCGTTGCCGTTTTTGATCAGGTTTCCGACGCCAGTGATGGCTCCTGCATAGTAGGAGGTGCCTGAATTGTTGCCGGACGCAATCGTCAGGGTTGCGCCGCCTAGAGTGACGTTACCGCCCGTCGTGCCGCCCAGCTCCAGATAGGATACGCTGACGTCATGGCCTGCGAGATCGAGAGTGACGCCCGCCGTGTTATCGAGGAGCATGGCGGCCGCAGCGCCAAAGGCCTGGTCGGAGCCGGCCCGCAAGGTGCCGTTCATCACCCGCGTGGCGCCGGAATAGGTGTTGGCGCCGGAGAGCACCAGGGTTCCCGCACCATTCTTGTACAAAGTGGCGGCGCCCTCGACCAAACCTGTAAATTCAAGGGTCGTTGCGGCATCCGAAACAGCAACCGTGCTGCCCCCCGTCAGGGTAAAGCCGCGATCGGTGGTGACGCTCCCACCGGTGTAGGTGAGCGTGCCGCCGCTCAGAATGAGATTGGCAGCGTCCGCGCTCGATGCGCCGATGCTGCTGGCGAGACCGCCATCGGCGATACAATCGACGCTCAGCGAACTCATCACAGTCGTTACGCCGGTGTAGGTGTTATTGCAGCCGCTGAGGATCTGTGTGTAGCTGCCGGGGCCGCGTGTGAAGCCGCCCGTGCCGGTGATTGTCCCTGTGAATCCGGCAGCTCCGCCGGCCGTTGTGAGCGTGTTGGCGCCGAGATTAACCGTACCGGCGCCAGCGAGGCCGCCGGCGGAAATATCGAAGCCCCCGATGTCGAGCGTGGCCCCGGCGTTGACGGTCATATAACGCTCGCCGGACCCGAACGCATTTGCCGAGCCTGCTTGCAGCGTGCCGCCCCTGACGACGGTATCGCCGGTGTAGGTGTTGATGCCGCTCAGTATGAGCGTCCCGTCGCCATCCTTGAAGAAGGAACCCGCGCCGGTGGCGATTCCGCTGACGGTGAGGGTGGTGCCTGCCCCGGCGACGTCGATGCCACCGTTGCCGCTTTCGAGGGTGAACCCGCGATCGACGGCGACAGTACCGCCGGTATATTGCAGTCGCCCGTCGTCGCTCAGGACGAGATTGGCGGAAGCGGCCGTCGCCGCACCCATGCCGCTGGCGACACCGCCGTCGGCCAGCGTGTTGACCGATAGCGTGCCGTCGCCGGTAACCGTCGTGACGCCTACATAATCGTTGGCCGCGTTGGAGAGGACCAGCGTGCCTGAGCCGGTCTTGGTCAGCCCTGCATCATCGGGGCTTGTCACCTGTCCGGAAAATTCGAGCGTCCGGGAACCATTGACCTCGATTGTGGGGGCGCCCGCACCGGCGTTGATCAATGTGAAACCACGATCGGAGACAGCGTCGACGGCGCCGACATAGGCGAAAGTGCCATTCTCGAGAACGAGGTTGGAGGAATCGGCGGTGGACAGGCCGATGCTGCTCGCAGCGCCACCATCGGCGATGTCCTCTACCTCCAGCCTGCCGCCGCTGAGCGTGGTCACGCCGGTATAGGTGTTGGCGCCCGAGAGGCGAACGACCCCCGTTCCCCCTTTGGTGAAGCCGATGACGTCGGCACCATTGTCGATGATGGTCGAGGCGATGGTAAAGGTTCCACCGCCATTTTGCTGAACGCCGACCAGCCCGCCACCGGCAGCGCCGGTGAGGAACCCGCCGGTGATCGTCTGATCGTTGTCCAGCACTGAAGGCGCGACGATGATCGTGCCGTCCACGCCCAGCGTTGCGGTGGGGGCTATCGTAACGGTGGTCGTGGCGTCGGCGGTCGTGAATTGAAGGCCCGCCAACTGGACGTCGCTTGCGACAACGCCGAAATAGCTTTCGGCATCTCCATCGCTGTCGGAAATATACTGGCCGCTCGTCCAGAGGCCCGCGTCGTCCTGATCGGTATAGTCGCCCTCGGCGAACGCGACGATGTTGCCGGCAACGACCTTCGCATAATCGGCCCCGTTGACGGTCGCCCATCCGCCCAGGCTCGCGCTGCTGGTCGTGATATTGCCGGCCGCGGGCAGGTCGAAATTGATGAGGCCGCCGGTGCGGTTGATCGCGCCCAGGTTGACGGTCAGGCTGCCGCCGGCAGCCGAGGTGCCGGTGATATTGCTGTTGCCGGCGGTAACGTTCAACCCGTTGAATGTCTGGACATTGGCTTCGCCCGCGGCGCCGGCGAGAGAGAGCGTTCCGCCCGACATGTTCAGCGTCGAGGAGGCATCGA